>Ga0272441_10011189_pt1 | contig 13367 bp, 10 predicted proteins | sample SSMProp6N_FD_193582 | JGI IMG/M metagenome (GOLD analysis project Ga0272441, IMG submission 193582) | Marine sediment archaeal communities from Little Sippewissett salt marsh, Falmouth, MA, United States - SSM-Prop-6N | ecosystem: Environmental > Aquatic > Marine > Wetlands > Sediment ... | reverse complement strand
CCGACCTGTGTGACCGCAATCCCCAGCGCACGATTGAGCGCCGCCTCAGGCACCGCGAAATCGCCCATGCCCCTGAAGCTCTCGCCGATGCGCAGCGCGCACGTCGCCCGCAGCCGCCGCGCCGCGGATGCGGCGCGCACGAGCCCCGCGGCCCGCGGCAGTACGTCCGACTCGGCCATGTGCCCGGCGACGATCTCGAAGGGCTTGCCGCGCCGGCGCAGTAGATTCGCGAGGTCCTGCACGCCGTGGATTCCATGATTGAACGAGATGCGCGCCGGATCAACGCCGGGCCCGAAGTCGTAGTCCGGGGTTGTATCGAGGATTACGATCGGTAGTCTCGTGCCGACGAGCGCATCGGCCGACTCGAGCGACGGCGAGTAGGCGAGGTGCAGCGTGACGAGCACATCCACGTCCTGCGTCTCGAACTCCGCCACAGCGGCGCGGAACTCCTCCTCCACCCGGCAGACGGGCGCGCGCGTGACCTCAAGGCCCTGCGCGGCGAGGCCGTCCGCGACCTCTCCGAGAAATGCCTCGACCGGGCCGCGCATCTCGGGCGTGGCCTCGTCATAGAGCGCGAGGTACAGGGGCAGGAGCCCGGCTCGCGGCTTTCTGCTCATCGCCTTCTCCTTCTCTTGCCTGCGCCCGCCGCTGCGGCGGCCTCGCAGTAGCGGGCGTACCGGCGTGCAACCTCGGCGCACAGGGACTTCGACGGCCGCCGCACGTGCCGCGTGCGGGCGCGCGCGGTCCTGCGGCTCAGGGCATACAGCGCGCCGCGTGCGCCCGTGAGATCCTCCTCCTCCGGGTAAACGACCGGAAGCGGATCAAAGAGCGCGGCGAGGAGCGTGCGGAAGTACCACCCCTTGCTCGCGCCGCCCCCGAGCACCACGCAGCTTGCGCGCCCGCGCCGTCGCAACAGCTCGAAGACGCGCGCGAACTCGAAGGCCATGCCGCTCGCGAGCGCGCGCAGGAGATCCTCTCGGCTCGCGTGCGCGCCCACGCCCAGGAAGGCACCGTCCCCCGTCACCTCCGGCGCGCGCCGGTTCGGTCGCGTCAGATGAGGCAGGCACACGAGCCCCTCCGGCGGCAGGAGCCGCTTTCGGAAGATGCGCTCGGCCTTGGCCAGGGCTTTCTTCGGATCCGCATCCACGAGCGCGGCGAGCGCCCAGTCCCAGCTCGCGTTTCCGGCGCGCATCACCCGCGTGACGAGCGAACCGGTCCCGGCCGGCGAGGGCAGGACGAGTTGGAGTCCTCCCGCCGGCGGCGCGCCGCGCCGCACGACGAAATTGCCCACCCAAGCCGTCCCGAGCGAGCACTGAAGCGGCCGGTGCGAGGCGCCCACGGCCGAAAGATACCCTGCCTCGTGGTCGAAGTAGGGGCCCGCGACCGGGAGGCCTTCGGCCAGGCCGAGACGCTTCGCCCCCTGGCGCGAAAGAGGATGCTTCGCGTGCCCTTCGCGCAGGGACGCCACGAACGGGAGCGGTACGCCTACGAGCGCGAGCGGGGCCGCCGCGAGGTGTCGCCGCTTCACGTCGTAGCAACCGATCTGGATCGCGCTGCCTGCATCCTGTCGCCATACGCCCGTCAGTCGAAAATAGGCGTGCTCCCCTGCTCCGACGTATAGGTTCTCGTCGCAGAAGATCTTCGGATGCCGCGCGCGGAGCCACTTCATGCGCGCGAGGCCCGCGCCGGGACCGTCCATCCCGGAAAGCCGGCGCCAGTAGCCAGGTGCTTTTCGCCGAGCGATACCCGGGAGAAGCCCCAACGGCCGCGTATCGCTCCAAAGCTGCATGGGCGTGAGGGGTTTGCCGCTCGCGCGGTTCACGATTGCGGCGCTGCCTCCCTGTGCCGCGAGCCCAAGTCCCGCAACCCGGTCCCACGCGCGGCCGAGCTTCCTCCGAAGCGAGCGCGCGGCCCGCCCGAGCGCGCGGTCTATTGTCGCGAGCGACTGTTCGCGCATGCCATCCGCGCCGGTGCGCACGGGCAGGCGCTCGGACGCGGCCGCCAGGAGGCGGCCCGTCCGCGCGTCGAAGGCCGCGGCCTTGAGCGCGGTCGTCCCCAGGTCGATCCCGACGAGAACGGTGCGGGGCATCATGCGCGCATCACTCCTGCGGAATCTCGACCGTGCAGCGATCCCGCTGCGACTCGAGCGCGGCCGTGAAGATCTCGTGCGTCCAGCGCGTCTCCCTGGGCGTCGCACAGCCGAAGGGAACCTCCGCGTCGGCCCCCTGCGCGACCTCGTCGCAGAACGCGGCGAGCATCTGCTGGATCGCGTCCGGGAAGCCGAACTCGAAGATGCCGCCCGTGATGGCCTTGTAGGCCGGTGTGTACCCCAGGTCCTCGCTCGCCCAGGCCTGGCGGCCGCCGGGTTCGTACTCCATGAGCTCGAGCGTTCGCGGACGCTTCGTCGTGAAGCGGGCGCTCGTGCGCGTGCCCTTGACCGTGAGGTACCAAGTGTCGATCTCGCCGGGCGCGAGGCGCTGCATCTTCGCCGTAAGCGGGAAAAGCGACTCGCCGTCCGTGCATTCGCACAGGAGCGTCGCGTTGTCCCAGGTGTCGCAGGGGACTCGCTTGCCCGACGCGTCCGGCCGCTCGGGCACGACGTTCGAAAGGATTGCCCGTACGTTCAGCGGCTTCCACCCGAGGCGCAGCGGCACGTGGAAGACGTGCAGGCCGAGGTCGCCCATGCAGCCGTATGCGCCGTTCGTCCCGGCGCGGCGCTTCCAGTTGATGCATTTGTCCGTGTCCATGTCCGAGGAGTGCAGGAACCCGCACTCGACCTCGAGGATCGTGCCGAAGCGACCCTCGCGCGCAAGGGCGGCGATGCGCTGCACAGCGGGGAAGAAGGGGAACTCCGAGGAGCAGCGCACGACGAGTTCCGGATGCGCGCCTGCTGCCTTCAGAATCGCCGCGTTCGCGGCCCGGTCGATGCCGAAGGGCTTCTCAGCGAGAAGATGCTTGCCCGCCTCGAGGATATCGACGTAGAGGCGCTCGTGCAGGTTGTGCGGCACGGCGCAGTAGACGGCGTCCACGTCGGGATTCCCGAGAAGCTCCCGGTAGTCGGCGGTGCTCAGGCGAATAGAATCGAAGTTCGTCGTGAACCATGCGCTCGCGTCGGGATTCGTATCACAGACGGCCACGATCTCGGGCCGCGCGACTTTGTCAAGGAGATGGCACCAGCGCGCAGCCGCGCTCGCGAGTTCCCGCCCCATGAGCCCGCACCCGATGATCCCGAAGCGGATCGCGTGCGTCGCCATGCCTACTCCCCCGCCTTCGGCCACGCCTCGGGCGTAAAGGGCCAGTCGAGCTTCTCGCAGACTACGCGCCAGCGATCCTCCATGCCCAGCGCGCAGAGGAACGGTTCGTAGCCGAGATTCAGGTAGACCTTGAGCGCCGCGAGCCGCCAGTCGTCGGTCTGGAGGTAGACGCGCCTGTAACCCGCGCGAAGGAAGCGTGCGGTGACCGCCGCGCAGACGGCCGAGCCCAGCCCCTTGCCCGCGTGCGCCGGATGCGTCGCGACCCAGCCCAGCTCGCCGCCGGAGGGATGCCCCTCGGACGGGCTGTGCACGGCCATGGCCGTGGCGACGAGTTGGCCGGAGGCCGCATGCTCGATCACGAAGAGGCCGCCGGGCAGGACCTTGCCGAGGAAGTGATCCAGCCGGTCGCCGTCCCACCCCTCGAAGCCCGCCGCGTGCGTGAGGTCGAGGTAAGCCTCTTGATCCTTCGGCCGATAGGTGCGCAGCTCGTAGCCCGGGGGGAGCTTCGCCTCCGGCGACGCGTCCAGGCGCTCCTCGGGCCAGAGCATCTGGAGCTGTGGCCGCCGCCTTTCTGCGAGCTCCGCGCGCGCTTGCGGCTCCTTCACCCAGCGCACGAGGCGCTCGGCGTTGTTCCAAAAAATGTCCTCGACCTGGACGCGCGAGAAACCCATTCGCACGGCAGCCTTCTTGATGGCCCGCGCCATCTCGTAAGCGAAGAGCGTGCAGCGAACCTCATAGACGCCCGGCTCGACGTGCGCGCTCCACGGGTGCGGGCGCTTCGTGAAGAAGTGCCGCTGCCCGTTCACCCCGAGGCACTTGCCCTTCTCCTGCGCGACGGGAAGGTCCAGACCGAAGAGGATCCTCTTGCGGTCGAACGCCTTCATCACTGCCTCGACCACCTCCCAGTCCTGGACCATACTGAGCTCGGGGTAGAGGTTGTCGATATCCGCGAGCGAGAGCCCCTCGCCGATCGCCTCGGGGAAGTACGAGCGTCCGAAGTGGGCGAGAACAATCTTCGCATTCGGCGCGTCGGTACAGAGACGCCGCAGGCCTTTGATGTTAACGGAATCGGCGAGGCGTCCCGGCCGCGGGATATGGGTCATCACGATGAGTCCGTCGCGATCGGCCGCCTCGCGCATCGCGGGCGGGACCATGTCCTCGAGCGTCACGTCGTTCTGCGCCTTATCGCGAACGAACGTCCAGTAGGGCTTGAGCCCCAGGAAGCCGCCCGCGCGGACCTTCTCGAGAATCGCATCCGCGTCGTCGTCGATGGACGGCACCAGAAGCGCCTCCCAACCGTAAAGGCGCGCGGCCTCGGCCGCGTAGGCGTTCGTGGCATCGAGGTCCGCGTCGGGGGCGACGGTGCCGAAGACGAGCGCCTTCACCTCGCGGCCGGGCCAGAGCCGCTTCTCGACCTCCGCGAAGACCTCGTGCGGATACTCGTCGACCACGTGCGGCATGGAGGGGCTCCGGCTTTTCTTCGACTTGGATGGCGCGTGCGCCTTGAGGAGAACGTGGCCGTGAAAGTCGAAGATGCGCGGCGGCAGGAAGGGGTCGAGCTCCTCGCGCCAGACACGCTCGTCGGTCTCGTCGTAGACGAATTCAGGATTGAGCGCGGCGAGATCGGTCATCCGAGAAGCTCCCTTTCCGTCTCGCCGATGGCCTCGTCGATGAGGTCCATGGCCCTGGCCGCGACCGCTTCTTCCATGACGAGCGGCGGACTCATCCGCAGGATGTGCCCGGCCGGAATCCATGCGAGACCCTTGCGGAAGGCCTTCCGGTAGACCTGCTCGCCCGCCTCGGCGAAGGGTTCCCTGGTTTCACGGTCCTTCACGAGCTCCACGCCCATCAGGCACCCCTTGCAGCGCACGTCGCCGACGATGGGGTGCTCGGCCTTCATGCGCTCGAGCCGCTTCTTGAAGAAACGCTCAAGTTCGGCCACGTGCGCGAGAATCCCCTCCTCCTCAATGACCTCGATCGAGGCGAGCGCGGCCGCGCAGGCCATGGGATTGCCGCCGTAGCTGGTCGAGGCCGAGATCTTCTCGACCGAACTCTTGTGCGCGGTCCGCGTGACCATGGCGGTTACGGGGAACCCGTTACCAAAGCCCTTGCCGAGCGTGACGACGTCCGGCACCACGCCCCAGTGCTCGCAGGCGAGCCACTTACCGGTGCGCCCCATGCCGGTCAGGACCTCGTCGGCGATGAAGAGAATCCCGCGCTCGCGGCAGAACGCCGAGAGCTTCGGCAGGAAGTCATCGGGCGGGAAGACCGATCCCGCCCAGCCCTGGACCGGCTCCAGGACGAAGGCCGCGACCTGGCCGGTCGTCGCCTCGAGAATGAACTCGTCGCAGAAGGCAAGGTAGCGTTCGGTGTCGAACGAGCCGTCCGGCCGCGAGAAGAGCGGCCGGTAGGAGTCGGGCCGCGGCACCATGTAGAACCCGGGCGAACGAGAGGGTCCGTTTGCGGACTTCATGCGAGCGAGCGAGACCGCGTGCCCGCTCTTGCCGTGGAAATCTCGGAAGCACGAGACGAACTCGTGCTTACCGGTCGACGCGCGCGCGACGCGTAGCGCCGCCTCCACGGCCGTGGTGCCCGAGTCGTAAAGCTGCACGCCGTCAAGGTCGCCGGGGAGAACCTCGATCATTTTCTCCAAGAGCTTCAGTTTGATCGGGGTCGTGAAGTCATGGCAGTTCATGAGCGTGCGCGCGGCCTTCGCCACGGCCTCGGAGACCTTCGGGTGGCAGTGGCCGAGGTTCGTGACGTAGATGCCGCTCGAGAAGTCGATGTATTCGTTTCCGTCCACGTCGCGCAGCACGACGCCCTTGCCCGACTCGAAGCAGACCGGGAAGAGCTGCACCTGACCGGAGTAGCCCTTCATGATCCCGGCCGCGCGCGCGTGCATCGCGCGCGACTTGGGCCCCGGCATCTCGTCCGTCACGAGCTTCGGGTACGCGGCCGCATCGATGGACGCCCAGCCCGCGGCTTTCGCCTTCACCGCCACGCCTGCCCCCTTCTCCTTACGCCGGCGCGTCGCCCCAGTCGGGCACATCGAGCACCTCGCCGTCGGCGAGCGCCGACTTGTGCGCCATCACGCCCGCGGCCATGTAGCGCGCGGCCTCCCATGCGTTGATCGCCGGGACGCGCTCGTGCGCCACCGCATCCACGAACTCGTGCACGAGGTACGAGTGCGAGCCGCCGTGCCCGCCATAGAAATCCTCGGCCTCGCGCGCGCTGAGTTCCTTCCCCTGGTTGCGCGCCACCGACTGCTTGGCGGCCTTGAAGGCCTCAACCACCTCTGGAGGAAGCGCCTCGCGCATCTCGTCCGCGGTCAGAGGCGTCGTGGCGCCCTTGATGTTCCAGTTGTTGAACTCGAAGGTACCCCGGGTGCACCAGGTGTCGTGCTCGAAAGAGCCCTTGCTTCCGTACACGCGGAACATCTCGCGTCCGGGATGGGCGATCTCGCGATGCTCGCAGATGCGCATGGTCGAGCCGTTGGACATTCTGAAGAGCGCCGTCTCGTTGGCCGGCGCGCCCTCGTGATACTCCTTGTTCATCTCGCTGTAATAGGGCCACGCGCAGACCTTGACTGCGTGCGCCTTCATCACGCATATGGGCCCGGAAGTCGAATGCGTCGGGTAATGCATGGGGCCGCTCACGATACCGCGTTTCTTGTATCCCTCCTTGAGCTTCAGCCACTCCTTCCCGGTGGCGGAGCCCTCACGCCGCGCCTTGACCCGGCGCAGGCCGTGTTCCACATCGTGGAAGTACTCGCCCTCGGAGTAGACGAAGTCGCCGAAGGCGCCCTCGGCCGCTCGGCGGCGGCAGTAGATGGCCTGCGGCCGATAGTACGTCGTCTCGCCGAGCATGTAATGCTTGCCCGTGCGCTCACAGGTCTTGATGAGGCGATCGCACCATTCGAGGATCTCGTCGCCGTCCGGCAGAGTCACAATGGGCACGGCACTGTAGGCGTGCTTGCCGCTCTCCATCGCCCGAACGCACTGGGCTGCATGGAACCATGGCTGCGTGATGATCACGAGCGCGTCGAAATCGCTCTTCAGGATTTCGTCCAGCGTGCCGTACGCATCCCCCTCCTTGAACTTGTCCTGAAAGAACGGATCCTTCGCGAACCGCGCGATGCGAGGCGCCTCGCAATCGCACAGACCGATCCGGTCCACGAGCGGATGCGCCTTGAAGTACGGCGCGAAGTTCGAGCCGAACGCACCCAATCCCACCAGTCCCAAGCTGATGCCCATTCTGTCCCTTACCCTTCCAGTCCGTGCTGCGCGGCCGCCCCCTCGGGCGTCGCACCGCGCTTCACAACGTCACAGAGCGCCCGCTGGAACGCGGGCGGGTCCGGCACCTGGATCGCATTCCGACCGAAGACGACGCCGCGCGCGCCCTCGTCGATCTCGCGCCGCGCGAGTGCGAGCGCCTCGAGCTGCGTCGGCGTCTTCTCAGCGCCGAGTCCGAAGATCGGGATCGGGCATCCCTCCATGACCTCCGGGAACCGGCATGTGTGGAAAGTCTTGATGCAGTCGGCCCCGAGTTCGGCGAGGATGCGGCAGCCATTGCGGACCTGCGCGTGGAGTTCCTCCGCGCTCAGTTCGCCCACGTTTCGAGGGAAGTACTCGCCGATAACCGGCAGACCCAGCGCATGACATTCTGCGCGCAGATGCGAGAAGAGTTCGACATTCCGCGTATCCCGCTCTTCGCTCCCGGTGAGAAGTGTCAGACAGACCAACGCAACATCCGCACCCAGATGTACGGCCTCCGCGGCGTTCACAACCTGCCCCGTCGCACCCTCCTTATAGCCCCACTCGAAGCAGAAATGGCTCGACCAGTTGAGCCGCATCACTGCCACCGGCGCTCCCTTCGCGCCGAAAAGAGCCGTCGAACGCGCAACGAAGCCCGGCGAGAGAAGCACCCCATCCACGCACGGGTCGATCCGCGCGAGCGTCTCGTCGATTTTCACCATGCCTGGAATGGGGCCGTCGAACTCGCCGTGGTCCGCTGCGATGACCACCGCATTTTCGTCCCGGTTGAAGAGGCGCGCGAGCCTCGTCTCTTTTCCCGCCATCAGCCCCCCTTCCGCTTCTCGGCGCTCACGACAAGGGCCTCCACCTTCGCCCGCCGCGCAAGATTGAGTATCTCGGCGGGCATCCCACTGTCGGTTACGAGGGTGTCCAGTTGCTCCACCTTTCCGAACGCGATGAACGAGTTCCGGCCCGCCTTGGCCGAATCCGTCAGCAGGACCGTCTTCGCAGACTTCTCCATCATGAGTGTCGTCGCGCGCGCGACGCGTGCGTCCGCCGTCATCAGGACGCCGTCTGCGGACAGCCCGTCGCATCCGATGAATGCGCGGTCGACGTGGATACGCGAGAGGTTGTCCTCGAGCAGCGGACCGTAGAGGTCCGGCGAGGTGTCCCGCACCGTGCCGCCGAGGAGCATGCACTCCATGCCCGGCGCGTGGAGAAGCTCCGAGACGATCGCGAGGCTCGTCGTGACGACCGAGATCCCCTTGCGGCCACGCAGTGCGCGCGCCATGGCGAGCGTCGTCGTGCCTGTGTCCAGGACGATCCGCTCGCCCTCGGCGACGAGCGCCGCCGCCGCGCGGCCAATCGCCGCCTTCTCAGCGCGCCGCGTCTGCGCACGCTCGTAGAGCGCAAACTCCAGCCGCACCCGCCGCGTGATCGCCGCGCCCCCGCGCGAGCGCTCCACGAGGCCCTCTGTCTCCAGCCGCGACAGGTACCGGCGAATCGTCATCTCCGAGCATCCGAGCCCGGCCGCGAGGTCCGCGACTCGGGCGTAGGAGTCCCGCTCGAGACGCTCTAAAATCATCTCACGATGTCGCATGCTTCCCGACATATTTCCACCCACCTGTTCGCCTATGTTCAGAATACACTATTCCGCACCCATGTCAACGCTATTTTGGCGGAAATTACCCAATATCTGACAACTTATCCTCTGCCAAGGAGTTAAGCAGGTTTTCGCGCACAACCGCTTTCGCCCGCCTCCGCAGAGGTCCGAGGCAACCGGCTCACGTCGCGCTTCCACGCGCGCGAGCCGACGCGGTCTTGCCGATGGAGCCCAATCCCTGTAGACTGGTTGCATGAAAGCCGCCGTCTACCACGGCCCGCGCGACGTGCGCATCGAGGACGTGCCCCGGCCCGAGGCACACGCCGGCGAGGCCATCCTGCGGGTTCTCCGCTGCGCCGTGTGCGGCACGGACAAGCGCATCTACCTCCACGGCCAGAAGAACGTGGTTCCTCCCACCATTACCGGCCATGAAGTCGTGGGCGTGGTAGATGAACTGGGTGCGGGTGTCACCGGTCTCGAAGTCGGCCAACCCGTGATCGCCGCAACGGTCATAGGATGCGGGGAGTGTGTCTACTGCGACCGCGAGCAGTACAACCTCTGCGAGCGCTTCACCGCGCTTGGATACGACCACGCCGGCGGCTTCGCGGAGTTCATGCGCATTCCCGCACGGGCCGTCGCGCAGGGAAATGTCATTCCCATTCCCGCCGGCATGAGCCCCGATCGCGCTGCGCTCGTCGAGCCCCTATCCTGCTGCCTCAATGGGCAGGAGTACCTCGACCCCCAGTCGGGCGACCGTGCGCTCGTCTTCGGCGCCGGACCGATCGGACTGATGCACGCGACGCTCCTGGCAGCGCGCGGCTGCGCACCGGTCGTGGTGGCCGACGTTTTCGAGGAGCGTCTCGCCTGTGTGAGCGAGTTCGGCTTGGGCGAGCCCGTCCTCACGCCGGCCGGTGACCCCGTCGAGGCGGTCCTCGCGGCCGCGGGAGGCGAGCGTTTCGACGTCATCGTCACGGCCTGCTCGGTGAAGACCGTGCAGGACGCGGCGCTGCGGCTCGCGCGCAAGAAGGCGCGTGTCTCGTTCTTCGCGGGCGTGCCCAAGGACGACCCGGTTCTTCCCGTCGACACGAACCGCCTGCACTACAACGAAATCTCCGTGTTCGGCGCGTTTGCGTCGAATCTTCGGCACTATCGCCAGGCGCTCGAGAGGGTCGCCCGCGACGACGTGCCGTGGGACCGCTTCATCACGCACCGGTTCAAGCTGGACGAGATCGTCAAGGCCTTCGAGGTCATCGAGGCCGGACAGGGGATCAAGATCGTCATCGACTGCGAATAGAACGAACCGGCACGCAGGGGAGGAAACGCATGGATTGGGGAATGGAGAATCGCCTGGCTCGGATCATCCGGCCCGATACGGGACGCGTCGTGATGCTTGCGGTGGACCACGGGTACTTCCTGGGGCCGACGACGGGGCTCGAGGATCTCCGAGCGACCGTGTCGCCGCTTTTGCCCTACGCCGACACGCTGATGCTCACGCGCGGCATGCTCCGGCGCTGCGTGGACCCGAAGAAATCCGCGCCCGTCATGCTCCGCATGTCCGGCGGCAACAGCATCCTCACGGAGCTTTCGAATGAAGGTTTGACCTGTGCGGTCGAGGATGCTGTGCGACTGAATGTCGCGGGTATCACCCTGTCGATCTACGTCGGCTCGCCACACGAGCACCAGACGCTGATCAACCTCGGGCGGCTCGTGGACGAGGGCGAGGCCCGCGGCATCCCGGTAATGGCCGTCACCGCGGTGGGCAAAGACATGGTCCGCGACGTCCGCTACCTGGGGCTATGCTGCCGGATCGCCGCCGAGATCGGCTGCCACATGGTCAAGACCTACTACTGCGAGGACTTCCCCAAGCTCGTCGCCTCGACGCCGGTGCCGGTGGTCATCGCCGGGGGCAAGAAGCTCCCCGAGCCGGACGCGCTCGAACTCGCGGCGAACGCCGTCCGCGACGGCGCCGCCGGCGTGGACATGGGGCGAAACATCTTCCAATCCGAGGCGCCGACCGCCATGATCCAGGCGGTCCGGGCCATCGTGCACGAGAACGCCTCGCCCAAGCAGGCCATCGAGATGTACCGGGACCTGAAGGCGTCGAAGTAGAACGCCGGCGGAGGGGACGAACCCCATGCGCGTCGCGGTCTATCACAGCAATCGCGACCTTCGCCTCGAGGAGCGGCCTGTACCCGAGATCGGGCCGGACGAGATCCTCCTGCGGGTGGTGGCCAGCGGCATCTGCGGCTCGGACGTCCTGGAGTGGTACCGCATCCGGAAGGCGCCGCTCGTCCTGGGCCACGAGGTGGCCGGCACGATCGAACGGGTCGGGGCGAACGTCGAGCGCTTTGCTGTCGGCGACCGCGTGGTGGTGAGCCACCACGTGCCCTGCAACACCTGCCGATACTGCCAAGCCGGGCAGCACACCGTCTGCGAGACGCTGCATACCACCAACTTCGACCCGGGCGGCTTCGCCGAGTTCGTCCGCGTCCCGGCCATAAATGTAGACCGCGGCGTCTTCTCTCTGCCCGACTCGATTTCGTTCGAGGCCGGCACGTTCTGCGAACCGCTGGCCTGCGTGGTGCGAGGCCAGCGCATCGCCGGAGTCCAGTCCGGCCATACCGTGGCCATTCTCGGCAGCGGCATCTCCGGACTCCTACACCTCATGCTGGCGCGCGCCCGGGGCATCGAACGGATTCTGACCACGGACATCAGCGACTACCGGCTGGAGAAGGCCCGCGAGTTCGGCGCGAGCGAGGTCTTCCGCGGCGACGAGGATGTGCCTGCGCGCGTGCGCGAGGCCAACGACGGCCGCGGCGCCGACGTGGTCATCGTCTGCGCTGGAGCGCTCCCGGTCCTGGAGGGGGCCCTGCGCTCGGTCGACCGTGGGGGAACGGTCCTCTTCTTCGCCGTGCCGCCACCGGGCGTGGACCTGGCCGTCCCGATGAACGACTTCTGGCGGAATGGAGTGACCCTGCTCCCCAGTTACGCGGGCGCGCCGGTCGACCTCGTCGAGGCGTTGGATCTCATCGCCTCAGGCGCCGTGCCCGTGACGAGGATGATCACCCACCGGCTCCCCCTCGCCGAGATCGTCGAGGGCTTCCGCCTGACGGTCGAGGCCGGCGAGTCGCTCAAGGTCATCATCGAACCGGGCCGGTAGTCCCGCCTGAAAGCGCCTTGCAGGGCGCGTCCTGCAGTTCTAGAATGGCGCTTCCCTCTTCCGGAGGCGCGATGAAGAAGCGGCAGCTTTCGGCGCTGATCGAGATTTCCCGTGCGGTTGGAGCGAACTCCGACTTCGTCCAGGCCGGCGGGGGAAACACCTCCGTCAAGTCGCCCGACGGACGGACGATGCTCGTGAAGGCCAGCGGGACAGCACTCCCCGACGTGAACAAAGGGGCCGGCTGGATCGAACTGGACGTTCCTCGCGTGCTGTCGCTCCTCGACGAGCCTCTCATGGGGCTCGCCCCTGCCGAGCGTGAGGCGCAGGTGCTGCGCTCCATGCGCGCGGCGGTGATCGGCGGGCCGGGAGAGCGGCCCTCGGTCGAGAGCGCACTCCACGCACTCCTGGGTCCGGTGGTCATCCACACCCATCCGACGGCAGTCAATGCCCTGGCCTGCGGCCCGGGGCGGGCCGCGCTTGACGAGCTCGCGCGCGAGGGCGAGCCCCCTCCCCTGTGGGTTCCCTTCGCGCCCGGCTACTGCCTGGCTGTGGCAGTGCGGGAAGCGATCGAGGCCTACCGCAGCAAGCACGGGGCGGCGCCCGCCGTCTTCTTGCTCGAAAGCCACGGCATCTTCGTCTCCGCGAACACGGCCGACGAGTGCCTCAAGCTGCACGCCGGGTGGACCTCCCGATGCGAGAAGTACTTCGCATCCGTCGCGCCTTCGCCTGCGCCCGCACCGCGACCCGCCCCGGAGGAGGTCCGCGCGGCCATGGCCGCCCTTCGACGCGCGCTCGACGAGGCGGACAAGCTCCCGGCCCTGCTGCGGCTTTCGGACGACCCCGAGCTTGCCGGCGCGGGCGGCTCCGAGGTCGGCGCGACGCTCGCCAACGGCGCGCTGAGCCCCGACCAGGTCGTCTACTGCGGGTCGCGCGCGATCGCCGTCGAATCGCTCGCCGAGAACACGCCGGCGATCGTTACCGCACTCGGGGAGCCGGGCGCGCCGCGCGTGCTGCTCGCCAAGGACATCGGGGCGATTCTCATCGCCGATGACCCCGGCGGCCTGGACGCGGCCGAGGCTGTCGCCTCGGCATCCGCG
>Ga0272441_10011188_pt1 | contig 13367 bp, 8 predicted proteins | sample SSMProp6N_FD_193582 | JGI IMG/M metagenome (GOLD analysis project Ga0272441, IMG submission 193582) | Marine sediment archaeal communities from Little Sippewissett salt marsh, Falmouth, MA, United States - SSM-Prop-6N | ecosystem: Environmental > Aquatic > Marine > Wetlands > Sediment ... | reverse complement strand
ATTTATGATTAGCTTCATATTTTCAAAGCAGGAATTTTTATAGTTCCGCAATCTACAATATTTCAGATTAATTTATATGAATAGTCGTAAATATTTTGTCTTTTACATTTGTTGAAAACCTGTCGACCGGATGCGGGCTTTGAAAACAGAAGGCAATGAAATATTGTTCATGCAGGACGAACCTGCCAAAGAAGCGAAATTTATTTCTGTTATTTGTGAAATCGAAGTTCAGATCACTTTGCAAAAAGTCCTCTTTAAAGGTAAATGTGCTGTCGATTGTCTGATAGCCGAAGTCCCTGATAAAGTCATCAATATTATTCTTAAAGGCATTTATCTCATCATCCCGGCTTAAGCTGTCCTGTTCATCAATAATATACCTGTAAACAATAAAAAGGTCATCATCGGGTGTTGATGTAGCCCACGTTTTGAGGTACTCTTCCGGCTCATTTACAATAACCTCGAATCTGCGGGGTATATCGACAGATATTTCGGGTGTTATCTCAACATGTTGCGGCTTGCTGCTGCATTGATACACTATCAGAGCCATAAAGACAGAAAGGATTATTGATTTATTTTTCATTTTAAAATACTATCTGTCGTTAAATTATATCATACTTTTATTATGAGATTCTTGTTTGATATTTTCTTTTAAAAGAGATAATAATATTATTGTTTTATTCTTTATTCTTTATTCTGATCTTTCCATGTATCGAAAGGACAAGCTCTAAGACAAATTTTTTTGCATTGGCTTGTGCGGTTTTGGCAATGTGGATTCAAATGGGCAGGTTATTCTATCAGTTTTACCGCTTTTTTAGTTTGTTTTAATAATTTTTCAAGATTTCCTCCTTTACTAATAAAACCTACAGCTACGTTCTCAGCAAGGTCAATCATAAGCTGGTTTCTTATAATTGCCGTTTTTTCAGTTATTCTTTTTATTTCTTTTGTAAATGGTGAAATAATTAATAGTCTACCCTTTTTTATTTCATTTTTGAATTCAGGATCGATGCGTTGCTTCAATCCTCTTGCCATTGCAACAATAATCGGTTGGTCTCCTTTAAGCAAATAATGAAGTACATCTTTTTCTATCTTACTATGGAATCCACCAATAATACAATTTCCGAGGTTTCTTTGTGATATTGCCCAGTCATAGCATTTTAATACAATGCTTGCCGGGATATCCCTGCTACATAGGAAGGCTGTTTTTTCCAGCTTAAGCAGCTCTTGGTTTCCGATATGGTCTATAATCTCCATCATTATCCTTTCAATATATGTCCAGGTTCATTGACAACTCCCTGCTTTTTTCATGCACTACTCATCACTTATTTGTTTATGAGCAGCAGTAACTGCCTTATTATCATGAATAATCTTTGTAACAGCTCCCCACTTTTCAGCTCATCGCGACAAATTGTCGCGATTTATGTCGCTATATTTATTTTGATCGCATCAGTTTCTTAATATCTCGCCAAAATTGATTAAACATGGCGGGATACTTATACTCATTCAAGAGTGATTGACTAATCTCGCCAATTTGGCGGAATTTTGGCGAGATTAGTCATTTATTATGTATTTAGTTGCAGGTCCTGAATCTCGTTTTAGCAGGAGTCCCAGATCAACAAATTTCTTTAATAACCTTTCAGCAGTTCTATCGGGCAATCCCGACAACTTTGCAAAATCAGATTTGGAAAGTGTTCTCTTTTCCCTGATTATTTCATACGTTTTTAGTTCATTGGGTTTTAGTTTATTCACAAGATCTTTAGGCAAAACATTTTCCAGATCTTCATCCGACCTGAGGAATGTTACTACCAAATTGTTTTTTTCATACCTGATCATTGGGATAGGTAGTTCATGTATTTGCCTCATCGTACGATAGATATCCATTCCGACGCCCGTTTCTTCCATGAATCCCATAAGATTAAAGATATAAGCCAGTTCAGGGTTTCGGGTTTGTGAAATTGCCGTGAAGTACTGCAAATCTTTTAGCGTATTGGGTGAAACAGGTTCTCCAGGACTTCTTACCTCAATTTTCTCGGGTGTAATTTCAAGCTCAACTTTTGCTTGTCTTTTGCTATAATCACGATGAATAATTGCATTGATAATGGCTTCACGAATAACGTCAGGTGGAAAATGGGATACTTTCTTACTCGTAAAATCAGAACGATCCATACTTTCCGGAATTACTTTCTTTACCCATTCCTTCACTTGGTCCGGAACAAGTACTAATGCATCGTCAAAACTCTCAGCATCCGGTTTTTGGCCGCCACCGTAATCAACTTTTGCTTTTACGGAAGCCTGGGGAAACTTATCCCGTGGATTTTTTCCAAACAGTAAGATACAATCACCGGTAGGCCTTACTTCACCTGTCTTTTCATCTACTTCAAGTAAATCTTTACTTATCAGGTCATTTTTCAATTCGTCTGAATTATAAGCAAACTTTCTTTTGGTTCTGGATATGTAAAGTTCAAGGGCATCTTTTGAGAGAAAACTTACATCAGTATTTTTAATTGCATTTTGTAATGGACCTCTTACTGTTTTAAGAGCTTCTTTTTGTTTACGGGTTTCTTCCTCTACCCAGTCGTTGAAGTCTTTATTAAAAGCCAATATTTCTCTGTGTAAATCCTGATCAAATGGAAGTACCTCGGCTTTATATTCTTCTTCAAGAAGCTTTTTCCCTCCTTTGGCTTTGGAGTTTAGCTCCTGTACTCCATACCAGATTTTTTTTATACGGGCATTGCCAATTCTTTCAGCACAACATAATTTCGGAAATTTTCTTGCTTTTGGACCACAAGGTTCAAGAGTGGCAAAGAGCCAACAGTTCGACAGGTCTCTGGTTCTGAATTTCTTATCCAGTAAGGTATATTCAGCATGATCGCCCTCCCGGAACTCGCCGCGGTAGGCTGTTTCGTAGGTGCCATCAGGAAAAACAAGTACAGCACCAACCCTTGGGCTTGGTGCATCCTTGTTCAATTCATCCACTGATTTTTTCATGGTTTCAATTGCCAGCTTCATGTAAAAGCGGGGCTCTTTTCGTTTATTTTCAGTGTTTTCTTTTTTTGCCATTTAGTTGTTTGTTATTTCGAAATTTTTTTTCATGTGTCATCCGAAAACAAATAGGTGATCACCTGTTTCGTTACAACTTCAACCGTGGTTTTTGAGGCAATCGGAAAACTGCTTGGTTTTGAAGTTATAATGTTATGGTAAGAATTAGCTTGCTTAATAAATTGTTGAATCTTCATTTTCTTAAAAGTATTATTTTGGTCTAAGAACGGGTTCTTCCGACAATATTGTAAGATAATTACTTCCCCTGGTTAATGCAACGTAAAGCTCTTTCGGTTTTAATGCATCGGCATCCAACAAAATAGCATGATTGAATTCCAGTCCTTTAATCAGAAAAGGCCTTGAGATTGTTTTGTTATAAATCTGCCGGCATCCTTTAACACTATACATTTCAATTTGCTTACGAGCCAATGATGTAAGGTTTTCATTTGGATTTAATGCAAAAGAAGAAAACAATTTCTTTATATCAGACCATAGTTCCTTTCTATAAATCTTAACACCTTCTATTGTGCCGATATATTTTAGGATCTCAATAATTAAGATAAGATGGCCAGTTCGAATATAATTTTCAATGTTTTTGAAAAGTACCTGATGCTTATTTCCTCTAAATATTCTATTATTTTCAACACAATTAATAATAGTATTCAACTCACTTCCAACTTTTGTCATGCACTTGGTAGAAACCTCAAATAATTCCAAAATCTTTTCCTTTCTTGATCCTTTCTCGAATTTTTTCAGAAAATCAAATAGGGTTCTCCTCTCAATTTCCTCCATTGAATTATAGTAACCTTTTAAGTAATTAGCAATTTTATGTGCTTTGTTGTCAATGTCAATTATTCCAACTGTTGCACCATTGGCCCCATATAGAAGTTGCTTTATTTGTTCCGACCTTTCCTTTTTATGCCAAGTCGTGTTATTTGGGAGATAAGACAAATAAATAGGATGTTTAGCTATTATTTTATTTCTTAGTTCTGTAAGCCAAGTACCCATATATTTATTCCCCAATTCCCATCTCCAGGGTGTTAAAAGATCAGGTAGTTTTGTAAAAACAGGAAATACATCCCTGTCCCAATCGACAATTTCACCAGCAAAATCAAAAATCCCCTGTAATTCATCGCCCAAAATACGTGTTGGAATAATTTCTGATAATAACAATATCAGTTTGTGTTGTTCTAAAGTGCAATCCTGGTATTCATCTACAAAAAGTCCGGAATATGAAACGCTTACGATTTTTCTCCCTGATTGGTTCTTAATAACATTATAGGCAGCACTGTATAAGTTTTTATACAAGACCGATTCATCTTCATTAAATATCTGAAAGCCACAGGTGACAGGATAGGCTCTTGCATATCTTAGAGCAAAACCGGCTATGGTTTCAACCCTGTAATTGTTTGCTTTTATCCCAAGCTTTTTAAGTTTATTCCTTATTGAATGAACTCCTGCGTGAGTATGAGTAAGAATTAACTGCCTGCCAAAAGTATATTTGATCGTTTCTGCAATAAGATGAGTTTTCCCACAACCTGCTGCTGCAACAACAACTGCACGTTCCTGTCTTGAAAGCAATTCTGGTGTGGTTTCCTCTTTATGCATAAATCCAGGATTTTAAATCTTCCATTTTTCTCCGGATATCGCTGCCTTGCATGTCATCGAAACAATCGAATACCAGAGATCCAAGCTTTTTTGCTTTATCAGGTCGCTTGAACCATTCTTTTTTCTTTGTAATTTCACCAAGTTGTTGCCTGTAATTTCCCAAATCGTTTAATTCTGAAAAGGTACTATATGTGCTTCCAAGTTTAGCATTTATGGAATCCAAAACACTTTGACTTGCCTCGTCATCTCCCTTATCTTCTGATATAATATTCTTTGCCAATAAAATGAAATCTATAATCCTGTTCTCAGGGATATCGAGAAAAGCGCGCTGTTCTATTGAAACATTCCCAGCCCAATTGATCACATTAATTCCACTACTTTTCAATTCCCGGATTTCTTCGTCTCCCAGTTTATCAGAATCAATTAGAACAGAAGTATTATAACCAAGTGACTGTAAATCCTTAGATATTTGCTTAAATGTTTCTCCTTTACCATCAACAACTGAAATACCTTGATAACCAAAATTATCATGACTCTTCTTCACCAAATAATCTTCATAAGCCAGTAAGAAACCAAACTCCGTGGCGCCCTCACAGACAATAACTTTATTAGAAAAAAAAGCCTCCGGCACCCTTCTGAATGTACCTTGAAATTCGTTTTTTATTTCTTCCGGGAATGAACGACAGCTCAAAACTCCATTATTGTTTCGCACAACAACAATATTGGCAGCATCAAATTCTACAAGAGCAACTGAAGAATGAGTCGTTGCAATGATTTGTCCCTTGTTTGCTAGTTCACGTTTTAAAACTCGTATAAGGTTTCTCAAACGGTGAGGTTCTAATCCTGTCTCTATCTCATCAAAAAGTAATATTGCACCTTCAATTGTGCTTTCTGTCTGAAGGCCTGATGCTATTAATTTTTTAGATCCTGTGCCGAGTTGCCTGACTGGAATACTATCATCGTTCAATGAAATAGCACCATATCCGAAAGAAATTGATTTTGTGTCGAGGTGGGCCTTAAAGGAATTCTTAGGTTTATATCCGAATTTTTCAGATGCCCCTGATATTTTGCTGATTATTTCAGGAAGGTCTGTAATCTGTCCTTCATCGAAACCCGATTTTGCTTTTCTAACTGCCTCGAAGATCATTGCCTTGGCCTGATCAATATTTTCTGACCATTTATTAAGAATTGAACCCCGGCCCCAGGTAAAATGCTTTTCAACTTGCGCCCCGATTCTCATCATTCCTAATTTTTCACGCATTCGATGAGATATGTCCTTTGTGTCTGTTTCTCTTTCAACAAATAGTGTCCATTCTGGTTCAAGCGATTTGCCAACTGTGAGTTTAACTGTTAGAATACTTATTGATTCATCATTTGGTTCATCAATAATTTCATTATTGTTTATTCCTCTTAAATACAGGCCGAATTTTGTATCCTCGTAGAACTCTTCCGGACAAAATGCAACAGAAACATAAATTTCAATGGCATTATCAGAATTGCAGTTGTAAAAATCGGTGTCGTCAAATGCTATTGTATAATAGGGATATAAGGCATATTCAATTGCATCCAGTATAGATGTTTTACCGCAATCTCCTGGACCTATTAAACAGATATATTTCCCTGGAAGAAACCATTCAAGTTCTTTTATTCCCCTGAAATTGTTGATTTTGAGATGTTTTATTTCCATTTTACTTTGAATTTATTCTTCCTCCTCCTCATTCTCCAATTCTTTCCCCATGCGGTACTTGATGTCGTAATTGATGATGAAATCCAACTCTTCCTCAGTAAAACCATAGTGTTCAGCTATAATTTGGTCTATTTTATCAATTATATATTTTGATTGTTGTGGAAAAAACTGCTGAAACTCTACATTACCTGTCCTAATATATTGCAGGTTGCATAATTGAATTTTCTTGTAAGTCAACCATTAAGGAAGAACCCTCATTAATTAATTTTTCTATCGTATTATCGCTAAATGATTCAATGTCAACAGGAAAATCTTTCAGATCACTCGGATTATTTGTCCGAGCGTCTGAATGCATAACATAATACCAAAAATACAGAGTACTGTTAAGTAAGGAAATTACCACATTTAATAACTCTTTATTATCAAAATATAAATAGCTTTCTCTTGAAGAAATGCCTAATTTACCATTGAGATAGAAGGTTGGTTGAAAATCGGTAATTACTTTCCAGTATCTACCACCACTATTTCTGTAATAAAGCTTTTTCTGATTCGACCTTGAGGTGTAAAAACCGATGTTCTTCTTGACTTCCCTTAATCTTGACAAAATTGAAAGTTCTTGGGGTGAACTTATCTTTGGGACAATCCCATATGCAATAACTGTTCTTGATTGATTATATGAAATATTTTCAAATAGTAATTCCCTAAAATCAGAATTCCATTTATTATAGTATGTCGTGAAAATATTTGGAGCAGATTGAGGATTAGATTTCTTGAATAGAGAAATAGCCAAATTTCTTTCAGCACCCTCAAATAATTTGCTAGGTCTTTCTGCATAATAGCTAATATATATTTCCTGACAATTTTTGTATTCAACCTTCTGGAAAGCATCCATCCTATCTGTGCAATATGCACTTAATGGTATTATCATTCCATTATATGAGCTCTTGTTTTGTATTTCGACAGATCTTTCAATTACATATGCATATAGATTCCCAGAACTTAAACATTGATAATTTTTTAGAGTATATTTCTTTCGCACACTGCTATATTCCACATATGGCGGATTACCAATAGTCACATCAAATCCTCCCCGATCGTGGATAATTTCGTAAAATTCGGCAAACCAGTGGAAGGGTTGGTGGCTGGCCAGCCAGTCCTCATATTTTAGGCCACTGGCTTGTTTGTGCAGCAATAAGTTCAATTCGTGGTTCAGCTCTTTCAGGCGCTTGTTCAGTTCTTCCTTGGCTGCCTTAAAATCGTGGTAGTCATCACCGGTGCTTAGTTGTATTTCCTTGTAACGTTTAAACGTACGTGCTACAATATCGCATTTCTCTTCAATTTCCTGCTTTACAATAGCGCCCATCATGTCTTCAACCAGGCATTTTTCCAATTCCTTTTCCGTGGCAAACCCGACAAGTGTATTTCCGGCGCGTATGTTAAAGTCAATATCGGGCAGGGGTTCCAGACCCAGGTTGGGCTTTCGGTAGTCGGCATTCACGGTGGCCACCAGTTTCAGGAAGAGGCGTAGCTTGGCAATCTCCACTGCCTCTTTCATAATGTCCACCCCATACAGGTTTTGCAGGATAATGCTTTTAAAAATAAAATATTGCAGGTTGGGGTGTTGTTCGTTCTGGGTTTCGGCCAGCACCTGCCTGAAAAATTTATATTGGTTTTTAAAAGCGCGTTTTTTCGCTTCGTTCAGTCGGTCTTCTTCCTCCACAAAAGCACGCATGCGCATAAGGCAGGCTTCGTACAGAGGCTCCAGGATATTCATGGCCGCAAATAAAAAGGCACCGGAACCGCAGGTGGGGTCAAGGATGGTTACCTTGTTAATTGCTTTGTAAAAGTGACGTAGGAAATCGGGATCAGTTGTGTTTTCAATCACATCTTGGGCAAATTGCCGGATGTTGAGGTTGTAAGTAATAAAATCGTTGATTTGGGTAATTTCACCGTTTTCAATTTTGGCTTTTACATCGGCATAACGTTTCCGGCGCTCAATCACTTCACGGTAAATTTCGGTGGGCAGCGCAATTTCAGCAGGGGCTTTCTGGTTCCAGGGTTTTCGAATTTCCCACAGGTGCGGTGAATCATCGGCTTTTACAATTTTTTGCTCCAAGTCGGGACGGAAACCGGCTTTAATTTCATTCGGTAGATCGTCAAACAATCCGCCTTCCTCAGGAACACCATATTTTACGGCATCGTAAATGTAATCATCACCGCTTTGTTTTATCCAATTCCATAGCTCGCCTCCGGATTCAAATGCTTTGGGGTAATTACGTTTAGTTTCATCAAACAGCCAGGGCAACACTGTATTTTTGCTGATGTACTCGGTAATGTCTTCCTTGGTGTAGTAGGCGCCCATTTGTGCCCGGTCGTTGATGTACTTTTCAAAGATGTAACCTATCACATCGGGATTGATGTCTTTACCGGTAGCGGTTACCCGTGTATCGAGGTGCCATTCATACTGGTCGAAGAAATCAAAGACACGTTCAAAGGCTTTGTCGTCTATATCAATGCCTTTGTACATTTTTTCCAGTTCGTGCTCATCGAAAAGGCCGCCATTGAGATAGGGTATTCGTCCGATCTCCACTTTTACTTCTTCTTTTTGATGCAGTTCATTCAGCCCTTCATGGAATAGCACCAGCAGGAAGTCACGGTAAAACGAATAAAACTTGTTCTTGCCTTTCTTTACCTGACAGGCTTTCAGTTTATCGCGCAGGTAGTTTTTGTTATCATCCAGGAAACCTTTTTTCTGGATAAAATAGCAAAACATCAGCCGGTTGAGCATCAGCGAGGCATACCAGTCACGATCAACCTTTGTTTCAATGCCTTTTATGAAGTTAAGGAAAGAGGTATGTTCTTTTTTGAACTTGTCGTAAAACTGTCTGGTAACCTTTTCAGCATTCTGATGGAAGTTGGTTGCTACCCGTTGTGTTACATCTACAATCGTGATCTTCTCTTCCTCATCCAGTTCAAAGAATAAGCCGGATGCACGCTGGTAGAGCAATTCCGGGTCCTGCGTTAAATTGTAACGTGTCTCAGTTACTTTTAGCGGTTTACCTGTTTGCCGGATGGCAAGTTGCCAGATTTGTTCCTGCTGTTTTTGATCGATAAAGATGATCAGGTGTTCATGGAAAAGCTTTGTAACCTTGGTTTCAACCTTTTTACGGGTATCGTAATCAGGAATGATTCCATCAGGATCGGGAGGGCAAACAAGAATTTTAAAACCGCTTTTTTCGGCTACTGCCTGTAGGGTATAACTGTTTTCATCCGGTGTGATTTGAAGCTTTGTGCGGTCATTGTTCCAGCCCATATCATTAAACAGTTCTCTGAATTGAAACTGTTTTATGTAAGCTGAAAATTCCTGTTTACTTAATGCCATATTTATTCCATGTTTTTTAAGCCTAATGAACAGATGATCTGTGGTTCCCTGTCGGGCATTTCGTCCTGGTTTACAATGCAGAGTTTATCTTCTTCTCTCAGAGAAACAACCAATGCAGCAAGGTCTTCATCAGAAATACCTGCTTTTAAATTCCTGTTCAATGTTTCCCGTGCGAATTCCTTAAAAGGATATTTATATATATCATCAATTGCCTTTTTCAATGCTTCATTTACAAAAAGTGTGTTTTCGTATTCTTTCACATATCTGTCGAGACGCATATATACTCTATATTTGGCGCCTGTTTTCTTTCCCAGTGATCCGCCGGTGTTTTTTTCATCTTCTTTTATAAAGTCAACCCCTTTCTTCACCAGCTCGTGGTGTTTGGGAATTCTATAGCAAGGTTTTGTATCGGGGTTGCATGCAGCAGCTTTGAGTATTGCCAATTGCGATTGAGTAATAATACTCCCCTCTTTATTTACCCAGGCCAGCACATCGTTTTCTTCGAAGGTGCGTGTATAAACTACGACGCCTTCATTTTCAGGAGAGGAATGATTTTCTTTCGTGGCATAGACTACATTAGGCAAATCAGGTATCGTCTTATTTAGCTCGGGATATTCCTCTGTGGCATTTTTCCATATCTGGTAAGCATAGGATGCGAGGTCAACTTCGCTGTCCTCATCTTCTTCATCCAGAATACCTGCTTTTTCGTTATAAAGGTCTTCGATATTAATGGGATCTCCATCAAAGAAAATCTCATCTGAGCCAACCACTTCGGCATTTTGCCTTATTCGGTTTGTTAACCGCCTTCTAAGCCTGATAATATTTTCTATTCCTTCTTCAGGAAGGAAAGAATAACAAAGAATTTGTTCTGATTTCTGGCCTATTCTGTCAACACGGCCTGCTCTCTGTATTAACCGGATTATGGCCCAGGGTAAATCATAATTAAGGACTATGTGTGCATCCTGGAGGTTTTGACCTTCACTTAATACATCTGTCGTGATTAAAATCCGGATATCGTTTACTGCTTTTGTTAAACCATTACTAACAGGGCTGAATTTTTGTGATATTTTAGTCGGATTCTCGCTTTCACCTGTAACATGTTCAAGATACTTGATTTTTCTTCTTTTTAATTGTTCGGAAATATAATGAGCAGTATCTGCATACTGAGAGAAAACCAATACCTTCTCGCTTTTATGTTTATTAGTCAATAGTTCATCCAATGCATTAAGTTTCCTGTCTTCGTCTGCATTCCAATCTTTTCCAATACGAAGGATTTTAATAATTTCCTTACTGTCGTTTACCAGATGTTTCATTAATTCATGGGCAAAAAATACGCTTCTGATCCAGTCAAACCGGTGCTTGTATTTGCTGCTTGCGTATATTTTATATATCTGGGCAGCTTTTTTCAGGTACGTTTTTTCGTCTAGAATAAAATTGATTGTGTTTTCATTTTCAATGTTGTTGTCTGTATCAGCATCTTCCAAAAAATCATCCAGATTTTGTGAAATGTTTTTACCGATTGGAACAGACAGGTTATTTTGAATAGCATAGAAAAAAACATAGTTCCTGAGTATATGCCTGCTCAATGAAATTAAAAATGAAAAACCACTGCTTTCCAGGCGTTTAAAAAGGTTTGTACGGCAAAATCCCATTAAACGCTTTCCGGCACGGGAAAGATTTGCTATGATGACTTCCTCTTCTTTTGTCGGTTTAATCGAAAGATTTTGAAGAATATAGTTGCCTAATCCATAACGAGGTAGATCCAGACTATTGATTGTATCTACAATATTCTGTGAATATAGTTTTGCATACTGATCTTTTGGGTTGGCGGGATCAAAATCAAATTCTACCTTTTTTGGAATCCTGTCAGGGAAATAAGAACGTGTACCATCTGAAAATGTTAAGTACTTTCTATCTTTATTCGGATCGTATTCAGCATAATTATCTTTAATAAAACTCCTGGTACGCCTTACCATATAAAGCCGCATTAATTCACACCAGTCCTCTGAATATTCACTTTTTTCAAATGCTTTAATACTCCTGATAAAGGTTTCAGTATGTTGTGCAGCAAATTGAATTTGTCCACCAATGCTGTTTATGTAATTTTCAGGACTAATTCCCAAATCTTTGTCGTCATGAACAAAAAGACGAAGCTGATTTGATAAATCGAGATATGATTTATTGTATGGTGTAGCAGAAAGCAATATAACCTTACTTTCATTTTCCTCGAGATATGCCTTTATTGATCTGTAACGGCTTCCCTGATCGTTTCTGAGATTGTGGCTCTCATCAATTATTACCAGTTTGTACCTTCTTAGGTCAGGCAATCTTGTCTGAACCTCCCCAATTGAAATTACATTGGCTTTGAGATCATATTTATTGATATAGCCATTCCACATTTGTTTAATATTCGGAGGACAAATTACCAAGGTTGAAAAGAAGAAATCCTCTTCATATATTTTGGCTAATGCACATGCTGTTATAGTTTTACCTAAGCCTACCACATCGCCTATAAAAACACCTTCACGGCTGTTAAGTTTTTTGGCTGCAATTAGTACAGAAGCCTGTTGAAATGGTAAAAGTTCCTTTCTGAACGCGACCGGGATTTTAAATTCGTTTAGACCAGCTCTTGCTTCCTGTGATAAATGGTAAGCCATTTTCAGATATATGTGATAAGGCGAAAAAAGCCTGTCTGCTGCCCAGCTATTATCAATAATCTCGATGAGCTCTTTTGTAATATCAATACACCAACGGTCATTCCAACGGTCATTGAACCATTTTGCCAGCTTATTTGACGCATCCTGTTCCAAAACATCGATATTCAATTCTCCTTGCTTAACAAGGCCTGCCAGGGTTAAATTACTGCTGCCTAAGAAACCAATTACCGGAACCCGTTTATCATCACTATAAGCAAGATATAGTTTTGCATGAAGGGTATACTTTAAATGTAGTTTAACAACAACTTTTTCTTCTTTCATTTGCTTGCTTAGTTTCCTTAGAGCAATTTCATCAGCATCTGTAGGTGTACCAATGGTAAGTTGTTCTTTAAATTCCTGTGCAAGTCTTTTTTTGAGTTTTATCGCCTCGCTTTGGTCTAGAATATAGTCATCATCTGTTCTGAAATAGTCTCTAAGAATGTCAACAGGGAGTTTTTGCATTCCTACAAGCAATCTGCATATCCGGTGGTATTCATCCTTCCCTTCGAAAACCTTATTCCCGGAAAGTCTGTCAATTTGTTCGGCTACTTCTTTCCATCCCCGGAGATTAAAATAACCTACACAGCAGTCAGCTCTCTTTGAGACTTCAAGAGTTTCAGTCAATCCGTTTATAAGGTTGTTTTCTATGTTGTCATAAATTTTAGGCATAATTCACTTTTCATTCTGTTATTGTCTTTTTTCCTGGGTTTTATTGTGATTTATTATTATCAATAACAAAATTAATAATAAAATACCTAGGATTTCAATATACTTTAATGGTGGTTATCGTAAAGACTTAATAACTAATATTATTTCTCCTCCCCTTTCATGAGCGGAATGGTAAATCTGAATGTTGTTCCCTCACCCAGACGGGAGGTGAACCATATATCTCCGCCGAGGAGCTCTACATAGGATCTGGAGATTGCCAGTCCCAGTCCGGTGCCTCCATAAAACCTCT
>Ga0272441_10011187_pt1 | contig 13368 bp, 12 predicted proteins | sample SSMProp6N_FD_193582 | JGI IMG/M metagenome (GOLD analysis project Ga0272441, IMG submission 193582) | Marine sediment archaeal communities from Little Sippewissett salt marsh, Falmouth, MA, United States - SSM-Prop-6N | ecosystem: Environmental > Aquatic > Marine > Wetlands > Sediment ... | reverse complement strand
ATCACGTCTAACTGGAATTTTCCCGCACTTGCCAATTATACTGAAGGATATTTGAGTTACGGCAAGGTGGCTGAAAAAATTCATCTGCTGCATTCTATTTTTAAACAAAGTTCCATAAAACAAGGGGACAAAGTTGCTGTCATCGGCAAAAATTCTGTAAACTGGGCGATCACTTACCTGGCAACCGTGAGTTATGGCGCCGTTATCGTACCGATTTTACCGGACTTTAAACCAGAAGATGTGCATCATATCGTCAATCATTCGGATTCTGTATTGTTTTTCACATCCGAGCAGATTTTTGACAACCTGGATGAAACTCAGATGCCAAACCTGGAAGCAATCTTTTCACTTGAAAAATTTAGCGTGTTCTATAGCAAAAAGAAAGAATTTGTTGAACATGTTCAAAACGCGGAACAAACACATCTGCAGAAATATCAGGCATTCACCCCGGAGGTTGTCAAATTCCCGGACATAAAAAACGATCAACTCGCGGCAATTGTATATACTTCCGGTACGACCGGTTTTTCCAAAGGGGTTATGTTGCCGCATAACAGTTTAATGGCAAATGTAAGATACGCACAACGAAATATGCCGTTAAAGGCGGGTGATAAATTACTGTCCTTTATGCCGCTGGCACATTCATACGGTTGTGCATTTGAATTCCTGTTCCCTTTTACTTTGGGATGTCACATAACCTTTTTAAGTAAAATACCCTCTCCAAAAATAATTGTCAAAGCATTTCAGGACGTGAAACCGCATCTGATTTTATCGGTGCCGTTAATTATCGAAAAAATATATAAAAAGCATATCAAACCCGCTCTTAACAAGGGCGCGATAAAAAAAATAAAAAAGATACCCGTGCTCAAGAACATCGTTCACAAAAAGGTATACGCAAAATTGGTAGACGTTTTCGGCGGCAATTTCTACGAGATCGTCATCGGTGGCGCGGCGCTCAATAAAGAGGTGGAAACATTTCTTACTCAAATCAAATTTCCGTTCACAATCGGATACGGCATGACCGAATGCGGACCGTTGGTCAGTTACTCGGCCTGGAATAAACGAAAACTTGAAACGGTGGGACTGCCGGTCGATACTCTTGAAGTCAAAATTGATTCCGAAGATCAGGAGAAAATTGTCGGCGAAATTCTTGTCCGCGGCGAAAATGTTATGGACGGTTATTACAAGAATGAACAAGCCACCGAATCCACTATTGATAAAGATGGATGGCTGCACACGGGCGATCTGGGATTGATAGACAGGGACGGGCATATATATATCAAAGGCCGCAGCAAGGACATGATCCTGGGGCCATCCGGGCAGAATATTTACCCGGAAGAAGTGGAAGCAAAATTGAATAATATGCCATTCGTTCAGGAATCATTGATTTTGGACAGAAGCGGCTCTCTCATTGCGCTGGTTTACCCCGACCTGGAAATGATGGACGCCGAAAATGTATCTGAAACGGATATTATAAAGATCATGGATGATAATCGCAGAGACTTAAACAATCAACTGCCTTCCTATATCAATTTAGTGAAAATTGAATTATATCCCGAAGAATTTGAAAAAACGCCAACAAAAAAAATCAAAAGGTTTTTACATACGATCTAATTCATAAATAAAGTCCAAAAAAGAAAAGAGGTAAAATGTTCCCAATACAAATATGGCTTATCTGGTTTATTCTGGCCGCGTTATTCATCGTCGGTGAAATATTCACGGCCGGATTTTTTATTCTGTGGTTCGGAGTCGGCGCCGCTGCCGCCGGATTATGCGCCCTGCTGGGTCTTAGTCCGGTATGGCAATGGCTGTCTTTTGTCGTGATTTCAGGCGTTTTAGTGGCGATTTCCAGAAAATTCGCCAACCGGATTACCAAAGAACAACCCCCCGGTATTGGCGCGGACCGTTTCATCGGTATGGTTGGAATCGTACTGGAAGATATAGATAATATAAAAAATACCGGCCGTGTACGTATGAATAGAGAAGAATGGCGGGCGGAAAGTGCAAATGAAAACATTATTCCGAAAAACAAAAGAGTCAAAGTAATTAAAATTGACGGGACTCATTTAATCGTTGAACCAATTAAGGAGGGTTAATAAATGGAAATTCTATTAATTATATTAGCGATAGTCGTCTTTATCGTCGCGGCACAGGGACTGAAAGTAATCCGGCCCTGGCAAAAAGGTCTTATCGAACGGCTTGGAAAATATCAGCGTACGGCTGACAGCGGATTAACTTTGATTCTTCCTTTTCTGGAGAACCTGAAAAAAGTGGATATGCGCGAACAGGTTGTCGATATTCCACCACAGGCCGTGATCACCAAAGATAATGTTGTAGTCGAGGTGGATGCGGTCGTTTACTATGAAATCTCCGACCCGGTCAAAGTGACCTATAACGTGGCCAATTTCTGGATGGCGGTAACCAAGCTGGCGCAAACCAATCTTCGTAACCTGATCGGTGATATGGCGCTGGACGAATCGCTCACATCGCGTGAGGCTGTCAATACCAAACTGCGCGAGATCCTGGATGACGCTACGGATAAATGGGGTACCAAGGTCACCCGCGTGGAACTGCAAAAGATTGAACCGCCGGTAGACGTGACCGAAGCCATGCACCGGCAGATGAAAGCGGAACGGGAACGTCGTGCAATGATCCTTGAAGCGGAAGGAGCGAAAAGATCGGCTGTATTGAAAGCGGAAGGTGAAGCGTTAGCCATTAAACAGGTCGCGGACGCCAACAAGTATGAAAAAATTGCTATTGCTGAAGGAGAGCGGCAGGCGATTACCCTTGTTTTTAAGGCTATTCATGATGGGGATCCATCCAATGACCTGATCGCCATTAAATATCTGGAAGCGCTGGAAAAAGTTGCCAATGGTAACGCCACAACAGTATTCCTGCCCATGGAAACAGCAGGCATACTGGGCAGCATCGGCGGTATAGGCGAGTTGTTTAAGGAAAAAGTGGCCGGAGAAAAGTAAAATATAGTTTTAATTCACATCTTCCGCCCGGTGTCATGTCGGGTGGAAGATGTTTTTTATCTGGGAGGTTGGCAATGATGATATTTAGCCCGGGACCAGCAGCGGCCGCTGCACAAAAAAAACGTTTACAGGAGGAAGAACAAATGGTGACATATCATAAAGACGACCTTGGCGATTGGGAGTTTAAAATTATTCGGACGAATTCCGGAAAATTTAAAAATCCAGATAATTTGCGTATGATCTGTGAACAAGAGGCAAAAGCCGGTTGGGAAATGCTGGAAAAATTTGATGACCAACGTATCCGTTTCAAACGCCACATTAAAAACCGGTCAAATGATCAGTTTCTGGACTTTGATCCCTATCGAACCCAGTACGGATTGGGGGAAGGATCGATTGTTATTATTGTTGCGCTGGTCACTGCCATCATTTTAGGGATTGTTTTTGTGTTCACACGGCTGTATTAGGCAAAGGATTGAAATTGAAACAATTCATCATAATGAGACTGAGGATTAACTGAAATACGCAATAGGGGACAATGCCGCGGTACAGGCGAGTTCATAAAATATCTGATCTCCAGATTTACTTTTCAATAATAGATAAATAAATGACGGTCGTTATGACTGTGTTATTTACGGTAATAAGAGCTAAACCGGGCCGTTACGGGAACAACCCGGTCTGTGTTTAAATAAATTTTACCCTTGAACGATATAGGTGTTTTGCCAAACTGTCTCTATTCCGTTAATTTTCCGGGCTGGCGAACAGCATTGCCTTTCACATCCGTCAACCTGTCGCCTAATTGTACCCTGATCGTTTCGGCAAGTTTTTTCAGCTCTTTTACAATATCCGGGTGTTTGTCGATCACATTTTGTTTCTCGCTGATGTCATTCTCAACATCATACAGCTCCAAACCGACTTTTAACTGGGCCAGTGGACCGGGAAATCCGTCTTTGCCCGGCTCCACACCAACGTAGGAGCGCGATTTATGTGGAAAGTATAATTTCCATTTACCCTGACGAACCGCCCTTAATTCGCCCCCGTAATAATAAAAATAATGATCCCGCGGGGTAACATCTTTTCCGTCCAAAAGGGATAAAATACTTGTGCCGTCAATGGGATTTTCCGGTAACGGCGCGTCCGTAATGGCGGCGATTGTCGGCAGCACATCGATGCTGGCCGCCATTTTATCACACACGCTGCCCGGTTTGATTCTGTTGGGCCAGCGCATGATACACGGAACCCGGGGACCGCCTTCCCACATGGTGCCTTTGCCTTCGCGTAACGGCAATGCCGATCCGGCGTGGTTGCCGAAATTCATCCAGGGTCCGTTGTCACTTGCATATATCACCAGGGTGTTGTCGTCCAGGTTATATTTCTTGAGCGTGTTCATAATCTGGCCGACGGACCAGTCGATTTCCATGATCACGTCGCCGTACATGCCCTGTTCACTTTTACCTTTGAATTTTTCCGATACACCCAACGGTACATGGGGCATGGAGTGGGGTACATACAGGAAAAACGGATGATCCTTGTTTTTTTCGATAAAGCGGACGGCCCGTTCCGTATACCGTGTTGTTAAAGTGGCCTGGTCCTCCAGCGTGCGTATATACGTTACCGTTTCATTGTTGTCGATCAACGGTAAAGGCGGATATTTGGCCCGGCGCGGTTTGGGACCGGGATTTTCCGGGGTCAGCGGGGTGCCGTCGTAGTTAACCGCCCACATATCATTGGAATAGGGTAAGCCGAGATATTCGTCAAATCCGTGCTGAAGCGGCAGAAACTCTTTATGATGCCCGAGATGCCATTTGCCGAATATACCGGTCGCGTATCCTTTTTGTTTGAGTAATTCTGCAAGGAGCATCTCGCGGGAGTTAATGCCGATCTCCTGAAAAGGATTCAGGGCCCCGCGGATGCCAACCCGTTCGGAGTAACAACCGGTTAACAGAGATGCCCTTGACGCGCTGCAAACCGCCTGCGACGCGTAGAAACTGGTAAATTTCATTCCTTCATCGGCAAGCTGATCCAGGTTTGGCGTTTTAAAACCTTTTGCGCCAAAACAACCGACATCGGCATAACCCTGGTCATCAGTTAAAATGATAACGATATTTGGCAGTTTATTTTTTGATTTTCCTCCGCATGAAACAAGTGAAGGTCCGGTAAGAGCCAGCGCGGATGCGCTTATTCCCAGATGTTTGAGAAATGAGCGCCGGGTTTGCTTTGGATTTGTCATGTTGTTTTCCTTTGTTATAGAATTAAAATTTTACTCATACACGATTTAATAAAACCTTAAGTCAGTCGTTTTAATTGAAATATAAAAGCGTCTTGAAAAGAAAATTTTCGTATATGTTTTTTCAACTCAAAATATTGTTTTATATATATTTAATCTTTTATGCGTTTTAAAAAATAACAACCCGACGGCCTATGATAAAAGATATAATTAATTATAAAAAAAACAAAACAAATATATGATAATTTGTATAAAGCCGAACCTAAAATATGATATGAATGATCAGTAAAAGGGCATAACAAGACAAAACTTTGCAATTAATTATATTTGCTTGTACATACAAATATAAATTATTTCAATTTTTGATAATAGCACAGCATTTTATTCAGCAATCCTTCGGTTTCCGCCTGTGATGTCTTTTGATAAAGCTGTTCGTGCAGATTTTTGATGGTATCTTCAAGCTCATATTGGGCGGAAACAGCCCTTCCGGTGGGGTAGAGCAGCGATCCTTTGCCCTGCTGCTGCCGTAAAATGTAACCTTTACCGACAAGTGTGTCGATAAACCGGCTTATTGTGGATGGTTTTAATCGCATTGCCTCCGCCACAACCTTTTGCGTGATCCCCGGTCGGGACAAAACGATACTCAGCAGATAACCGTGCGAAGGTGATAGCCCGATTTTAATAAATTCCTCTTCCCATATCCGGTTTAATTCCCTGACAAGGATATTCATGTTAAAATAAAGACAATTATCAAACAAAATTTAAATTTCCTTATTTAGTTGTACATACAAATATAATTAATTTTATTTAATATGCAATAAAAAAATATTTTTTTTAAAAAAGTACTCAATAATTATGCACGCTGTCGCTATTTTTTTATTGCTATGCTTTTATTTTTTGATTATTTTTTCATATAGGTTATCCGGTATTTCTCAAGTGCTGTAAACTGACTGCCCTCTCTTTCAGGAACCTCCCGCCACCGGCCGCGTAAAAATATATAATTCAGTTGATCAAGTAACAAACCGGTTTCATTGTATTTTTTCGTAAATGTAGAGTCAATAAATTTAAAAATCGAATAACATTATGAAACAGTCATTCAAATTTTATATATTTGTATCTTTTTTCATGGCATTGAACATAACTCCGGCGGTTGCGGACGATTTCGAACAGACATCCGGCGGCCCTTTATCACGCTTGCAGGGAGCTTATGATATTACATTCTACGATCTAAATCTCAACATAGAGCCCGAAAGTCAAACCATTTCCGGTTCCAACACCATATATGCCGGCATTAATATGACTTTACACAGCTTTCTTTTGGATCTGGATCACCGCCTGACCGTAGATTCGGTTCTGGTTAACGATTCATCAAACCGTCTTATGCCCGCCGGTTTTGAGCATTCAACAAACACTCTCATTATCGATTTCCCGGAAGCCAAACAACCGGGTGAAAAAATAATTGTCCGGGTATATTATCATGGCAAACCCTTAAAGGCAGCCATGCCGCCATGGACGGGCGGTTTTGTCTGGCGTAAAACCACGTCGGGTAAACATTGGGTCGGTGTGGCCTGTCAAACCGAGGGCGCCGATGTCTGGTGGCCATGCAAGGACCATCCCTCCGATGAACCCGATTCCATGTCGTTGCGGTTTACCGTGCCGGGGGATCTGGTGTGTGTATCGAACGGTAAATTGCGCAATGAAATTCAAAACAATAACGGCACCAAAACATTTCACTGGTTCGTTTCAACGCCGATAAACAATTACGGCGTATCCGTTTATGTCGCCCCGTACAAAACAAAAAATTTGAATTATAAAAGTGTCTCCGGGGAGATTATACCGGTCACTTTTTGGTATATCACCGAAGCGAATGATCTCCACAACAAATTTTTTCCATATATATCAAAACATTTACAATTCCTGGAAAATACGCTTGGGCCGTATCCGTTCCGCTCGGAGAAATATGGCGTGGCGGAGACAACCTATCTCGGTATGGAACATCAAACCATTATCGCCTATGGGGATTTGTTCGATACCAGGGATCATATTATCCATTTACACGAGCTCTCGCACGAGTGGTGGGGGAATCTGGTGACTGCTTCCGACTGGAGGGACCTGTGGCTCCATGAAGGGTTTGCCACGTATATGGAAGCGTTATATGACGAGGCGGAGTACGGTTTAGGCAGATATTTATCGCATTTTATGTTAAAGTATAAAAATTTCAGCAATAAAACACCTGTCGCTCCCGTGGAATCCAAAACAACAAAAGAGATATTCAGCAACGAGATTTATACCAAGGGAGCATACATTCTACACAGCTTGCGCTATTTGATCGGTAAAGAAGCTTTGCTGGAATCTTTTCGCCGGTTCTTATATCCGGATTCCACCTGTCTGAAAAAAACGGATGGCTCATGTTTCCGTCCGGTGACGACTGAGGATTTTAAACAAACCGTGAACAACGTAACCCAACAGGATTTGAACTGGTTTTTCGAGGCTTATCTCCGTAACGCGGCTTTGCCAAAGTTGTATGTTATTTATAAATTTGATGAATTGGAATTGTACTGGAATTCAAAGGATAATCCGGATTTTTTTATGCCCGTTGATATTGTAACAGCCGAGAAAGATACGATCCGAATTGATATGTCAAAGGGTCATGTCGTTGTACCCATAACACCGAATACAAAACCGGAAATCGATCCCCAGTATTGGGTGTTAAAAGAAACCGTGGTCAGGTATGAGCCCACATTTATAACTCACAGTCTCAATAAACCGGATAAAGTTTTCCTGCAACAGAACTACCCGAATCCGTTCAACAATTCCACCCAAATAACCTGCTATGTTCCGGTTAAGACCCATGTTAAAATGACGGTCTATAATATACAGGGCCATCTGGTTGCGGAATTGATCAATGACCATCGGGATAAAGGCTGGCATTCGGTCCGGTTTGACGCCGGCAATCTGTCCAGCGGTTTATATTTTTATAAAATCGAGGCGGGCCCGTTCAGCGAAATAAAATCCATGCTGCTGCTCAGATAGAATGCCGATAATATCACGTTTTGTCGTAAATCATGAGATGTTTTTATTTATAAAATGATATGAGGTGACAAAATGAAAAAGTGTGTTTTGGCTTTAGCTATCTATCATCTTATTATTCTGCTTTTTTCATTTTCATTCGCGCAACAGCGTGAGAGACAACCTGTTGAATTAAAACCAATATCCGACAGGTTGTATGAAATAAAGGGGGGCCGCGGCGCCAACGGGGGCGTCTATATCGGCGATAACGCTGTGCTCGTCATTGACGCGAAAATGGACAAAAAATCCGTTGATGAAACCATCGCCGAAATTCAAAAGCTCACCGATAAATCCATAAAGTATCTGGTCAACACGCACAGCGACGGCGATCATATCAACGGCAACCGGTTTTTTCCGGCAACGGTAACGTTTGTCGCACACGAGAACTGCAGAAAAGAGTGCTTTCACTCCCGGCGCGACGGCACGCCGTCTGAGTGGAATCTGCCGGAACGCGCACCGTTTCTGCCGTCAATAACATTCAGCGATAAAATGGATATTTTTCTTGGTTCGAATAAAGTTGAATTGTGGTATTTTGGAGTGGGACATACAACCGGTGATATCGTTGTCTATTTCCCGCAAGAGAAAACCGCGTTCCTTGGCGACCAGATATTTATCGGCAGGACGCAACTCATCCATTCCTATAAGGGTGGCAACTCTTTCGGGCATGTCAAAACACTCGTCAAAATGCTGGAGGTGCTGGACGCGGAAAGTTTTGCAGCGGCCACGCTGATATCATCGACCGGATGACCATAATAAAACATGTCAATGAAATGAAAATACGACAGGAAAAAATCAAATCTTTTATGAAATACAACAAGACCCTGGAGGAAATTAAAACTGAATTCCCGGAAAACGAGTCCCGTTTGGTAGAGTCGATCTATAATGAGTTGAAAGATATCCGATGAACAGGGTAAAGGTGATTTTCGGCAATATCAGTAAATAATATTGTTTATAAAATTGTTATTTTATAAATAGCAAATATTAAATTACAGTTAATGCAAGGAGGACTAAACATGGTACGTCATATTTTATTTTTTGTGTTATTGGCAATAATGGGCACTTTGACTTTGAATTGCGCCAATTCCGGGATGTTTTTGGCGTCCAACGTGACCACAGTGGAACTGGCCGAACCGAATTACAGGATCCTGACGAAAAACGTGTCCGGGGAGTCATCGGTGAGTTATGTGCTGGGTGTCAGCTATTCCCTTGGGTCGGTGACGGAAAGCATCGGGCTCATCAAAGCGGGCGGAACCGGCCAAATTTACGCTGAGGCGATGAACGATCTGTGGAAAAATGTCGAAGCGAGCATCGGCGGGATCAAAGACAGAAAAATCGCTTTTATCAATGTGCGGTATGACGCGGACCTGTTGAATTTATTTGTTTACACCAAAGCCAAAGTTGTTATCCGCGCGGATGTGATACAGTTTATAGAATAGTTCGTGACAGTTGTTATCCACCATTGAAAATAGTGGTAACGATAGAATTGTCCTGAATCAATAATAACAAATACTTCTATCTTAATCTTAAGGTAGATTATACGTTAAATGATATAATAAATGGGTTGGCAATCCCTCCATTCCCCCGGGGGGAGAAATACTTTACCGCGCCGTGAAAAAAATATTGATTTTGTTATATGTTTTTATTTAATTTTTAATTGTACGATCTTTATAGAAAAAGCACAATAGGGTCCGTATATCGGGGATTTATTGTGCTTTTCTTGTTACATAGCTAAAATAATAAGTCATTGGGGGACTAATCTCAAGATTGACAGGAGTATAAAATGCTGAAAGACGGTATTCGGATTGTCGAAAAAAAAGGACTGTGTTATATAACGAACAATAATAATAAAATAAAACGATTCAAACCCTGGCTTGGGGACAGCTTTTCATTTTTATATGATCGTATTATGCAAAAGTCTATATTCCCGAAAAAATTCGGCGGGGATATGGACAAACATGTGAAGATACTTCAGGAACAATTAAAAGATGTACGGGGTAAACATGTTCTTGAACTGGCAACGGGCAGCGGCAGCGCCGTCGATTTTCTGGATAATGGCAACCGTTTTACCGGCACCGATATTAGTGAAGGACTGCTGCGGCAGGCTGTGAAAAATTTCAGGACGGCCGGTTTCGGTGACGCAAAGTTTTATGTGACCGGCGCGGAAGAACTTCCATTCGCCGACAAGTCGTTTGATGTTTGTCTTTGTATTCTGTCGTTGAATTTTTTCGGCAACGCGGAAACGGTTTTCAAAGAAATCAAAAGGATCATGAATCCCGGAGGGATTTTTATCTGCAGCGTGCCGGTACCGGAGAGAAACAAACGTGAGAGTAAGATCAGGGGCAGGTTGCATACGGAAGAAGAATTGAAAAGCATATGTTTAAATAATGATTTTACATACGAAAGCATCGCCGCTGAAAACGGCGTGCTGTTGTATTTCAGGGCTATTTTACAGTAACGACAGCGGGGAATTGAGGAAAGTGTAGTCCGCCATTCAAAACCTGCATAACCAGTCTCCCCTTGTGGGGAGAATTAAAGAGGGGTATTCTGTGGGTGATACCGGTACGCCGGTCCCCGGGTAATCCCGTCCCGTTTCGCTTTGCGGGACCGCCGGGCGGCGCGGGGCGTACCGAGGGGACATTTTTAGATTATCCTGCTCGCATCTGACATCCTGTCCTGCGGTCGATTTTAGTACACCTCCCCACGGATACAGGCAAACACTCAGTGCAAAAACATTCTCAGCACTCCCCGGATTGCGTGTGAGTTGAATTCCCAAGACAGCGAAGACTCGATAACCCCGGAATCCACGCAGGAGCAGCAGTTCTCCGCCCGCTTTTGCAATCCGCGCATGCGTGGACTTTTTAGGATTGTGTGCAAATCGTCCTCGTAAACATTTCCCAAAGGATGGGCACGATCCAGGCAATTGGTCACACATCCGTCCGGCTCTACCCTGATTGATATTTCCCGGGCGTGACAGCGGTATTTCACGGCTCCGTTGGCGAAAAGATTCAAATATGCCATGGAATTATTGATGCAGGCATGCTTGCTTTTGAGCGCCCTGATCTTCGCAAAGACGGCCTGTTCTCTGCAAAGATCAAGTCGTCCGAAATGTGCCCTTTCCTTACCCTCACCGATTGCCAGCGATTCTTCCGTGTTAACGGATTCGAATGTGATCGTCGTCCCCATTTTCTCAGCCAGCGCCACAAGACCGTCCACCTGGTCATAGTTAAAGGCGCTGACGACACTGTTCAAAAATATCTTCAGCCTCGGATTTTCCTTTCTGACCCGCAAAATACCGTCCATTGCGTTTTGAAATATACCGTCTACGCCGCGGTAGCGGTCATGCTCTTTGGATGGAAAATCGACGGAGACGATCAAAAAATCAAGGTTATGCGCAACCTGGCTGGCATATTGCGGCAACAGGTAGCCATTGGTGATGAGCCCGCAGACCAGGCCAAATTTCCGGCAGCAACGACAAATGTCGAACACATCCTCCCGCAACAGCGGTTCCCCTCCCCAAAATGTGGTTGAGACAAATCCTTCCTGTCTGGCCTGTTTGTAGAACCTGATGATCCGGTCCGTATTCCATTCCTCCGGGGTGTTGCCGCGCCAAATACATGTGGGACATTTGGCGAAACACCGCGTGGTGATAAGGTGTGACACAAAAAATGGTTTGCCTGCTTTTAAGCGGGAATTGAGCACACTTTTAACGGCTCCGGCAAATAAAGCGAGCCGGTGGAAATTGTTCATATCTATTTTCATTGCTGAATTCTCCGGCTTTGTTATCCCGTTTTTGGATAACAAAGAAGGACCAAAACAGTTTGATCAAGACTTTCCTGATCATAAAATATGTTTTACGGTAATGGCTGTTCCACTGACAAGAACCACATTGATATCATCTGTTATTAAAGGCGGCACGTTGGTGAAGGTCGTGGTGATGGTGTCCGGGGGAAAAATAGCATCCGTATTGTGTTATACTGAATAACAACGTTTGACTGGCATTTTATATTCTTAGGCACATTGGAATGGCAAGAGTCCGGGAGTCGTTTGTCATGGCATTTAACTAATATATATTAAGAAAAAATGCCTCATAAGGCAAGCTTTTTTGAGATTATTGCCGTCCCGTGTTGATTTTTTAAGTAATTTGAATCCGGTTTTCAATTTTCCGGTTGGTAAGATTTCTGGTTTGATATAATTTTACAGGAATTGTAGATACCCGAACAATAACGTTCCTGATTCTGAGATTAGCAAAGAGGAGGATTGTTGAAATATTGGGGGAAATTGGGTGATAAATGTTTCATCGTGCCGAGTAATTCATTAAAAACACACGCCCACGGATCACGCGGATGGGCACGGATGTGGGTTGCCCGGTCGTCGGATTATTAGAAAAATATCATGCCAGGTTTGGGCTTTGGTGTCAGGCGCACCGGGCGTTTGGCCACGCGGTCGTCGGGTAGGGCCAGCATTACCGCCTTGCGGTACTGGACGTATCGAGATGGGCTTCGGTGCAAATTGACCTGCCGGATATATAAAGGAAAACCCTTTGATACGAACCCACCCCCATGGGAAAAAACAGAGTGAGTTTTTGTATCAGGATTATGAGTGTTGTATGATCTTTAAGTTAGATATATTCTCAAAATGTTTAATATTGAATGTTGCCAGGGGGAGAGAATTACTGATTGCCGTTGCGGCGATAAGAAGGTCAGCCAAATCAATTAAGATGCTCGAATCTAGAAGAATTGGTTTGGCGTCCATTTATTAAGGTATTCCCTTGCTTTGACAATTTCATCAATTTCAGAATTAGACCAGACAGATGTTTGTAATAATTCGTTTCTCCATTGTTTTAAAGAATTTTTGTCCGTTTTTTTTGCAACAGAATCATTCTTTTTGATCAATTCCAATATCGCCTTTTTTTTAACAATGGGCAATTCTTCAAGTTGTTTAATAATTTGTTCCGTTAAAATATCACTCATTTGTATTTGCCTGGTGAAAATGGTTGACAATTTTTTCTAATCTACTAAAAATAGAATACGAATGCAATAATAAACTGAAAACCAAATACGGGATAATTTCTGATATGTGATATACATTTGAAAATCATGA
>Ga0272441_10011186_pt1 | contig 13368 bp, 9 predicted proteins | sample SSMProp6N_FD_193582 | JGI IMG/M metagenome (GOLD analysis project Ga0272441, IMG submission 193582) | Marine sediment archaeal communities from Little Sippewissett salt marsh, Falmouth, MA, United States - SSM-Prop-6N | ecosystem: Environmental > Aquatic > Marine > Wetlands > Sediment ... | reverse complement strand
CTCATGGAAGCCGTGGGTGCCGTCACCTACCTCATGGCTGGATCCGACATCCTGATCATGCGCCACCCCGAAGCCATCCGGCTGGTCAAGGCATTCATCGACATCGCCATGGACGGTGGCAGCGCCGCCGATATTGCCCCCATCGCCAAACGGCTGGAAGGCGTCTCCGTGGATCTGGCCGCCCTGGCACCGGCACCGGACCTGACCATCGAAGAAGAGAAAAAAGCCGCTCCGGCCAAAGTCGCCGCTGCACCCAAGGCTGCTGCTAAACCGGCCGCCAAGCCGGCCGCCGCACCCGCAGCCAAACCCGCCGCTGCAAAGAAAGCCGAACCGGCGCCGGCAGCTGCACCCGCAGCACCGGCCGTGGACGCAGAGGCAGAAGCCAAAGCCAAGGCCGACGCCGAAGCCGCCGCCAAGGTCAAAGCCGAAGCCGAGGCCAAGGCCAAGGTTGAAGCCGAAGCCAAAGCCAAGGCGGATGCCGAAGCCAAAGCCCAAGCAGCAGCAGACGCCAAAGCCAAGGCCGAAAAAGAGACTGCCGCCAAGGCCGCTGCTGATCGGGAGGCTGCCGAAGAGGCCCTGCGCCAGAAACGCGCCGCCGAGCGGGCCAAGATGGCTGCCGAGCGTAAAACCGGCGCCGCCGACAAGGTGGTTCCCATGACCCCTGCCGCTGAGCAGAAGAGCGAGCCTGAGAAGATTCTCGAACGGCTCAACTGGGTCCACAAACGTGTCTCACTCTACTAAACCTTGAATCGTCAACCCTTGCCGAAATCAATACGAGGAGGAACCTCTGATGGCAGAACTGAAAAATGTTAAAGGCGCCAAACTGGCCGATCCGGTCGGCGCGTCCATTGACCCAGGAACCCAGGAACTGATCGCCCTTGCCCAGAAGCTGGGCATCGATACCGTATTCGATCGTGCAGCCCAGATGAAACCGTGCGCGATTGGCATCCAAGGCATCTGCTGTAAAAACTGTGCCATGGGCCCCTGCCGCCTGCCCCTGCCCAAAGGCGGCATTGAAGGTAAAGACACCCGCAAGGGCCTGTGCGGCGCCACGGCCAATACCATCGCGGCCCGTAATTTCATCCGCATGATCGCCGGCGGTGCAGCCGCCCACTCCGACCATGGCCGATGCGTGGCCGAGGTGTTCCTGAGTGCCGCTCGCAAAGAGACCGACGCTTACAAAATTAAGGACCCCAATAAACTGCTGGCCATTGCCCCCTGGTTCGACGTGGCCACCACGGTAGATGTAGACGGCGCCGCACAGGACCGCAACATCGATGAAATCGCCCTTGAAGTGGCCGAAAAGGCCCTTAACGAATGGGGCAAGGCCGAAGGTGAACTCCGCTATCTCAAGCGGGCACCCGCACCGCTGTATGAAAAGTGGGCCAAAACCGGTGTATTGCCCAGAAATATCGACCGTGAAATCGTCGAGATCATGCACCGCACCCACATGGGCGTGGACCAGGATTACAAAAACCTGATGAAACAGGGCACCCGTGCTTCCCTGGCCGACGGCTGGGGCGGCTCCATGCTGGCCACCGACCTCCAGGACGTGCTCTTCGGCACCCCCTACCCCCTGCAGGCTGAAGCCAACCTGGGCGTCATGAAGGAAGACCACGTCAACATCATCGTTCACGGCCATGAACCGGTGCTCTCCGAGATGATCGTGGCCATGAGCCAGAAGCCGGAAATTATCGAATACGCCAAGTCAAAGGGCGCCAAAGGCATCCAGCTGGGCGGCATCTGCTGTACGGCCAACGAGATCTTCCAGCGCCACGGCGTACCCCAGGCAGGCACCTACCTGCAGCAGGAACTGGCCATCATCACCGGTGCCTGCGATGCCATGGTGGTGGACATCCAGTGCGTGTTCCAGAACCTGGCCAACGTGGCCGAGTGCTTCCACACCAAACTGATCACCACCCACCCCATCGCCAAGATGGAGCAGGACAGTGTCATCCATATCGAGTTCGACGAACACCACGCTCTGGAAGATGCGGAGAAGATCGTCCGCCTGGGTATCGACAACTTCCAGAACCGCGGCAGCGAGGTGATGATTCCCCAGTACAAAGCATCCTCCATCGGCGGTTTCAGCGTGGAATCCGTCCAGTATCATCTGGGCGGAACTTTCCGCGGCACCTACTATACCTTGAACGACAACATCATAAACGGTCGCATCCGCGGTGTGGCCGGCGTCGTGGGCTGCAACAACGCCCGCACCCGTCACAACGAAGCCCACATCCAGGTGGTCAAAGAACTGATCAAAAATGACGTCATCGTCCTGACCACCGGCTGCAACGGCATCGCCTGCGCCATGGAAGGGCTGCTGACCCCGGAAGCGGCCGCCGTGCACTGCGGCCCGGGCCTGGCCGAGGTGTGCGAAACCGTGGGTATCCCGCCGGTCCTGCACATGGGTTCTTGTGTGGACAACAGCCGCCTGCTGCTGGCAGCCACCGAAGTGGTCAAGGCCGGCGGACTGGGCAAGGACATCTGTGACCTGCCACTGGCCGGCAGCGCCCCGGAATGGATGAGCGAAAAAGCCATCTCCATCGGCCACTACTTCGTCGCCTCAGGTGTCTACACGGTCTTCGGCCTGCACCTGCCCACCTCAGGAGCCCCGGTGTTCCATGATTACATCTCCAAAGAGATGGAAAAGCTGTACGGCGGCAAGTGGGACCTGGAAGCCGATCCGATCAAGCATGCCCACCTGATGATCGCCCACATCGACAAAAAGCGCAAAGAACTGGGCATCGACAAGTCCAGGGAGCGTGTTCTCATGGATATGGCCGACCGCCAGGCATTGGAAGGGTAATTGAAATTCAACCAGATCCTCAACGAAGGAGGAATAGAGCATGTCTAAATTAGTCGCATTTGCCGCCATTCAGGGTGGATACAAAGTGGTTTCCAGCGCTGAAGGCCGTTTCAAAAAGGCACTTGATACCTACAACGCCGACACCAAAATCGGATTCCCCAACACCGCCTACTACCTGCCGGTGATTTACTCCCTCACCGGCATGAAGGTGGAGACCCTGGAAGACCTTAAAAAACCCCTGGCATTTGCCCGGGGCCTGCTGCCCCCGCATGTCAAGGGCAAGAACCACCTGCCCTACCTGGGTCCCCTGCTGGACGCCGGCATGGCCGCCATCTTCTCTTACGAGATCCTGGAAGCCCTGCGGATCCTGGACCAACCGGACTTCTACCATCCCGAAGAAGACCCGGATATCGACGCCGGCAAGATCTGGGTAGGCCCGGCCGACGACACCATCCTGAGAAAACGCGGCGTGGAGTTCGTGGACGGTTCGGCCCCCGGTTTTGCCGCCGTGGTCGGTGCCGCCCCCAATTCTGAGATCGCCAGGGAGATCGTCGAAGAGTACCAGAGAAGAAGCCTCTACATCTTCTGCGCAGCCAACCACAACGGCACCTCGGTCATCGAGCAACTCATGGAAGCCGATGTTCAGATCGGCTGGAACACCCGCATCGTTCCCTTTGGCCCGGACATCTCCTCCGCCGTGTTTGCCCTCGGGTTCGCCAACCGCGCCGCCATGGCCTTTGGTGGCGTCAAACCCGGGGATCACAAAAAGATCCTGCACTACAACAAAGACCGTGTGTTTGCCTTCGTCAACGCCCTGGGCGACATCGGCACCGAGTGGGGCGTGGCCGCCGCCGGCTGCGTCAACTGGGGTTTCCCGACCCTGGCCGACACCGACATCCCCGAGATCCTGCCGACGGGTATCTGTACCTACGAGCACGTCGTGGCCAATGTACCCCACAGTGAGATGTGCCAGCGCTCCGTGGAAGTCCGCGGGCTTAAAACCATCATCTCCGACATCGAGATTCCCTGCGCCTTCGGTCCGGCTTACGAGGGTGAACGTGTGCGCGGTGCCGACCTTTACGCCCAATGCGGCGGCGGCAAGACCCAATGTACCGAGCTGGTCAAGATGGCCGATATGAATGCCATCGAAGACGGCAAAGTCATTGTCGACGGGCCCGAAATCACCGACATCAAGGAAGGTGACACCTTCCCCATGGGTATCTTCGTTCAGGTGGCCGGCCGTGAATTTCAAACCGACTTCGAGCCGATCCTGGAGCGCCAGATCCACCATCTGATCAACTACATCCAGGGTATCATGCACATCGGCCAGCGCGACATCTCCTGGGTGCGCATCAGCAAGGCCGGCATCGAGAAGGGTTTTACCCTCAAGGACATCGGTGTCGTCCTGCACGCCAAGTTCCACCAGGACTTCGGCAAGATCTTGGACAAGGTTCAGGTGACCCTGAAGACCAAAAAAGCCGATGTGGATGCACTCACCAAGACGGCCCGTGCCGAGTACAAGATGCGCGACGAGCGGGTGGAGAAGATGACCGACGAGGATGTGGAGATCTACTACTCCTGCACCCTGTGTCAGTCTTTTGCCCCCAGCCATGTCTGTTCGGTAAGCCCGGAGCGTACCGGCCTGTGCGGTGCCTACAACTGGATGGACTGCAAGGCCTCTTTCGAGATCAACCCCACCGGCCCCAACCAGCCCATTGAAAAGGGCGAGTGCATCGATCCGGTCCTGGGCCAGTGGAAGGGCGTCAACGACTTCGTCTACAAGGCATCACGCGGGGCCGTCACTCACTATAACTTTTACTCCATGGTCACCGACCCCATGACCACCTGCGGCTGCTGCGAGTGCATCGCGGCCATGCTGCCGTCATGTAACGGCGTGATGACCGTGGGTCGTGACTACGCCGGGGAGACCCCCTGCGGCATGAAATTCACCACCCTGGCCGGTGTCATGGGCGGCGGTGCCTCCTCACCCGGATTCGTGGGCCACTCCAAGTACAACATCACCCAGGGCAAGTTCATCAAGGGTGACGGTGGCCTGGCACGCATGGTCTGGATGCCCAAGATTCTCAAGGAAGAGATCAAGGAACGTCTGGAAAAAGCCGGCAAGGCCATGGGCATCGATAACTTCTACGACATGATCGCGGACGAAACCGTGGGCGTCACCGAGGAGGAGATCCTGCCCTTCCTCCAGGAAAAAGGCCATCCGGCCCTCTCCATGGACCCGCTGATCGGCTAACAGGTAAAAACGACGGGGCGGGCAGCAGTGCCCGTCCCGTCATCATAGACGAACCGATTCCCCGGTCGCTGCGACCGGACGAATTGCCCATACAGACAAGGAGAATAGTATGGCATTAACCGGTATTCAGATATTCAAACTCCTGCCCAAGACCAACTGCAAGGAATGCGGGGTTCCCACCTGTCTTGCCTTTGCCATGAACCTGGCATCCGGCAAGGCCGAGTTGGACGCCTGTCCCTACGTCTCCGATGAGGCGCGGGAAAAGCTCTCCGAAGCCTCGGCACCGCCGATCCGTCCCGTCGTGGTCGGCAAGGGCGTGCGCAAGGCATCCACTGGCGGCGAGACGGTGCAGTACCGCCATGAAAAAACCTTTTACAACCCCACCCTGCTGGCGGCGCAAGTGGGTTCCGACATCGCTGCGGCAGACCTGGAGGTCAAACTCAAGGGATGGAACGCCCTGCAGTTCGAGCGCGTGGGCCTGAACCTGCGTCCGGAGCTGGTGGCCGTCAAGGATGTCGGCGGCAAGGCCGACGCCTTTGCCGCCGTGGCCAAACAGGTCGCCGAGACCTCGGAATTCAACCTGATTCTGATGACCGAAGACGCCGACGTGATGAAAGCCGGCGTGGCCGCCTGTGGCTTCAAGCGCCCCTTGATGTACGCCGCCACTGCGGCCAACGTCGACGCCTTCGGCGCCATCGCCAAGGAGAATGACCTGCCCCTGGCCATCAAGGCCGATTCCATCGAAGGCCTGGTTCCCCTGTCGGAAAAACTCACCGGCATGGGCCTCAAGGACCTGGTGCTGGACCCCGGTTCCCGGGAGCCTAAACAATCCCACGAAGACATGATCGCGCTGCGCCGCGCCGCCCTGAAGAACGGCAACCGGGCCGTGGGCTTCCCCGCCATCGCCTTCCCCTGTGAGATGGCCTCCAATCTGGACACGGAGACCATGCTGGGTGCCATGTACGTGGCCAAATACGGCGGCATCGTGGTCATGTCCGACTTTGCCGGTGAGAGCCTGTTCCCGCTGCTGCTGGAACGCCTCAACATCTTCACCGACCCGCAGCGGCCCATGACCGTCACCGAGGGCATCTACCCCATCAACAACCCCGACGAGAACGCGCGGGTGCTGGTGACCACCAACTTTGCCCTGACCTACTTCATCGTGTCCGGTGAGATCGAGGCCAGCAAGGTACCCACCTGGCTGCTGATCAAGGACTCAGAGGGACTGTCCGTCCTCACCGCCTGGGCCGCCGGCAAGTTCGCCGGCGACGACGTGGGCATGTTCGTCAAAAAAAGCGGCATCACCGACAAGATCAAGCATCAGGAACTGGTCATTCCCGGCTATGCCGCCTCAATCGTGGGCGACGTGGAAGAGGAACTGCCCGGCTGGACCATTACCGTGGGTCCCCGGGAGGCCGCTCATATACCCGGCTTCCTCAGAGCGTAACCGCTGTGTGATCTAACGGTCAGGGCGGGCATTCAGTCCGTCCTGACCGTCGTTTCCTGGCCGGGACCCCGGCCCTCATGTTGGCAATAGCGTCATCCGTGGCCGAAGCACTGGCCGGAGCATGATGCCGAGAAAAAGAAAGGAAAGTCGTATGCTACTCATCGGCGAAAGTTTGAATGTCATTTCAACAAAGATCGGTCGCGCCTTCAAGGAGCGGGATCCCAAGCCGATCCAGGAAGAGGCCCTTTTCCAAAAAGAGAAAAGAATGGATTACATCGACATCAACCTGGGTCCCGCCAAGAAGGACGGGCACGAGTTGATGCCGTGGGTGGTCCAGGTGGTTCAGGACGTGGTGCCGGATCTGCCCCTAGCCCTGGACACCTCCAACATCGACGCCATCGAAGCGGCGCTGAAAGTCATCAAGCAGGTCCCTTCCGGCACGCCGCATATCGTCAACTCCATCATGTGCCGTCCCGAACGTTACGAGCGCATGGTTCCCATGACGGCCGAGTACAACGCCGATTTCGTCGCCCTGATGTGGGGCCCCGATGGCCTGCCCCGCGATGAGAACGAGCGTGCCGCCCTGTGCGTGGAACTGCTTTACTTCGCCAACGAAGCCGGCATCCCCAACGAAAAGATCTGGGTGGACGGCATCGTGACCCCGGTGAACATTCAGCAACCCCAGGCCATCAGCCTCATGGAGTTCCAGAAGATGATCCCGGATATGGCCCCGGGCGCCCGAAGCACCTGCGGCCTCTCCAACATTTCCAACGGTCCGCCGGACCACCTGCGCCCCATCCTGAACCAGACCTACACGGTGATGCTGATGAAATGCGGCATGGAATCGATCATCACCGATCCGCGCGACGAGCAGCAGACCGCCATCTGCAAGGGCGAACGCCAGGATATCGTGGACCTGATCTACGGCATGCTGGACGGTGTCGAGCCCGACCGCGCCAGCCTCTCCAAAGAGCTGCTGGATTACGCCAAGACCGTGGACGTTATCCTCGGCAAGACCCTGTATTCCGACTCCTGGTTGGAAATCTAAAGATCTAACAACGGCCCAATAAAAAACCCCTTCCGCGTTGGAAGGGGTTTTTTATTGGGCCGTTGTATTTATATCAATGACCGGGCATGCGCGTCTTCACCGCATGATCGGATAGCGCCCGCGTCCGGTCCGAAAAGAGCTTGGCGCAGGTGGGGCAGTATTTGTGAATCGCCTTCACATGGGGATGGGGGGCGGTGCGGCGCTCGATGTAGTCCATAAACCGGGTGGTGGCAAACCAGCGGCCGCAGCCCTCGCAACGCTCCAGGGGGTGTTTGCCGATCAGTTCATCCCGGATGGTCACCGTGCGGACGTTCTCACGATCTTCCACCCGGATCGCGCCGGTGGGGCAGATATTGGCGCAGGTACCGCATCCAATACAGCGATCCGGCTCCGGCACCACGAAACTGATCCCGTCAACCTTCTTCATCTTCAGGGCGCCCGCACCGACGATCTCTTTGCACACCCGGATGCACAGGCGACAGCGCACGCAACCGTCCGGCGGCGGTCCAAGATCCACGCCGTGATCCATGGCCATCTGACGCAGCCGTGTCGACTGGGGCGCCATGCGCAGCAGATTCTTGAAGGCTTTTTTTCGGGCGCCGTCAACGATGGGGCCGGTGGTTCTGATATCCAGACCATCGGAGACCTTTAGGATACAAGACAGCATGGCAATCTGCCGGCCGCCGGTTCGTCCGGTCACCTCCACCGCGCAAAGCTTGCACGACCCGGAGGGTTTCAGTGCCGGATGGTAACACAGGGTCGGAATGCTGATTCCGTTTTCCCGGGCCACCTGGAGAGCGGTCTGACCATCTTCGGCCGGGTAGGAGGTCCCGTCTATAATTGTCGTAATCATATCATTAATCCTGTACGGCGTCATGTAGGTCAGTGATGTATTCTTGAAGGTAGTGCAACTCGGCAGTCAATTCGCCCACATGGTGTTTCACCAGGTCGGAAATGGTCAGCATGCTGACAATCTGCTGGTCTTCAACCACTGGCAGGTGCCGGATATCCGCTTTGATCATCATCGCCATGGCGCTGCTGGCCAGATCGTCCGGTTGGGCCACGATCAAGTCATGGGTCATGGCTTCGGAAAGGGGCATATCCCGAAACAGGCGCTGGCGCCAGGCCACGTGGCACCGCAGGACGTCCCGCTCGGTAAAAATGCCCACCGGCGTCTCACCGTCCATAACGATGAGCGCCGATGTCCGGTGTTCAGTCATCTGAACAATGGCATCCTCGACGGTCCGCTGTGCCAGGATGGTGTGGACCACCCGGCGCTTTTGTTTCATTATATCCTGAACACGCATGCTGGTCATGCTCCTACAAGATCGAATCAGACTAAATGCTCAGTGTTGAGGCGTTAAGACAAGTAATTTGGCAAGGATAGAGGAAGGAAGCCGTATGGTAAGACAATGCAGTCCAAATTGATTGTCTTAACGCCTCAACTGTCGATGGGGCGCATACAGTCCTGGGGAAGCCGGTGCGTCCCTTTGCCGTCCAGGCTCACTTCGACCAGCGCATCCGGATCATTGATCGCCGTATCCGGATCGGTGATGATGCCGTGAAGGCCGACGAACCGGTCCATGTATACTTCCCAGCTCTCGTCCTTACTGCGTTGATAAACTTCTACCTTTTGTCCCTTTCGGAAAACCATGGCCATCCCCCCCTTTGAATTCGTCAACCCCATCGGCTAAGCCGGCAGCGTGCCCACGTTAAATCGGGCCGTTTTGGTGCGGGCGCAGTTATCGCAAATCAGTGCCCCGTCGGGGACCTGCGTTACCGACTTCGTCCGCTTGCGGATATAATCCAGATATTTCATGGGTCCCATGGCCTTGCCGCAGGAATTGCAGAAAACCAGCTTTTGCCGGTTGAGGATGGTGCCGCAGAGCATCAGCAATCGCTCGTCGCCACGATCCTCAATTTTCATGGCATCGTTGGGGCAGTTGGCCGCACAGGCCCCACAGGCGATGCAGCGCTCTTCGGTCACACGCAGATCGGTGGGGCCGGGATGGTCGAAATCCAGGTAGCCCATCTCAAGGGCACTGATGCCCATCTTGTCCCGGCAGATCTCCACACATTTGCCGCATCGGCGACAGATGTCACACCGCAGGCAACGGCGGGCCTCCTCGCGGACCATGTTTTCGGTGTACCCCAACTCCACCTGCTGAAAGGTGGTACGTCGCCGATCCAGGTTGAGCATGTCCATGGTCGGCCGCTTGATGACCGTTTTGGTGCTGGCCGGCAACTCGATGCAGGCCTCCCGCCGTCGTCGAACCGGGACAGGCGGCATCTGGGGTTGGGGAATTCCCAGCAGGTATCGGTCAATGGCCTCGGCGGCCCGCTTACCCCCGCCAATGGCTTCGATCACCGTAGCCGGGCCGGTGACCGCATCACCGGCGGCGAATATTCCCGCAATGGATGTTTCCATGGTGACCATGTTTACATCGATGGTGCCCCGCCGGGTCCAGTCCATCGTTTCCAGGTCACCCATGCAAAGCTGGTCCACTTTCTGGCCGATGGCGCTGATCACCACATCGGCATCCATGATATACTCACTGCCCAGAACCGGAACGGGGGACATCCGACTGCTGCCCTCACGCTTCACCAACTCAGCCCGGATACAGCGCAGCCCGTTAATTTTTTTGTCTTTTCCCACGATTTTAGCTGGAATGGTCAGAAAAGAGAAGTGTACACCCTCTTCCTCAGCCTGTTCCACCTCTTCCTCATCGGCCGGCATCTCGTGCCGGGTTCGGCGATAGGCAATGGTCACTTCCGGACAGCCCAGGCGCAGGCAGGTTCGCGCAGCATCGATGGCCACGTTTCCCCCCCCGATCACCACCACCCGTTTTCCCGGCATGCGCCGCTCACCCAAAGCCACCCGGCGAAGCAGATCGATGGCTTCCACTGTCTGGGGAAAATCCGCCTCTCCCGGGATTCCTAAGTTATAGGCCTTATGGGCCCCGATGGCAAAGAAAAAGGCGGAGTAGCCCTGGGACTTCAGCTCATCCAGGGTAACATCCTCGCCGAACCGGGTGTTGAACGCAAAGGTGACGCCCAGTTCTTCCAGCATGGCCACTTCCCGGTCGATCACCTCCCGGGGCAGCCGGTAGCGGGGAATGCCCACCATGATCATACCGCCGGCCGTAGGCAGCGCCTCGAGCACGTGAACCCCGTACCCTTTCAGGGCCAGGTAGTAGGCCGCACTCAACCCCCCGGGTCCCGCCCCGATCACGCAAACCCGTTTGCCCTGATCCGGCCCTTTTTCCGGATTGCGGTATGTGCCCTCGGACATGGCCCGTTCGGCGGCAAACGCCTTGAGAAATTTGATGGAAACCGGGGTATCCATGCGGCCGCGCACACACATGAACTCGCAGGGCCGGGTGCACACCAGGCCGCAGACCCAGGGAAAAGGGTTGTCCTGCCGGATCACATCGATGGCCTCGGCGTCCCGCCCCTGACCGATGAGAGTCACATAGGTGGGAACGTCGATACCCGCCGGGCAGGCCATCTGGCACGGCGCCGGGGTCAGCCACTCGCAGGTTTCTGTGGGGCAGTTGTGGGTTGTCACATGGCTTTCAAACACTTCACCATGCAACTGCATGGTTTGGTGAAGGTGCTCGCCCAACTGATACCCTTCAGGCTCATTGGCGTCCTGGAGCAAATCCTGGATCAATGCCAAAACGGCTGGCAGGTGGTCGTCACCGGCACGTCCCCAGGCCACGTCATCCAGAAGGCTGTGAATTTCTTCGGCGATACGCCGGCTTCGCGGGTGCGTCAACCCGCCCTTGCCGATGACATCATCGATAAAGAGAATGCTTTCCGTGACCGGACACTGGCTAACAGACATGAATTGACCTCTTGTTTCAAAATGCACAGTGCTCCAGCGATGCGACAGTCTGGGCATGGCGATCCCGACGGATCTGGGTCATATCCTCCACCTTGCCGAACTTCAGGCAGTGGGTGGTGCAGGTGGTCACGCAGGCGGGGTTCAACCCCTGGTCCACGCGATCCTTGCAATAGTCGCACTTGACCACTTTGCCGGTTTCCGGATTCCACTGGGGCGCCCCCCAGGGGCAGGCGGAGATGCAGGTCTTGCAGCCCACGCACAAGTTGTGGTCCACAAAAACGATGCCGTCACTGCTGCGCTGCTGCATGGCGCCGGTGGGGCAGGCCGCCACACACCAGGGATTTTCACAATGGAAACAGGGCATGAAAATATAGGCGGCCCGCGGCAGCCCGCCGATCATCTTCGGCCCCACCTGAATGATCTGGCACAGCCGGGGGCCGATCGGGAGATTTTTGTTGGCCTTGCACTGCACTTCACAGGCATGACATCCGATGCATTTTTTGGTGTCCTGAAACAGATAGTATTGGCTCATAATCCTCACATCCTGTTAATTGCCTTAAGAAACCATGGCGGCCTAACCGTGTATGCCCAAAAACGAGGATTTTTGTTCGAAATCAAGGCCTGCGAAAAATTTTACCGGAAGCGCCCTGAAAGAAGTGCCCTTGGGGTGCATATGGTTGATATTCCGAGGATAAAATTTTTCGCATAACGCAGATATCGGGCAAAAAGACCGTTTCTGGATGGGCACTGATCAGGCGGCCTTCACATTGACAAATGTATCGTGATAGGCGGGGCTTCCGCCCACCTTGTCGTAAAGGTTTTCCTGAAGGGCCGCATCGCTGACACCTTTGTTATAGGACCGCTCCGCCCGCTTGGCCTGATGCCCGAACCCATGCAGCAGGAAGACACACTCCGGGTGGATCAGGTCGGTCACATACGCGCGCATCTTGCCGCTGTGGCGGCTTGAGGCAATCTCCACCATGGCACGGTCGGAAATGCCCAGTTCGGCCGCCTTTTTGGCATTGATCCAAAGCACATTCTCCCCACACAGCTCGTTGAGGTATTCCACATTCTGCGTAGAAATGTGCGTGTGCAGGGCATTCCGGCCAGTGACAAGCCGGAACTTGCCCGGCTCCGCTGTCGGCATCGGTTCGTATGCCGGAAAGGATGCAAAGCCCGCATCCTCCAGAAGCGAGGACTTGAACTCGATCTTCTTGGACGGGGTCTTGAGTTTCAGACCATCCATCCGATCCCAGAATATCTGCTTTTTCCCGTAGGCCACGAACCCCTTGGCGTCAAAATCTTCCATGCTAAATCCGGTACCCTCCAACTGCCAGCGCACCAGTTCATCTATGTTTTCATAAGGGAAATAGTCGCCGGTACCGATGCGATCGGCGATCTGCTTGAGAATCATGGCTCCGTCCCGCGTGTCGTAGCGCGGGGTCACCGCCTGGCGGCGCAGGAACATCTGGGGCTTGAGGCCGTTGGCCTGCTGGATGCAGTCGGTCCTTTCCAGGTAAGTGGATTCGGGCAGGATGACATCGCTGTACCAGGCGATATCGCTGTAGTTGATATCGATGGTGACGATGAGATCCAGCTGATCCAGTGCCTTGCGGGTCAATTCCGTGTCGGCGATGGACATGAGCGGCTCGAAGCGAAAGTTGAACAGGGCCTTGATCGGATAGGGGTCGGCGTTCAGGATGGCGTGGGGAAGTCGATGGGGAACCCCGTGGGCCGGGTCCGGCAGCGGAAAGTCGGGTGTCCCCACCTTGTCGAAACGCGGCACGTCGATTTTCGGGAATTCCTGTTCCACGAGCTTGCGCGCCGCCTTGCCGCCCGCTTCGCCAGGACCTTTTTTAAAGAAGATCCCACCCTTGGTCTCAACGGCGCCCATGAGGGCGTTGAGCATGAGAATGGATCGTCTGAGGTAGATCTCATTGGTGTGGCTGGCGCCACGATAACC
>Ga0272441_10011184_pt1 | contig 13370 bp, 16 predicted proteins | sample SSMProp6N_FD_193582 | JGI IMG/M metagenome (GOLD analysis project Ga0272441, IMG submission 193582) | Marine sediment archaeal communities from Little Sippewissett salt marsh, Falmouth, MA, United States - SSM-Prop-6N | ecosystem: Environmental > Aquatic > Marine > Wetlands > Sediment ... | reverse complement strand
GAATTGCCGAGTCGCTACAGGAGCTTGGCGTCTTTGAGGACCGCCTGGAGCTTCTGCGTGTTTGCCGGCTGCATGGGGCACATCGGCAGGCGAAACTCCTCGGCGATCATGCTCTTCATGGCCATCGCCGTCTTGATGGGAATGGGGTTGGTCTCCAGCGACAGCATCGCCTTTCCAAGCCCGAACAGTTTGGCATGCTGAGCGGCGGCTGCGGCGAAATCGCCCTTTAGCGCCGCATCGGTGAGTTTCTTACACTCGGCAGGGATCAGGTTGGCGATCACGCTGATCACGCCCACTCCCCCGATGCTCATCAGCGGCAGCGTCATCGAGTCGTCGCCTGAGATGATCGCGATGTCCGAGCGGCAGACGAGCTCGCTGGCGCCGTCCATGCTGCCGGTGGCGTGCTTGACCGCGACGATATTGGCATGATCGTTGCGCAGTCGCACTATCGTGTCGGCCGCGATCTCGACGCCGCAGCGCCCTGGAATGTTATACAGCACCAACGGAATCTTCACCGCCTCAGCCACAGCGCCGAAGTGGCGGTAAAGTCCTTCCTGTGTCGGTTTGTTGTAGTAGGGCGACACCAGAAGAGCGCCGTCGGCGCCGGCGCCCTCGGCGTGCCGCGTCAGGCGCAACGCCTCCGCCGTGCTATTCGAGCCCGTACCCGCGATGACCGGCACCTTGCCCTGGGCACGTTTGATTACCGCCTCGATGACCTTGTCGTGTTCCTCGTGGGACAGGGTGGGCGACTCGCCCGTCGTCCCGCAGGGGACCAGCGCATCGGTGCCCTGCTCGAGGTGGAAGTCCACCAGCCGATCGAGCACCTTCCAATCGACCTGTCCGTCACGAAAAGGTGTAACCAGCGCGACCATCGTCCCCGAAAACATGCGTCATGCCTCCTTGGGCGCGTGAAGGATCAGCAGTTCTTTCATTTGCCGCACAGCCTCGCGCACGCCCACGAAGATGGCCCGAGCGATGATGCTGTGCCCGATGTTGAACTCGTCAAACCCCGGCATGGCGGCGATCTTGTCGACGTTGCGATACGTCAGGCCGTGCCCGCCGTGCACCGTCAGGCCGCACTGCATGCCTACCGCCACGCCCTCACGCAGCGTCTGAAGGGCTTTGCCTTCGGCGGCGGGCGAACCGGCGTTGGCATAGCCGCCGGTCCAAAGCTCGACCGCATCGCAGCCCAGGTCCGCCGATGCGCGAATCTGGTCGGGAATCGGCTCGATGAACGCGCTGACGATCGCGCCGGCGTCGTGCAGCTTCGTGACGGCCGACTTGATCCGCGAGCGAAACCGAATCATGTCCAGCCCGCCCTCGGTGGTGACCTCCTCGCGTCGCTCGGGTACCAGCGTGCACTGCGTGGGCTTGGTCTGGCAGGCGATGCGGACGATGCCGGTTTGGATCGACATCTCCATGTTGAGCTTGACGTTGACGACCTCGCGCAGAAGCCCGACATCGCGATCGATAATGTGGCGGCGATCTTCGCGAAGATGAAAGGTAATGCAGTCGGCGCCGCCGAGCTGCGCTTCGGTAGCGGCCCAGACCGGGTCCGGCTCATCGGTCTGGCGGGCCTGACGGACGGTCGCCACGTGGTCGATGTTCACACCCAGTTTTGCCATGATCGTGTGCTCCGACGGGCTGGCCCCGCGCCTTCGTCGGGTCATTATAAAGCAGGCCCACATGGCTGCAACGGGGTGTCGCGATGTTAGCGCCCGTATCGACTGAGCAGTTCGGCAGGCACGCCGATGTCGGCCACGACGACGCGGCCCAGATGTTCCCTCGCCGCAGGCTCGTCGAAGCCGATTTTGCGCGCGACGAAGGTAACGGTCAGGTCGGCTCGTACGCACGGACGGCTCGGGCGGCCCGTGTCGCAGTTCAGGCCCGACGGCACGTCCACGGCTACCACCTTCGCCTGGGAGGCGGCGTTGATCGCCTCGATGGCGGCGTCGAGCGGCGGGCGGGGCTCACCGGCAAACCCGGTACCCAGCAGGGCATCGACGATGACGTCGGCTTCGTGCAGGACTACCCGCTGAGCTGCGAGTTGATCGGCCGTTCGAATGGCGTGAATCGGCAGCGACATCCGCTCGACGATATCGTAGTTGATGCGTGCGTCGCCGGTGATTCTGTCGGGCTCGCAGGCGACCAGAATCGCCACCGACACCCCGGCGTTGTGCAGGTGACGTGCGATCACGAATCCGTCGCCGCCGTTGTTGCCCGAGCCGCACACGATCGCCACGCGTGCGGCCGCCGGGTCGGGCAGTAGCTCCAGTGTTGCCTGGGCGGTGTGTCGTCCCGCGTTCTCCATGAGCGCAACACCGGGAATCCCGATCTGCTCGATGGCGGTGCGGTCGATTTCTCTTACCTGATCACGCGATAGACTCGGTTGATTACTCATACCAACGAATCTTAAAACCGCCCCCCAATTGGGTCAATTGACGCCGGCCGCGTTAAGCACCTAGAATCGCCGCCGATGCATCTGCTGCTCTGCAATGACGATGGGATCCAGGCAGACGGGCTGTTGAGCCTCTGCCGGGCGTTGCGCCCGCTCGGAAAGGTGAGCGTGGCCGCCCCGCACGAATGCCGCTCGGCCACGGGGCACGCGATCACTTTGAACAGGCCTCTGGCGGCCAGTCGTGTGCAGATCGACCGCGACCTGATCGGCTTCAGTATCGAGGGCACGCCGGCCGACTGCGTCAAGCTGGCCGTCCAGGTACTGCTCGACCGGCCGCCCGACCTGGTCGTCAGCGGCATCAACGACGGCGCCAACGTCGGCGTCAATCTTTTCTACTCGGGTACGGTTGCCGGTGCAGCCGAGGCGGCGTTGATGGGCATTCCGGCCGTAGCCGTTTCGCTTCAGCGCGAGGACAATCCCAACTTCGCCGCCGCCGCTTCCATTGCCCGCGGGCTGATCGAGCAGCTGCTAAAGGACTTCCTGGCGCCGGGCCGACTGGTCAACATCAACATTCCCGCCCTGTCGCGCGGATGGCCCAAAGGCATACAGATCGTGCGGCAGGCGACCGATGCGGTGGTCGATCGCTTCGAGCCCGACACGCACGGCGAAAAGCAGTGGTCGTATCTGCTCAACGGCGACTTCGGCACGGAGGCCGGAGGTGAACAGACCGACCTGCGCGCCCTGCGCGCGGGGTACGTTACGCTCACGCCGGTTCAACTGGATCTTACCGACCGCCCGGGCCTGGGTCTGCTGGCAGCCCGGTCGTGGCAACTGCCGTCGCCGGACGATGCGCTGCGCTGACCCCGGCGCACCTTCAGATGGGGCCAAGTCGCTCGTCGCCCCCTCCCTGATTCGACAGCTTGCTCTCAAACATGCCTGTGTACCCGGGTTCTGTCCTACACGATCCATCTGCGCCGTATATTCCGCAGGCTGACGGCGAAGAGCACCACGCAGAATAGCATCAGTAGGCCGAAGTCGAGCGCTAACGGCATGTGGGCAGCCCGGTGAATCGAGGCGTGCAGTACGTCGGCCCCGTACGTCAGCGGCAGCCCATACGACAACGGGCGAAGCCAGATCGGGAGCTGTTCGATAGGAAAGAACAGCCCGCACAGGAAGATCATCGGGAACCGGAAGAAGTTCGAGAATGTCTGCGCCTCGAAGACTTCGCTGACCGATACGGCGATGAACAGTCCCAGGAACGTTGAGCTGATAGCAATCAGTACGACGACCGGGATGAGCATCGCCCACGTGACGCCCGAAAGATCCGTGAGAAACGCGGCCATGACGACCGGCACGAAGGCGTTGGCGACCCCGAAGAGGATCGCGCCGGTGGTCTTGGCGAGCATCAGCAGTTCCAACGGAATGGGGGCGAGCAACAGCCGTTCGAACGATCGACCTTTCTTCTCGAACGTCACGGTGACGGCGAGCATGCTGGTCGTGCCGAACAGGACGGACACGGCCATTACGCCCGGCAGCAGCGCCGGGATCCTGTCCAACCCCGAGCCGGAGCGAATGAAGAACATGGCCGTCCACGCCAGCGGAAAGACGATCCCCCAACTGATGTTCGGCGGCTTGAGATAGTACGACCGCATGTCCTTGGCCAGGATGTTCCAGTAGGCGATTCGCGCCTTCATGCGCCGCCTCCCCTCTTTGCCTTCTCCTTCTCCTGTTTCATGGCGCGCGCCTCAATACCTGTGACGTGGACGAACACGTCCTCCAGAGATGGGCGAATCTTGCGCGCCTCGGACACCTCCACGTTGCGATCCTCCAGAAACCGCACGAGCGGGCCCACCCGAACGGGCTCGGACGATTCGACGCGAATGCCGCCACCCGTAACGGCGTGGCATCGAAGGTTCGGGAAGTCTGTCATCATCGCCTTGCACAGCCGCGCGGCGTCATTGGTGGCGGTGAATTCCACCACATGTCGCCCCTCGGTCTGCCGCATAAGGTCCTCCACCGTGTCGGTGCGAACGATTCGGCCTCGGACGATGAAGGCGATGCGCCGGCACAGCCGCTCGGCTTCTTCGATGTAATGCGTGGTCAGGAATATCGTCGTTCCACCGACGTTCAGGTCGGCAATGAGTTGGCGGATCTGCCGAGCGCTGGCTACGTCGATGCCGGTGGTCGGCTCGTCCAGGAAGAGGATAGGCGGGCTGTGAATGATTCCAGCCGCGATGGTAAGCTTGCGTTTCATACCGCGGGAGTAGCCTGCGAACTTGCGTCGGGCCGCATCGGCCAGCCCGAAGCGGGCCAGCAACTCCTCGGCGCGGCGCTCGCGGTTGCGCTTGCTCATCCCATAGAGCGCCCCGCAAAAGCTCAGGTTGCCGAAGCCCGTCAGTTCAGGGTACAGGTTGCTCTCATCCGGCACGATTCCCATAAGGTGCTGGGCGGCCTTGGGGTTGCCCGAGCAATCGATCCCTGCGATGTGGATCGTACCGGCGTCCGGCCGGGCCAGACCGGTGAGCATATTGATGGTCGTGGTCTTGCCCGCACCGTTGGGGCCGAGAAAACCGAACAACTCTCCTGCCTGCACGGCGAAATCGACGCCGGCAACGGCCTGCACCTCGTCGAACCGCTTGGCCAAGCCTTCGGCCTTGATTGCGGCTTCGCCATCAGTGGGCATTTTCGAGGTCCTTCGTGAACTGCAGCCAGATACCGATACCGGTGTTCGGATCGTTGGCCGCCAAACCACCTTCGCCGACGACCTTGAACGAAGGCAGTTCCGCCTCCACGGCCAGGCGATGAAACGTCTCCGGACTCCGCGCCTCGGCGAATTTCCTGGCTGCTTCAGGGTTCTTTGCCGATTCCCGGCGTCGGCGGATGAACTCCTGCCTGGCCCACTGCGGGTAGTTGCTGCCCAGCCCGCCGCCGATCATCGCCCGGCCGCCCGGGCGCAGGATGCGCCAGACCTCCCGAAGGCCTTGGGCACGATCCTGCCAGAAGTAGAACGAGCCCCGGCTGACGACCACGTCGGCCGACTCATCGGGCAAGGGCATCGACTCGGCCGAGCCGGTAACCGCCACCACACGAGACGCGACGCCGCGCTGTCGTGCGGCCTCCAGTGCGCAGCGAAGGGCATCGGCTTTCGGGTCCATCAGCATCATCGTGCCCTGGGAGATCTTTTCCAGCAGAGCCAGGCCAAGACCACCCGGCCCGCTGCCCAGATCGACCCAGACGTGGTCTCCCTCGTCGCCGCAGAAGGCGATCACGTCGTCAGCGACCGTCGGGTAGTAGTCCGGCAGTTCGTCAGTCACTGCCGGTTCTCGCACGGGTGAGCTTGGGCATCCCCATGACACTGGAGAATCTGCGCCGGAGAGCAGTCTCCCGGCTTGCCCTTGAGGCGTTCAGGATGCTCGCAGCCAGCCGTCTCCACGCAAGGATGGGCCTCCACATCGCCGTGGCACTGGCGGATCTGCTCCGGAGAGCATTCCTCAGGCTTCCCGCTCAGGTTTTCCGGCTTCTGGCAGCCTGGCTGTTTTTCATTGCGGCACATGTCGACACTCCCTTGCTACGCGTGCCGGCCCCTTCGTTGGGGTCCAGCAGCCTGTCGATCTGCTTCCGCCACGTTGCGAGGGTGTCCTCGTCGAGGCGGTAGTGAACGAAGTACCCGCGCTTCTCGTCGATGACGAGCCCGGCGTCGCGCATGACGCGAAGATGCTGCGAGACCGCGCCTTGCGTCACGTCCAGCCGGACAGCCAGCGCGTTGACGCACAACGCCCGCCCCTTGAGGAGCTGGACGATCCGCACTCGCGTTCCGACCGACAACACCTTCAGTAACCTGGCTAGTTCCTTTGGGTTTTTCATTTTAGTATCTGCTAATATACTATCGCAATCCAATCGCTTGTCAACGCCGCCGGCTCAGGATATCAGGCGCTAGGGTAAAACCGGATCCCACAGGCTGCCCACGTTCTGGCCCTGTACTTTCACCGGGTCGATGCCCGTCACCCGCCAGCCGTCCGGACGCTCAATGAATTCCAGCCGCCAGGCGCTGACGATCTGGCCCAGCAAGCTACCGTCCAAAACGACGTGGCAGACGGCGGTAAGACTTGCCTGGCCGCGACCGTCGCCGGTTGTGACTTTTACGTTGTAGAGGTAGGGAGGATCCACGTCGGTGCGTTCCAGCGATCCATCGATGCGTGAGAGCACCCGGTCGCGGTCGCGCCCGTCCAACGCGTAGGCTGGATCGATATAGGCGCTGATGACGGCCATGTCCTTCCGTGTGACCGCGTCGGCGAGTCGGTCGATGATCTGCCGAATCTGCTCGCGATCGGTCGTGATCAGCCCCTGCAGAATCATCAAAACGATCGAGACGCCCAATGCGACCAGCAACGCCCTGCGCGCACCGTCCGTACGTCGCCGGCGCCACAGGATCAGGCAGATCAGCAGGACGAAGAACAGCAGCAGCGCAAGCTTCAGCGGGCTCTCGAACAGGATGTTTACGATCGCGTCGATCATCGTGTCCGACTCGTGGCCGCCTTAGCGGGGCGCCCACGTCTCCAACATCACCAATGCCAGATCGTAGGCCGCGTGGCAGCCCACGGCGATGCCGAACCCTCGCAGCACGAAGACCCCTGCCAGGTAGATGCCCGCCGCCAATCGAAAGGCAAAGCTGGCCGGATCGAACATCTCGCTGCCGACCGGTTGGTAGTGATGGGCTGCAAACAGCGCCGACGAAATGAGTATCGCTACGGTGTATCCTGCCTGTTTGCGCATGCCGGCCAGATCGACGAGCAGCATGCCCAGTAATGAGATCAGAATCAGGCGGAACAGCAGCTCCTCGTAGATGCCCGCGCCCACGCTGAGCACCACCTCGTCGAGCAAGCTTCGCTGGGTGCTTGCCGCCAGCGCCGCAGGACCGATCAGTCGGCTCATCACCAGCAGCGGGACGGCCAGCAGAATGCTCTCGACGGCCATGATGCCGACCGTCGGCACATGAACGACCCAGCGATCGCGGCATGCGATGTGCCACGCCAGCAGGATGGCCACCACGGCCAGAGCCGGCAGATGCAGGCTTGTGGCGCCGAAGACCGTGAAGAACCATTCCAGCAGTTGGAAGGCGACCACCCGCCCGTTCGCGTCGGCTGCCGCAGACGCCCCAGCCACCAACGCGCCGATCTCGTACAGACAGACCAGCGGCAGCAGTAGCGCCAGGCTCGCCAGCGGTTGCTGAGATTCCTCGAAGTAAGTCGGAGCATATACCCGGGTTGTGGCTCGACGTGCAGCCATGCTTGTATCATTATGGGCTGTCTGCGGCGTGGTGCAATCACCGGACCCGGGCGGAGCGATTCATGGCGACCTACACGGCAGATGTGCTGCGGCAATTCTACGACGCACTGTACGAGCGATACGGCGCCCAGCAGTGGTGGCCCGCCGACACGCCGCTGGAAGTTATGGTCGGCGCGGTGCTCACACAGAATACGAATTGGAAAAACGTGGAGCGGGCGATCGCCCGGCTGCGTGCAGAGGACCTGCTGGACCTGGCCGCTCTCCACGCCGTGCCGACCGACAGGCTGGCTGAGTTGATACGCCCGGCAGGCTACTTCAACGTGAAGTCCCGGCGACTGAAATCACTGATCGACATGGTCTGGCGGGACTACGACGGCGACCTGACGGGGATGTTTGCTCAGCCGATGGCCGAGCTGCGCGAGGTGCTGCTGTCGGTACGGGGGGTGGGGCCGGAGACGGCCGACTCAATACTTCTCTATGCCGGAGGCTGTCCGACGTTCGTTGTGGACGCGTACACCTATCGGGTGGTGGTTCGGCACGGGCTTCTCGACGCGCAGGCCGGCTACGACGATCTCAAGCAACTCTTCGAAGATGCGCTGGAGCCGGATGCAGACCTGTACAACGAGTACCACGCGCTGCTGGTGCGCGTGGGCAAGGAGCATTGTCGTCGACGCGCCCGATGCGACGGCTGTCCGCTGGATCGCTTCGAGCATGATCCGCAGACATCCATCTGAGGCGCCGGTCAGACGCCCTCCAAACCGACCCGTCCAAAAAGCGGGGTCCGGAGTCCGATTTGTCCCCAAAACACCGCGCCCAGACCGCCACGGCGTCTCAGCCGCCTCGCCGGCCGGACCGACTCACACCGACTTGCCGCGGTACCACTTGAGAAAGATGACCAGCGCAATCAGCACGACCGCGCCAAGCCACTGCCACCATTCCAACCCGAGGAAGGCCAACACTGTCCCACTCATCTGAGTCTCCTCAGTTCTCGGTCGTTGCCTGCATCTACGACCATAAACTACCGAGCACGCTTTTATTCAACGACCCGCGGGCTGTCAAGCGTCCGGCCGAAATTCTTACGGCGGCGGCAGTTGCGCGCGCGAGGCGGTCGCCCGTCCATCCCACTGCCCCGCTGGAGGGCTCGCTTGTACGGGCCGATAGAACTGCTATAGTACACAGGACCTGGGGACGTAGCTCAGCTGGGAGAGCGGCGCGTTCGCAATGCGCAGGTCAGGGGTTCGAGTCCCCTCGTCTCCACTCCAACCGGCCGTTCGGGCAAGAAACCCCGAACGGCCTTTCTCGTGGCACGCCACGTCCGGCAAACGCCAGGACGGTTTTCCGCCCCTCCAAGGTGCAACGGCTCGCCGTGTGCCACTGGCGGGTGGCCCGTCCTTTCAAGGGCGGGGTACACGATGACCGCGTCCAACCAGTGTACGGGCAGTGTGCCACTGCTGCTTCAGCAGCGCCCTTTTTTTCCCTCGGGGAGCTGCCCAAGCCCGCTGCGGGCGCGGGTAAGTAAGCTGCGTAGGGCGCGTCCCGACGTACGTCGGGATTGCGCGCGACTTTCGCTGTCGTGGATTTCGGGTGCCACCCTCAACCGCAGCGGAGCGAAGGTTGTGGGTGGGTATCGAGACGAACGGTCATCGGTACGTGGCCGGGTGGCCCGTCCCTTCAGGGGCGGGGCACACGATGACCGCGTCGATCCAGCGTAACGGTCGGACGGTCTGCAAAGTGGCAGCTTGATCATCGGCTACCCCATCCCTGAAGGGATGGGCCACCCGGCGTGTTGCCGGGCCGCCGCATCATCGACGCCAGACCACTCCGAGTAGATAATCGGTTCATGTCATCAGAAGGAAGGACACTGCGTGCGAAGCAGGGGCACGCTGCCAGAAGGAGATGTTGGTTTGTTTGTTCATGCCGTTTGTCTGGTCCTGCCGGCGTGTTTTGCGGCAGGTGAGGTTGAAAGCGAAAGGGCAGCCACCATGCCTGTCAGTCAGCCTGTTGAAGCGGGCGATCAGGTCATCTCCGTCTTCGACCCCCGCGTGCAGCGTGAGGGCGAGTGGGCCTTGCAGGAGAAGCGCCTTTCCGGTTTCCGTCGCAGCCTCATGCCCGCCGCCGCCGATGCGACACTGGAGCTTACCTTCGAGGGCGAGGCGGTCTCGCTACTGCGGGGCTCGCCCTGGCGGGCCTGGCCGACGTCGGCCGGTCAGGCGTTCGGCGTGCGCGGCGATGATGTCGTGCCCAGACCGGCCTCTGCTATCCGCGGCTCGCTGGTCGTCGGCATCGACGGGGGGAAATCGCGCCGATTCGGTCTGCGGAACGCGCCGGTCGAGATCCCGTTGGCCGACAATCTGGCGCCCGGTCCCCACCGTCTGAAGCTCATCTTCCCTCAGCGATCTCGGCTTACGGTCATCGGCTTTCGCGCGACACACGGGCCGCGCGGTGCCGTGAGCCTGAAGGTCACCGCCGACGCTCAAGACTACCTCAACGACGTGTCGGTCGGTATCCATCGCGACGGTGAGTTGATCGACCGCCGTCTGGCACGCAATCCCAATACCGGCGACCTGCTGGTGTGGGGCCTGCCGCCCGGGCGATACGACCTGCACCTCTGCGCCCTCGGCTGGCAGGACGCTTGGCTGCGCGACGTGCGCGTCGAGGCCGGCTCTACCACGCGACTGCCCGACTGTCATCTGGCAGCCGATCCGCTGGCCCTGCCACGCGGATCCATCGCCCAGCCCAATCGCGGGTACCCCGCCTATACCAAGCCGGGCGAGTTGCTCCCCGTCGTTCAGAGCGGGCGTGCCGAGGCTGCCGATTTCAAAGCCGCCCTGGTGAGTTCGTGGCGGGAGTACGTGGCTGCGGTGGAGTCGGCTACTTTTGACGCCGACAACTCCCAATGGCGACTTGGGGTGCGCGTGCCGACGGATGTGTCCGACGGTCTTTACCATCTCCGCATGAGCCACTCGATGGGCACCGATCAGGCCGTGTGCGCCGTGGCCGTCCGCCGTCAGATCGGTCCGACGTTCCGCGTGGTCAAGTTCGGTCATATGGACACGTGGACGCAGCGCAACGCCGAGTATCTCAGACTGCTGGTCGAACTGACCAACCTGATCCACCCGGATCTATTGCTGGTCGGCAACGAGGTCAACTGGCAGTACGTCGCCGGGGCGCTGGCCGCCTGCGAGGTGCCCTACATGACCACCTCGGGCAATCACAGCCTGCCAGGCTTCGAGCGATACTTCGGCCCAGCCGTCGGGTGGATCCGTGCCGGCGATGTGTTCATAGCCAATTCCTGCGGACGCTGGCGCGACCAGGCCGACGAGTTGGAGGCTGCTTTCGCCCACGCTGCCGGCGCGCGGTATCGGATCTTGCAGGGCTTCGAGTACGACCTGCCGGCCGAGCTGGCCCGCAAGCTCGACGTGGATTTCTACGCGTTCGGTCATGGCTTCAGCAATCAGTCAGCCGACCAGCGTGACGAGCAGGGATCGGCGGCAGGGCTTCCGTGGCTGCACCTGGGCAAGGAGTTTCACCTGGTGACCATCGACTTGGCCACCGGCAAGGCGACGGCCGCCGGGGTAGGCACCTCGCTGTCGGGCATGGCCGTCAAGTACCCGATTCCTCGACACGAGCCCTGGTCGCCGGTCGTCTTTGATCCGCCCGCCGACGGTCGTGCCGGCATCGTGCGTGCAACGGTTCGCAACCCGCTGACGGTCGCCCTCGATTCGGCGCGTGTGCGGTTCGTCATGCCGGCCGGGGCGTATGCGCCCAGCGTGGGTCGAGTTGTGCGCAGCACGTTAAGCGTCGACGGCAAGCAGACCGAAGTCATCGTCGAAGTCGACGTTCCGGCGCGATCCACCGTGGAGGTTACCCTCGGCCCGGCAAACGAATGAGCTAGATGGGCGGGTCGTTCGTGTGAAAAAAGCACCGCGCGGGTGCCCCATCCTTTGCGAAGCAAAAGGTGGGAATATTGCCATCCGATTACGCATCGCCATCGTAAAAGAAGAGCCGCCTCGCATGTCTGTGCGAAACGGCTCTTTCTGACGCGGTCTGCCGACTGTCCCTGGGCGCTTAGCGTCGTCGGCGTATGACCTTCACCTTTCGCAGGACCTTCCGCGCCACCTGAACCCGGCGCTGGTACGACTGGGTGCTGGCCTTAACTGTTCCACCGCCGCGCGTCTGCCCGGTGGCGAAAGCTCTCGCCGAGCCGCCGCGTCGCGTGGCCTGCACGCTGCCTCCCGCCGTCGCCGAGCGGCTCGACCCGCCGCGAGAGAGCGACCCACCGTAGCTGCCGCTCACCTGACCGTTGGTGTTGATGGCCAGGTTGAACGTGCCCGCGTAAGCCGGACCGCGACGTGAGGCCACACCGTGACTGAGAGACACACTCAGACCGTCCTCGTCGAGGCCGACCGCCAGACCCCGGGCCAGCGTGACCCTGCCCGTCTCGGTGCGGGTTCGCGCCAGTCCGACAGTACCTTCGTACTGGGCGGTGGCCATCGCCGAGCCGTTTCCGCGCCGGCCATGGGTGACCGAAGCCTGCGTCGCCGCTTCCGAGCCGAGAACCGCTGTCATACCGAGTGGACCCATCAGGAGCATGATCGTGGTTGTCATCAAGCGTTTCATTTTGTGTCTCCTTGCTCTGTGCATATTCATACGTTGTTTTCGTTTTCGGTGACCACTTGCGCTGCGACCGTTAGATCGCAGCCGTCGTTAGCGTCGCACCTCGACGGCCGCGACGCGCGACCGGCCTGACGCACGCCACGTGGTGCGACTGATGGCCCGAGCATTCACTTGGCTGTGGCGCTTCTTGCCGCTTATGCTGATCCCGATGCCGTCAGACACAGCCGTCGCGCGGTACCGGGCGCCGCTGTTTGCCCTGACGCGGCTGGTCGCCACGCCGCCATGGGTGTCCGACAGCGAGTCGCTCACGCTGGTCGCACGCCCGCCGAACAGCCCCCTGCTGGAAGCCTTGCTGTCACTGACGGCCAGGCCCCAACGACTCAGTGCGGTCGAGTAGCTGCGACTGTGGGCCGTCCCGCCGAACGCGCCGCGGGCGACGGCTTCGCTATTGCTGATGGCCACCCCGCCGATGGCGCCGGCCACACTCTCGCTCGTGGCGACGGCACGTCCGCCGCGCCGGCCACGGGCGTCGGCACGCGACGTGCTGATCGCCAGCCCGCGATCGGCGACGGCTATTGCATCGCTGGCTGCATAGCCTCGACGATTGCCGATAGCGATTGAGTCAGCCACCGCTCGGCCGCCGTTGGTGGCGCCGGCGTAGGCGGTGGCATCGGCGTTCCCCATGGCCTGCGCCGTTGCGCTGCTCGACCCACCGTTGGTCGCGACAGAAACCGCCGTAGCCGAAGCTGCCTGCACGGTGGATACGCCGCAAAGCAAAACGATCGTCGTCATGACTGTGAGGTTTTTCATAGCTCGACCTCCTACAGAACTGGTTCCTCTTGCCGGCCCCGGGCGACCCACTGTCGCCGCGATTGGCCGGTTCACACGCCCCCATAGACGAGCAGATGGCTGAGGTTATTTTCCAAATCGAAACTATTTTCTGAAGTTTAATAACTGCCGACCTCCCGCTACGCTGGATGCACCGATGAGGGCTGCTGGTGTCGGCGGCGCAGGCGGCTTATTCTGCCGGCGAGCGGCTGGCTGACCTACCTAGGACGCTGATGGGTGC
>Ga0272441_10011183_pt1 | contig 13372 bp, 5 predicted proteins | sample SSMProp6N_FD_193582 | JGI IMG/M metagenome (GOLD analysis project Ga0272441, IMG submission 193582) | Marine sediment archaeal communities from Little Sippewissett salt marsh, Falmouth, MA, United States - SSM-Prop-6N | ecosystem: Environmental > Aquatic > Marine > Wetlands > Sediment ... | reverse complement strand
CTCTCCCGACGGCTCCATCCTCGCCACCGGCAGCGAGGACAAGACCGTGCGGCTCTGGGACACGAGCAAGCACGTGGTCATCACCCCCGAGTCCGCCACCCGCAAGGAGTGACGCCATGACGGCTCACGCCGCTCTGGCCATCCACGGCGGCCCAAGAGTGCGGACGGCCCCCTGGCCCGCCCGCGGCCTCCTCGGCCCCGAGGAGCGGGCCGCGGTGAACGCTCTCTTCGACGAGGCGATCGCCTCGGGCGGCGCCATCGGCTACAACGGCCCGCCCGAGCAGGCCTACTGCCAGGAGTTCGCCGACTCCCTCGGCGGCGGCTTCGCCGATGCCGTGAACTCCGGCACCACCGCCCTCTACTGCGCCCTGCGAGCCCTCGACCTCGAGCCCTTCACCGAAATCATCGTCGGGCCCATCACCGACCCCGGCGGCATGATGCCCGTGCCCCTCATCGGGTGCATCCCCGTGGTCCCCGACGCCGAGCCCGGCCGCTACAACACCGGCCCGAGCCAGGTCGAGGCCGTCCTCTCGCCCCTCACGAGCGCCATCATCATCGCCCACATCGGGGGCGAGCCGGTCGATATCGAGCCCATCCTGGCGATGGCACGCCGCCGCGGCATCCCCGTGGTCGAGGACTGCGCACAGGCCCACGGGGCTTCCCTCAACGGCCGCCCCCTCGGCACGCTCGGCGATATCGCCACCTTCTCCACCATGTTCGGCAAGCACCACTGCACCGGCGGCCAGGGCGGGGTGGTCTTCACCCGCGACGAGGGCCTCTACGTCCGCACCCGCCACGCCGCCGACCGCGGCAAGCCCTTCGCACTGCCCGAGGGGGCCACCAACTGCATCGCCTCCCTCAACTTCAATCTCGACGACCTCGGGGCCACCCTCGGCCGCACCCAGCTACGCAAGCTGCCCGGCATCGTCCGCCGACGCCGCGACGTCGTCGACCGCCTCACCGAAGCCTTCGCCGGCCTCGAGGCCGTCACCGTGCCGCCCCAGGTGCCCGGAGCACGGCCCTCGTGGTGGTTCTGGCGGCTCGAGGTGGCCGTCGACAGGCTCACGTGCGACAAGGCGACCTTCTGCGCCGCACTCGCCGCCGAAGGCATCCCCCTCAACCCCACCTACCGCCACCTCCCGCACCTCCAGCAGTGGGCGGCCGAGCGACGCGTATTCGGCTCCAGCGGCTATCCCTGGACATCCCCCCTCTACAAGGGCGACCCCGACCGCACCTTCCCCTGCCCCAACGCCCTCGCGGCCACCGACGTGCAGTTCAACCTCGCCGTCCACGAGGCCTGGGGCGAGCAGGAGGTCGCCGACACCGTGGCCGCCGTCCGCAAAGTCCAGGCCGCCTACCTCGCATAGCACGTGGCCCGCTATGGACGACCCGAACGCGCCACCCCGCAAACCCCTCGCCCGCCGCGGCTTCCTCGTTCGGTCCGCCGCCGCACTTGCCTGTGCACTCGCCCGGCCCCGCGCCGCCAACGCAAAGGAGACGCCCGTGCCCGCCGCCGACTTCCGCACCAAGCTCCTCGAATGCCTCGGAGGCCCCTGGCCGCAGCCGTGCGACCTCGAGCCCACCGTCCGCTCCACCACCCAGAAGGACGGCTACCGCATCGAGTCCCTCTCCTACCAGGCCGAGCCGGGCGACCGCATCCCCGCGCTTCTCCTCGTCCCCGACGGCATCGACGCGAACCACCCCGCACCCGCCATCGCCATCTGGCACCAGCACGCCGGCCAGTGGCACCTCGGCAAGAGCGAGCCCGCCGGCCTCGCCGGCGACCCCATGCATCACACAGGAGCCGCGCTCGCCAAGGAAGGCTACGTGGTCCTCTGTCCCGACGCCCTGTGCTTCGAGGAACGCAAGGACGGCCAGCTCAAGGGCGGGAGCTTCGAGCGCTTCGAGTTCCTCCGCTACGTCGTTGCGGGCAAGTGTATGGCCTGGAAGAACATCCTGGACATGCGGCGAGCCGTGGACTACCTGGCCTCGCGCCCCGAGGTGCAACCCGAGAAGCTGGGTTGCTACGGCCACTCGATGGGCTCCACCCACACCTGGCTGGTGGGGCCGTGGGAGCCGCGGCTCAAGGCTCTCGTGGGCAACTGCTGCCTGCCCACCTACGCCGCCATCCACCGCACGAAGCTCCTCCACTGCTTCCCCAACTTCGTCCCTGGCCTCTCGCAGCACGGCGACACGCCCGACATCGCTGGCCTCATTGCCCCGCGCGCCCTCCATTTGAACTTCGGCGAGACGGACGGCGGGAGCCCCATCCGCGAGGTCCGCCAGGGCATCGACACCATTGCCGCCGCCTACCGCGCCGCCGGCGCGCCCGAGAAGTTCACCCACTACATCGAGGAAGGCTCCGGCCACATCCTCTCCCAGGCCATGTGGCAGCGCACCCGCGAGGTATTCCGCAAGCACCTCCGCACCTGAGCCAGTTCGCCGCAGCATGGCGCACAGTGGCGCGTGGCGTGCCCCCTTCCTGCGTGCACCGTCTACACGACCTCCTCGGCCACGAAGTCGACAGTGACAGCAGCGCCGGGCCACTCGTCTGGCCACTTGTAGCGGTCAGTGCCCTGCTGCCAGGTAACGGACACGACTTCAACACCGCAGATGCCGAAGCCGACGCCGCCGTTGTCGGTGAGCACATCGCGGATGGCCGCCTTGCTCACCGTGCGGGCAGCGACGTTCGAGTTGATGAAGAAATCGCCGGCCAAGCCCTTGATACCCTTGACCGCGAAGCTCCCGAGCAGGGTCTCACCGGCAAAGTCGGCTGCCTCATCGGGGAGGGCTCCACCAGCCACGCCGAGGAACAGGCTCGAGGCGTCCATCCCGCCCGCCTGGAACGTGCCGACGTGACCCGCCGAGGCGATGGCGCTGTCTATCACCCAGCCGGTGACGGCCAGCTTGCTGAGCGCCTTGAGCTTCGGGTCGACCGCCTGAGTAAGGTCGATGCGGGCGCCGTCGAGGTTGCGTTTGACGCTCATCGACTTGACGCTGAGGGCGTCGAGGTCGGCGCAGAAGTCCACCTTCACGGCGACCGCGCCGACGGCGCCGGCAATGGTCCAGGTTCCCTGGGCCACGGAGCCGGCGATCTTGGCCTTGCCGAGGGTGAGCTTCGGGCTGCCCGTGCCGTCGAGGTCGAAGCTCGCCTCGAAGTCGCCCGCCAAACCAATGATGCCTTTCTTCAGCTTGGCCTTCTGGCCCTTGGTCGTGAGCTTGCCCAGCCACGGGGCGATGATCGAGTCTGCGGCTCCGCCGGTGTCCAGCCACTCCTTGGCCACGACCGACTTGATGGGCGTGTCCGACTGGATGATCAGGTCGGCGACCCGGCCGAAGACGAGCGACGTGGTGGCTCGCGGCTTGGGGGGGGCCCCGATGATGATGTACACGTCGGGCCCGACATCGCCGGATGCCAGCTTGCGAAGGCCACCGTCCCCGATGACGTCGCACAACAGGCTGCCTAGTATCTTGATGGAGCCGCCGCCGGCAGGCAGCCAGAGGCCGGTGAGGTCGGTCGTGTCGCCGTTGCCGTTGAGGTCGGGGGCGAATGCGACGCCGTGGAGGTTCTCGCCGTTGAGGTTGAATCCCGTGAGGCCGGCCTTGAGCTTCACTTTGCCGACGTATGCGGTCGAGGCGATGAAGGCCATGCCCCCTGGTGCCCCTTTGCGGCCATCGACGACCTTCCCGACCACGCTCGCGTCCACGACGAGAATCCCGAGGCCCGTGAGTGGGTCGTTTCCTATGACCTTGATGGACGACACTCTGTTGTTCTTCCCGAACTTGACCTTGACGGCGTTCGGGAGGTCAATGCCTGCACCCAGGGTGTCGTAGAGGACGACCTTGACCTGGCCATCGGGCGAGAAGATGGTGTGCTCTGCGACGGTGCCCTGGACGGTGACCTGGCCGGCGGCCCGGCTGTAGACGGGAGCATTGATGCCGTCGTCGATGACGCCCCACACGGTGTAGGTGCCGGTCGGGACGCCCGTGGTGTCCCACGTGAACTGGTCGTCTACCCCATCGGGGTCCTCGGTGAGGGCTTGGGTGATCCACGTGTGGTCGGCGTCAGCCCACGGATCCGCGCCGCCGTCGGGGTCGAAAGCAAGGGAGATGGTCGCATTGTCGTCCGGGTCGTCGTCGGTCCAGGTGATGGCGACGTCGTCCCCGGCGTCTACGTCCACCGGGGCAGCGGGGCTGTCGAGCGTGAGTTGGGGCGGGTCGTTGGCGACGCCGAACTCGTAGGCGCCAATATCCACGGAAGCACCGAAGATGCGCGCCGAGCCGTCGAGGTCGACCGAGATGGGAGTTCCCCCGGCATCGACCGCGAGGGCATTGGAGCCCGCGTTGATCAGTGCACTGCCAGCGGCCGGACGCAGGTCGCCGAGGTCGTCGTCGGTCCCCCAGGTCCCGTCGTCTCCGGCCGAAGGGTCGAGAACGAAGCCGGGGTCGCCGCCAACGAGGCTGTTCTGCTCGTTGATAGCGCCTCCAAAGGGGCTGGATGTGTCTGGCGAGGGAGCCCCGACGTTGCGGGCCACGACGGTGTTGTTCAGGGTCACCGTGCCCATGTAGTTGAAGACGCCGCCGCCGCGGAAGCCCTCAAAGCCTCTCGCCTCATTGCCGCTGATCGTGCTGTTCGTCACCGTCGTCGTGGTCGTGTCGTTGTAGATCCCGGCGCCCTCGTTCGCCGTATTGCCCGTGACGGCGCAGTTCGTCACGGTGAGCGCGCCCGCAGCGTTGTATATCCCGCCGCCGGCTCCGGACCTGTACATCCCGCTGCCGGATGTGGGGGCCGCATTCCTGGTGATCGTGCAGCCTTTCACCTCCAGCGTGGCCGAGTAGCTGCATATCCCCCCGCCGATGGCTCCCCAGCCGCCCGAGACGGTCAGGTTCGTGAGGGTTGCGTCCGTGTCGGGCCCCGTAACCGTGAACACACGGCTCGAGCCGTCGGCGGCTACCGTCACGTTCTCAACGGACGTGGCGTCGATGGAGATGTCCGAGGGGATAGCCAGGTCGCCGCTCGACAGTGCGAGCTGCGCCTGCACGAGCGATGGAGCGAAGGTCACGGCGGACGACAGCCCCCCCAGGGTGGCGTGGAACACGGCCTCTCGCAGCGACGTCTCGTCATCGGTCGGGTCGGCAGTGTCCGCATCCGTGGTCACCACCGTGGAGGGGGCCTCGCGTGCCGCGGGAACCCCCTGGTACTCGTAGGCGCCAAGGTCGACGCTGGCGCCCACAATGCGCGTGTCGCCGCCCAGGTCGACAGTCAGCGGCTGCGCCAGGGGATCGACTGCCAATGCGTCGTCGCCCAGATCGATGGCGATGCTTGTCCCCGACAGCCGGTAGTCCCCACCCGCCGCGTCCACGAACCCTGGATCGATCCCGACCAGGTAGCGCTGGCCGGTGATCGCTCCCTCGACATCCCACGAGGCTCCCGTCCCCGTGTTCAGAGCGACAATGCAGTTGTTGAGGGTGAGCGTTCCAGCGTAGCTGCTCACGCCGCCGGTGCCGCCCAGCCAGCTTGTCGTACCAGTCGCCGCGTTCCCGCTGATCGTGCAGTTCGTCAGCGTCACCGTGCCGGTGTTGTTGTACATCCCGCCCGCCCCCATTTCCGCCGTATTCCCAACGACTGCACTGTTCGCCACCGTCACCGTGGCGCCGTAGTTGTCTATCCCGCCGCTCTGCGCGGTCGCCGTATTGCCACTGATCGTGCTGCCCGTCACCGTCAGCGTGCCTGAGAAGCTATGGATGCCGGCTCCCTTGTTTGCGCTGTTCCCATCGACCGTGGATCCCGTGAGCGTCACCGTGCTGTCGCTGCTGTATATGCCCCCGCCGGCGCCGTACCAGAACTTCCCGCCGCTGGTGCTGCTGCCCGCATTCCCATCGATCGTGCTGTCTGTCAGCGTGAGCGTTCCGCCGTCAGTGTACACCCCGCCGGCGGTCCTCGCCGTGTTCCCACTCACGGTGCTGTTCGCCAGCGTCACCGTGCCACCATAGTTGCATATCCCGCCGCCCTTGTCATCGATCGTGTTCCCACTGACCGTACAGTCCGTCAGCATCACCGTGCCGTCGTGGTTGAGTACCCCACCGCCGTCGAACTCGCTTCTGCCGTCCGTGATGGTCAAGGCGGTGAGGGCCACGTCCGTGTCCGCTCCCCCGATGGAGAACACACGGCTTGCGGCGCCGGCATCAATGGTGATGTCCTGCACGGAAGTGGCGTCGATCGAGACATCCGAGCGGATGGCCAGGTCGCCCTGCGACAGTGCGATCTGCGCCTGCACGAGGGATGGGGCAAAGGTCACGGGCGAGGCCAGCCCCCCGATCGTGGCGTGGAAGATCGCCTCTCGCAGCGATGTCTCGTCGTCCGTCGGGTCGACAACGTCCAGGTTCGTCGTCACCACCGTGGAGGGGGCCTCGTGCGCTGTGGGAGCACCTTGGTACTCATAGGCACCAAGGTCCACGCTCCCCCCCACGATACGGGTGTTGCCGTCCAGGTCGACAAGGAGCGGCTGCGCCTGGGGGTCGACGGCCAGCGAATCGTCGCCCTGGTCGATGGCAATGCTCGTCCCGGCGAGCCGGTAGTCGCCCCCCGGCGCATCCACAAAGCCGGGGTCGACCCCGATCAGATTGCGCTGGCCCGAGGTCGCGCCCTCGATGTCCCAGGCCCCCCCTGTCGCCGTGTTCAGAGCAACGATGCAGTTGTTGAGGGTGAGCGTGCTGGAGGCGGCGTTGTAGATGCCGCCGCCCAGATCGTCTGCCGAATTGCCGCTCACGGTGCTGTTCGTCAACGTCAGCGTGCCGCCGTCGTTGCCTATCCCGCCCGTAGTGAAGTCCGACGTGTTCCCGGTGACGGCGCAGTTCGTCAGCGTCATCTCACCGTCCTGGTTGCTTATCCCGCCGACGTTCCAGCGTGCCGTGTTCCCTGCTATGCGGCTGTTGGTCAACGTCGCGGTGCCACCGTCGTTGCAGATCCCGCCGCCGGCGCCCAGGGTGGTTATGGTCGCATTCCCACTGACGGTACTGTCTGTGAGCGTCAGCGCGCCGCTGCTGTATATCCCGCCGCCGCTCCAGCGTATCGTGTTTCCATCCACCGTGCTGCCTGTGAGTGTGACCGTGCTGCCATAGCTGCATATCCCCCCACCGTGGTACCCTGCCGTGTTCCCGCTGACCGTGCTGTTCGTCAGCGTCAGCGTGCCCGAGTCGCTGAATATCCCCCCGCCGTTGCCGTAGATCCACATGCCCGATTCTGTGGTGTTGCCTGAGACCGTGCAGTCCGTCAGCGTCAGGGTGCCCGCATCCTGGTACACTCCGCCGCCATGTTCGTTGTCCCACGTGTGGCCGCCCGTGATCGTGAGGCCGGACAGTTCGACGGCCACGGCCGTAGTGTTCAGCACCCGGCTTATTCCGTCGCCGTCGATGGCGAGGACATCCTGCCCCAGACCGGTGATGGACAGGTCGTCCGTAATGTCGAGTTGGGTGCCGCCCAGTGTGATCGTGAGGCCGTCTGCTGGGATCCACCCTGGGTCCGCGGCCAGCGCTTCGGCCTCGAGCGCGGCCTGATCGAAGGTGATCGTGTCCGTATCCGCCGCGCTCCCGGCCGCGGCGTCGTGGACGGCAGCATTGGTGTTGGCCGCCTGGATGGCCTCGCGCAGAGCGACCACACCGTCGCTCGCGACCGTGTCGCCGAGGCTGTCGACCACATACGCTGTGCCTGAAAGCAGCACACGCGGCTCGAGCGGCTCGAAACTCAGACGCTTCCGGATGCACCGTGCCCAATGCGTGGTGGACGCCTGTCGCGCCATATGTCCTCTCCTCGCGCTTCGGTGGCCTCCCCCCCTGGCGTCCGGCCCACCTCTTCAACTCATCTACATTGAGATCTCCTACCTGGCTCTGCCTGACCCCCGCGGGCCACCGGTCGTGATGGAGTATTCTAGTTGCCGCCCCCGCGAATGCAAGCGGAAAGGCTCGAACTGAGTCGGTACGCAGCGATGGGGTCTCCGCCAGACCCCGAAGATGTCCGCGCTGAGGTCAGCATGGCCAAGTTCGCCTCTCGTTCTTCATGCGCCCCTGTGCCCTTTGCCGGCTGTAGGACTAACGCGACCGGCCTTCATCCCGCTCTCGCGAGCTTCCGCAGGCGTATCCCCAGTGGATACGTCGAGGACAGCTCGCACGGAGGCTGCCACCCTGAGGCGAGAAGGGGCCACTGGCGGCCAGAGCTGGTGAGAAACGCGGGCTAGCCCTCCGCGGGGTGTGGGGTGGAGAGGCTGTCCAGACCGATCAGCACAACCAGCGCCAGGAAGCACCCTGGCACCAGGTAGAAGGCACTGCTCAGCCCGCCGCTGCGATCGGCGATGTAGCCCATCAGCCACGTGAAAAACCCGCAGCCCGGTATGCCGGCACACGAGAGCAGCACGAAAAGCATCGTGGTGTCCGTGCCCGGCAGCCGGTCGGCGCAGTAGCTCTGCACGGTGGGCCAGAACGGCGCGGTCGCGATGCCGGCCAGGAACAGCAGGCCGAAGAACACATACAGGTTCCCGAGGACGGGGAAGCACAGGGTGACGGCCACACCCGCCAGGCCGGAGGCGACGAGCAGCTTCCTGAGCTGGTGCTGCCGGATGAGATAGCCCCACCCCGTGCGACCGACCACCATGCCGGCTGCGAAGCACGCGGTTCCCACGCCACCCGCCCACGGCGCCGGCGTGAAGCTCAACTGGATGTAGCTTGCCGACCAGAAGGTCAGGCAGAACTCCCCGCCACCCGCGACGAACATGGCGGCGAAGAACAGCCAGAAGCGCGGATGCCTGAGGATCACGAGTGCGTGACTGGCAACAACCCGCCAGTGGAGAGGCTCTGGGTGTTCCGGGTAGCTCTTCCCGCCGCGCGAGGGCAGCAACAGGAGAGCGGCTGGCACGAGCGCCAGTATGGCAACCGCCGCCATCACGATGCGCCACGATACGCCGAGCGAGAGCAAAGCCCCCGAGGCGAGCACCGTGACCAGCACGCCGATGGGCCAGAAGGCGTGGGCGAAGTTGATGTAGCGGCCCGGCTCGTCGGGATGCAGGTCCCGAACGAACGGCGTGGCCAGCCCCTCGATCATCCCCTCGCCCACGCCGGCCACCATGAGGGCCAGGAGCACCACGCCATACACGGGGGCCAGCGCGCACAGGCCCATGCCCGCGCCCATCAGCACCGCCGACCAGCCGAACGTCCGCCGCTTCCCCCAGCGCCCGGCAACGAATCCGCACACCAGCATGGAGGCAACGATCGGTATGGTGCGCCCGAGATGAAGGGCGCCGCCGGCACTCATGCCGCCCGCCTCCAGCGAGAACCCCAGCTCGCGGGCCAGCGAGACCAGGGCCACGGGCACGACCACCGAGCCCGAGGCGTATGCGAAGAAGCTCAGGAACGAGGCGTAGTCGAACCGGCCGAAGACCATCTTGCGGGAGTGCGTCATGGAGGGGTTCCATCAGGAGTTGCACGTCAGCAGGAGTCGCAACGCCACGCGCGGGCCCTGGCGACCTCCTCATCACCTGCCGGCGGAGCGGAGTGCGGCGGCGGCCTCGGCCGCGGCGCGGTACAGGGCGCGCGAGCGGGCCTGCCAGCGGTGGTGGTACTTCTCGATCTCGAAGATGCACAGCTTGCTCTGGAAGATGCCCGTCTCGAGGAAGTGCTCGCGCAGAAGCTGCGTGAGGCGACGGGCCACGGGGCCGGGCAGCCGGCCCCGGTCGATGGCCTGCTCGATGAAGATCCTCGCCTCGGCCTCCTGAACTCCCTCGATGAGGGCCTCGAACCGGGCGCTCGACTCCGCGCCCTCGCGGCCCGGCCAGAGGACGAAGAGGACGGGCATGCCGACGATCCACGTGGGGATCCGCATGCCCGAGTAGTGGGCACTCGCCCACTCGTCCGCCCCGATGCGGCAGATGCCGCCCCGGCCCAGCGCCAGCGCCCGATCCGCAAAGACCCGATACGCGAAGGGGTGCGAGGCCGTGTGGAGCGAGAGCACGCTGCTGTCCACACGCGGAATCGCCAGGTGCGTGACCGTGCTCTTCCAGCCCAGGTCCATGCGGAAGGTCGGCCAGTTGTTGAAGTAGCGTACCGTGCCGAACACGCGGTAGGCGGTCGGGTCCTTGAACCCCCAGCGGCCGATCTGGTGGGGGCCAGCCACCCAGCCCACCTCGGGCGTGCACTCGCCCAGAATCACGCGAAGCTCGGGGTCCTCCTCCTTGTCGAGCGGATAGCCCCAGTGCATGGACTTCTCGAGGCCCCTGGCCTTCATGTGCTTGTAGAGGGCGGTGGCGAAGGCGTGCCAGATGGCGCGCTTCTGCGGCCCCGCCACGCCTGGGGCGCCGACGGGCAGAAGGGTCGTCTTGCCCGTCCGTTCGTCCAGGATAGTGACATCGGTTGAGGGCGGGGGCTTGAGCCCGCCCTTCTGGCCGTGCATCACCGCGAAGTGGATCACGCGCGGCGTGCCCCAGTGGGTGACCGCGAGGTCGAGGTAGCGGTCGAGGCGGGTGTAGTCGAAGGCCAGGGTCCCGTCCTTCCTGCGGGTCCAGCGGATCGGCGAGTCGTCGTGGTTGCCGAACTCGGTGCGGCGCAGCACGGGGACGTTGAGCCAGGTGTTGCCCACGCGGCCCAACTGGCGGAAGCTGGCCTCGAGGAGCTTGAGATGCCCGTCGGACCACGGCTCGACGCCGTAGTGGCGGGCGACGCCGTAGGGGTTCTGCTCGCAGGCGACGAAGGTCTGGAAGTCCCTGGGGTCGGGGAGCCGCCAGTCGATGACCTCGGCCTCGACGGGCACGCTCACGGGCCTGATCCCCTGCGCCGCGATGTGGACGGCGCCGCGATACGTCCCTGGCGCCGCATCGGCGGGGATTCGCAGCGAGAGCCACAGGGGCCGGCAGGTGCCGGCGGGGATCGGGCCGGGGGGCGCCGCCGTGATGTGGTCGAAGATGTACGGCGCTGCGGGCACGGCCATCCGCTCGTAGCGTGCGAGGGCCGTGGCGTCGGGGAACGAGCCGCCCAGGCCCCGCTCGTCGCCCAGCTTCTCGTTGAAGCCATCGGCGGGATACGGGGCCATGTGGAGGACTCGGAGGGCGGAGGCCCCCAGGCCCTCCGTGCCCCCGGCTCGCGTCAGTTTGCCGGGCCGGGCTTCCAGGCCGGCCAGGTCGCGGTCCGTCCCCACCACCACCTGCGCGGAGCACGTGGCGTTGCGGGGGCCGACGAAGCGCACCGTGCCCGCGCCTTCGCCCGGCGCCCGGAACTCGGTGGACGCGACCCGGTGGTGGCTGTCCTGCACCCACACCTGCACGCCGGCAGGCCGCCGCAGCGCGGACGGCGCCTTCGCCGAGACCGCGCGAAGCTCGAGCTTCGCCAGATGGATGTGCCGCCACATCCCCTCCCGATCGTGCAGGGCGTTCCACGACTTCGAGCGTTTCCGCTTCAGCACCGTGGGGTGGAGCAGGCTGGCGCGCACCTCGAGCGCCAGCACGTTGGCCCCCTTGCGCAGGCGGCTTGCCGGGATGGCGACGGGGCCGAGCACGCGGTCGCGAAGAGCGGCGTTGCTGTAGGCCTTCAGAGGGTAGTCGCCGCCCGGCACGTCGGGCGCCAGTTCGCCCTCGGGCAGGTGGCCGCGAGCCAACTCCTTGCCGTTGAGGAACACCCGCACGCCGCCGCGGTAGACCAGGCGAAGCGTCGCATCCCCCGGCTCGTCCACGAGGAACCGGGTGCGGTAGTAGCTGGACTGCCTCCCGCCGCCGATGTACTGGAGCGACTCGATGTGCACCTTCGCCATGTTCCCCGTCGTGCGCTCGGGCGGCAGGTCGTTCGGCAGGTCCACCTGGAAGGGGCTTCGCGCGAGCACCCAGGACGAGTCGTCGAACTCGGCGGCCATCCAGCCGTCGGGCGGCGGGGGCGCCGTGTAGGGGTCGAAGAACATCCGCAGGAACACGTGGCGAGTCCACTCCGCGCGGGCGGGGGCGGACTTCGCTCGCGTGAGCGCCTCGAGGGTGCCGGTCCGCCGCGCCTCGCTGAGGGCGAAGGCCGAGGCACGGAACACGGCGTACCCGTCGTTCCCCGACGAGCGGAGCGAGCCCTCCGTGGTTCTCTTGAGGCGCTGGAGCAGGCCCCTGCCCAGAATCGCGTCGCCCTGCGCCGCGAGAGTGGCGGGCGACACCTGGTCGGCGCCGAAGCGGTAGTAGCGCCGCCAGTAGCCCCGTTCGCTCACGATCAGCGCGCCCTTCGCCTGCCCCTCGCCTGCCCTGCCCGCGCAGGCAAGCCCGAACAGAAGGCAACCGAAGAAAGCACAGCCCAACCCGCCCACGCGCCTCGACACGGCCATCATGCATGTCCTCAAGGGAGTGGATGCAGCGGAACGGCACGGCTTCGCACGGTCGCTCGAGTCGAGCGCATCCGCGGCCAGATGGATCATGGGCACCCGGCGTGCGGGAGTCAAGCTCCCCTACATCCAGCACGGACACCGAGCGGCCCGTATTGACACGTGGGGCGAGAGGAGCTATTCTTGAGGAGGAGGAGCCAACGTGTCCGTAGTGGGCCAGGCAGGAGCTCGAGAAGCAATGAAGCGAATCCTGGCCCTCCTGGCCGCCGCCAGCGTGCTTGTGCTGTCCGGGTGCCGAAGCTCGTGCCCGCCCGGCGGGTGACCCACATACGGAATGCGGCCCGGTCGGGTCGTCGTTCTCGCGAGTGCGCCCGCCGAGTCCCTGCCTCCGCCCCAGGCGGCCCGCCACCCCACGCCATAAGTTCCCTCCGGGTCCCATCCCCCCCTTTTTTGGGCAAGAAAGGGGGATCCCCGCGCGCTCCCCCCACTTACGTCGACTGCGATGCTCTCCGAAAGGCGCACTCGCCCCCCGCCAGCGGCCCCCCGCCCGCGCGCCTTTCCCCCTGCCCTGACGCGTGATGCGTGACGCGAGGACGTGACCTGCGTGTGCCTTCGCCTGGGGGCGAACGATGCGTGACGCGTGACCAGAGCGGCGCCGGAGCCGGTCCCGGGACCTGTGATCCGGCACGGGTGGCTTGGGGCTCTCCCGCGGGGGCCGACGGGGAGCCGCGAAGCGGCGGAAGACGTTAGCCGGCGGCGTAAGCCGCCGGCACCAGGGAACGCCCTCTCACCCAGCCCCGAAGCGGGCGGAAGTGGCGGGCAGCGGGCCGCGGGCGCCGATGGCGGAGGATGGCCTCGGGGGGGGCAGCCGAGGGGTGTGGCGGCCCGGGGGGATGGGACCTATAGGACTAATAGGACACATCGCAGCCTCGGGGCTTCGCCCCTCGGCCGCAACCAAACGGAGCGTAGGACAGGGTTACACCGGGGGGGCTGGACGGTCTCGACGTGCTCCGCTTTGGCTCGTCACGGCGTTTGCAGCCA
>Ga0272441_10011182_pt1 | contig 13375 bp, 5 predicted proteins | sample SSMProp6N_FD_193582 | JGI IMG/M metagenome (GOLD analysis project Ga0272441, IMG submission 193582) | Marine sediment archaeal communities from Little Sippewissett salt marsh, Falmouth, MA, United States - SSM-Prop-6N | ecosystem: Environmental > Aquatic > Marine > Wetlands > Sediment ... | reverse complement strand
ACCGGCCCCGAGTATCGCAACATTAATATCATCAGCTTTTTTACCGCTGGCGCTCTTTGCAACTACCATCGGCGAAAACGCCAGCCCCGCCCCTATCGCCGCCGTCGAACGCAAAAAACTGCGCCTGTCAACCTTCAAATTTGATTCTTTATTATCACTCATCTTACTTCTATCAACTCCAAAAATTTAACAAAACAATTAACTATATTTCTATCGGCCGTCAAACCAAAACATAACGACATAATTCTATTGTACGAAATTATCGCACTTTCGCAAACAATTTATACACTTCATCTGCGCTCTTTCGTCTCTTTTCCTCACTTTTACCCCTGTTAATGCAGCCTTTTTACCCTGATATTGCGATACCACACCGCCGTACCATGGTCCTGAAAACCGATATAGCCCGGCCTTTGAAGACTCTTTAACGCCACTGGAAATTTGTTCTTTGTACCATCAGGGCTCCATCCAACCTCGTCCCAGTCATTCAAATCCATATCAATTATCTCTTTCCCGTTCAGCACAACATTAACCTTATTGTCCACGCAGGTAATGATATAACGGTTCCATTTCCCCGGCTTCCTGGCCATATTCTTGCTCGGCGCTATACAATCATAAACCGCACCGCAGCTGTGCTTGCTCGCCTCATCGCCGCAAGAATCGAACACCTGTATCTCCATACCATGATGCCGCCAGTTAAGGTTATCGATATTACGCAGAAACACCCCGCTGTTCGTATTCTCTGCCAGCTTGAACTCCAAATCCAGTACAAAGTTCTCGAAGCTTCCCCGAGTCCATATATCCCCACCGCCGATATAGGCCAAAACCCCATCTTCCATCGCCCACGTCCCCGGCTTATAAATAAAATTCGACAGGTTCTCCGTCAGCAGATTATTCCACTTCGCCGGCTTCAGTTTACCTGCGACGCTGTTAAAGTATCCAACGCACCCACGTATCTCCGGAACCGAGTTCTCCCAGTTATGTTCGTACTCAATAGAGAAAACTCCTTTGAAATTCTGCCGGTTAAGCTCCTCCAGCATCGCCTTTACGTCCCCAAGCCCCGTCCCCCAAATCACATCGTGAGCATCACGATTACCGAATTCGTTCAGGTCTTTCAGATGCAGGCTGATTATCCGCCCTTCCAGTTTCCTCAGCCCGTCCAGAGGATTAATACCCGAACGCATCCAGTGCCCCGTATCCGCACACGCCCCTATACGCCCGCTCCGCCCCCGGCACGCCTCAAGGACCGTCTGGGGATTCCAGTATGGCGATGGTGTCGGATGATTATGAATTGCCACATTGATTTCATACTCCTGGCACAATCTGTCGATTAAATCAAGAGCCTCTGCCTTCGGCTCCGACACTATCGTTTCAATCCCCATCTCCTTCGCAAAATCAAACACCTCCCTGCACTTGGCCTCATCGTTTGGAAGCCCAACAACTCCGTAATTGACCAGCTTCACCCCTGCCGCTTCCAGCTTGGCTTTTGCTGCCTCCCGCAGTCCCGCAGACATCGTATGGTGAAACTTCTCCGTCGGCCATCCTTTACTGAATCGCTGACCAGGATATGCCTCCACCCACCCAAGACCGAGCGACGCTGTCTTATCGACCGCCTCATAAAACGTAAAACGGTTAAAAGTATAAGCCTGCATACCGAGCCGCCACCCCTCATAAACATCCTTACCCGAATCGCCCTCACTAATCATCTCACGCAGCCCCATACACGAACCGCAAAACAGCATAAATCCTGCCAGCAAAATAATTATGACTTTTGATTTCCTGTCCATAGTTAGTTTCTCCTGTAAATAAAAACATCAATAAGATTTAATTCCTAACTTCCGGCATATTAAAATGTCGAATCATAACGCATTCAGACCTTCAATTCAATCCAAAACTACAAACCAAAATCACAATTCCCTCTCCTCACCGCCTCCCGCGAAAAGCCCCCTCACGCACCGAAAACTGTCTTTCAGGCCACCCAAGCTTTTCCCCTACCGCCTTCGGATACTCCCATCCTCCTTTCCCCTCCTTCTGATAAATGCGAACCCTGCTACGCTCCGCCGCCATCGCGACCGCGCTCGGCATATCGAGATATCGCAGAACATTCAGGAAAGTCGGTCCCTCCCTGTGTGATACCGGAAGATTCCGAACATCAACCCTGCTGATGTCCCCCTCGAAAAGTGATGCATAAAGCGCAATACCTCCCATCTGCCCTTCACCCCGAAGACGCATCGGCAAATCGCGCACGCCGTCAATACTCCGCAAAGCCTGTATCGCCCGGCGAACATCCCAAACTCGCATCCCGTCAAGAGTCTGCCCAAGCAGCATAAAACGCCGACGCACATGGGTCCGCTTGCGCTCATCCCGATTCCACGCCGTCAGACCGATACCTCGAGGCCCAACAAAACAAGCCGCCACATTCCTCCTCTCGAACATACGCTTATACATCCCGAAGGCTTCCTCGTTAGCTTCCACCGGCTCCTCGTCGCTCAGCTCCTCCGCAAACCCTACACGCATCGCCGAAATCCACCTGCCCCACTCCTCTTCACCCAACACCCTCAAAGCAATACTCCGCGGCTTCTCCCCTTCCACTGCCCGCTGCAAAAGGTACAATCGCAAACGTATCGGCTCCTGGCTCGTAAAATCATAACCGCTCAGCACAAGACCGTCCCTCTCAGCCGAAAAAACCTTCTCGACATCGAGCCCCCCTGCCTCACCATCTCCCGGCCACGCACGAAAACATTTCTCCCTAAGAGCCTTCATCCACCCGTCACGCTGCCTCGACCATTCATCTCCCGTCCCCGGAACAGCAGGTTTGCCCGCCTTAGCCGTAAACGTCTCATGTATCTGCATATTGATACTGTCACTCGGAAGCGTCTCGAAAACCTTAAGCTCTTTCGGCTCGAAAAGCGGCAGTGCCGGCCTCTCTATTGTCTCCTTCTTACCCTTCAAAAATCGGTCGAACCACGTAAACGCATGAACACGAAGCTCCTGAGTATCGGCATGAGGCCCTTCCGTGATATGCAGCCCCAGGTTTCTATCCGCCCCGTAAAGCCCATAAATCTTCTGAATCTTTTTATATATCCGGACAACTCCATCCATAGGAAAGATTCTGTCCTTATCGCTGTTCGATATCAAAAGTGCCCGCGGAGCCACCAATGCCGCTACCTGCGGATAATCCCAAAGGTAAGTATTAACGTGATATATACAGTCGCACTGCCCCTCAACGCAACCTTCCACAACCTGTGTTTCAAGGTCGTCTATACCTGCCACAGGAACTGCCGCCTTGATTCGCTCATCAAGCGCAGCTATCCACCAACTGTCAACTCCCCCGCCGGATATACCCGTAACACCAAACCGCTCACTGTCAACCTCCTTGCGGGTCTCTAAATAATCCAGCGCACGAATGGAAAACCACGCCTCAACACCAGCCGAACTGTATCCCCGGCTGTTCCACCACCACATTCCATATTTATAAGTACCATGATGTATCCCCTCGATTTCACCAAGCTGAAGAGTATCGATTATAAAGCATACATAACCATTCTGAGCAAACCAGCAGGGATGATGTTGATACGCTGCCTTGTTCCCGTAGCTCACCCCCCCCTCTTCAACACCCCTGTGCCCGCTCGCATAAATCGCCGAGTGACCGCACACATAAAGAATTGTCGGCGCCGGCTTCTCAAGATTTTTGGGTATGTAAAGATTACCAGTAACATACAGACCCGGGCTTGCCTGAAAATGTATCTTTTCGACAGTAAAATCCTCATGCTCGATTGTACCCGTTACAACCGCCTTAAGCTCCGTCTTTTCCGGCATCGGCTCCATACCAAGCATCTCGAAAAGCTCCCTTTTATAAACTTCCCGTTTTCTTTTCCAGTCCTCAAGTCCCCTTACATCTGCAAGGCACTTCTCCCCCAGCTTCGCCGTCTCCATCCGAAAGTACTCGGTTATCATCCGGTCCCCCTTGCCGGTACCTATCGAGCGGGACCGCCCATCAACACTCGAAACAAAAATACCACCCACTAACAGCACAAAACACCCAAACAACATTATCTCACGCATCAATTTACATTCTTGGCTTTTGACTCGGCTTGCCATTTGTTCCTCCCGAAAAAATATCGGTTAATAATTCTCGCCGCATCATGAGGCGGCTTCAATAACGTTCTAAAAATGCTCGTTTGCACAAAAAATATACGATTTCCCCTCAAAATGCAAGATTTGATTAAAACCACCCACCGAATAAAAAAAAACAGGACCGGGTCAGGAGGAAGGAGGAAAGTAGCCCGGCCCTGATGGTTTATTGTCCAACACAGCCGAATACTTTGTAATCCTCTTGATTCATATTGACAAGTAGGAAATTCCTACTTTTGCCCTTACCAAATCCTACTTTTTTCGGCAAAAAATCTCCCACCAATCAAAAAACACCGTTTTTGACTAAAAAATAAACCTTAAGATGTACAAAGAAGTGTAAAAAAAGTACAGGGCTGGGCCGCGGAGGGAGAGGAGAGAGCGAAATTGCCCAGCCCTGAAGCTTTATTATTGTACCTCTTTCACTAAACTATTGCAAGGCTTTTTTTTTAATCTTTTCGAAATGCAGAAAAAAGGGGGCTGGGTGCGCTTTATGAAGGTTTTAAGGAGGAGGATGAGCAGGTACCCAGCCCTTGGAGTCTATCCGAATATACGGCTACGTCACAAAACCACCGAAAAGCTCGACGCAAGGGCAAAAAAACCAATATCACCACAAACCTAACCAAAACTACCTTGCAGACCACTATGTCTCTAAAACTAACACATCGGCCCTTTCAAGCCGCTCGAAATAAAGCCGCTTATTCGGGCTGGCTCCTAATACCACTTCCTCTTGCATCTCCTAAAATCCTAAATCCCCTCACCCAAAAAAGCAACAAGTAAATTCCTCGTTTTAGCCGAGCATTTTCCTACTTTTTAAAGCAGCAAAATCCTACCTTTTCTAAAAATACCCGTTTTTTAGCAAAAAAACGCCCCTCGATTAAAAAAAAACAGGGCTGGGCGAAAATCTTGACAGAGCGGAAAGGCCCAGCCCTTAGAGTCTATCCGAATAATCGGGTCGTTATGAGGCCGAGCGAAAAGTTCGAGGCCAAGGCGGCAGGGGCAAAATCGCCGCAGGCGTAGCCAAAGCTACGTTGAGGACGATTTTGACCTGACAACGCTGGCATCGGGCTTTGCAGCCGGCCGCAATAGAGCGGCTTATTCGGATAGACTCTTGATTCTCATCTCTCTCAACAACTATATACATTTTCGTCTATTGTTAACAAAAAACAAATGAGGAAATTCCTACTTTTCCACTTACCAAAGCCTACTTTTTCTTAAAAAACCAAATTCTAAGCCAAAAAAACCACATCAAATAAAAAAGGGCTGTGAAAAATTCGCCCACAGCCCTTGTCCTATCTGTAGAAAAACTATTACTTTTTCCGTTTGTCGTGGGGCGCACTAATCTCAACTTCCGCCGCTGACTGGTTACCGCTTCCATCAGTTGCCGTAATAGTAATAGTATATATTCGTCCTTGTCCTTTCCCTGAACGCTCCGAACGCAGTCTCAGTTCAACCAAACCTGTTTCATCATCCACCGAATCTAAATACCAATCCGGCTCGGTACTCCCATCACCATCTCCATCAGCCGGCTCACTGCTTTCAATACTTATATCAAGAGTAATGGCGCCACCGCCATTGTCAAAGGCATTCGCCTGGATTGTAACTTCCACAAGTTCATGGTTTGGCGGCCAGAGAATGGTAGTGCTCGGTATAGGACTTAGGCTCGGTGAAGTTGTGTCACTCACCTCAACTGAGACAGTTGCACTTACCGGCTCATTAATGCCGTCACTTACTCGCAGCTCGATTATATGCAAACCAACAGGAAATAGCGGGTCAGCAGGTGGAATCATAAGCTCTGGAATAGGAACAGCCGTCCCTCCCTGCAAAGTTGGAACAGTGCCGGAATCGAGAGTAACACCGTCTTTTAGCCATTCGTATGACAGCGTGTCACCATCGAAATCTGCCACGTCAGCTACTACAACAATTGAGTCTATAGCGAACTCGACTACCTGATAGCTCGGCGCTGGCTGCGCTTCAGGCGGTGAGTTGTCAATCGTCAAAACCATCTCATCTGAAGCGGTAAGCTGGCTGTCTGTTACTTCTAAGGTAAGCGTGTGATTTCCGATAGTAAAGTAAGGCAATGTTCCAAGGTCTAAATATGCCTCACCGCTGGAACCGGACGCTGTCCAATCGCAAAGCAATTGTGCGCCCTCAAACCAGCGGTATTCTAAAAAATCGCCGTCCGGGTCAGTTGCAGTTCCCTGGATGACCGTATAACCCTGCTCGGAGCTTGAAATCTGGATATTATCATTAGCATCCGCCACAGGCTCTATATTGCAAGCATTTTTGAAGATGACGACCTTGCCCTGTATTTGACAGGATACATAAACAAATCCGTTATCCGCTGCAATTCGGGTTGGCTCTCCGGGTAGTGTGTAAGAATTCAATAGCACGGGTTTACTCGGATTTGTGACGTCAACTACAGCAACTCTGTCACTATCAGCCACAAACACAATATTTCCTTCACGTGCAATATCTCGCGATGCAGACAAAGGATATGATCCGACCAATTCCATATTTGCCGGGTCCGATATTCTCACAACTTGCAACCCTCCCTCATAAGCAGCCAAATATGCATATTCACCTTCATCAGAGACGACCAGTTGGTCAGGTGCAAGGGGCAAAGCTAACCGAGAGATCACTGTTGGACTGGAAGCGGTACTTATATCTATAGCATTAAGATAAGCACCGTGAGGACGATGAGCTGTTGGGGCATACAATGTTGTGCCAAATACCTTTATACCATGCTCAAAATAAGGCAAGTCTAACGGCGAGCATATCTCACTAACTGGACATGGTCCTGAAATGTCTACAACTCTCAAGCCTCGCCAGTGGTCAGTGACATAAGCGTAGTTACCAGACACCTCTACTCCCAAAAACGCGCTTTGAAAAGGAGTCGGTGGACTTGCTTCATTATGATTGCACAGCACTGAAAGAGCATAAGGATCAGAAACATCTACCAGGCTAAGCCATTCGTGGGCTAAATAAGCTATTCCGCCAACCAGTTTGATATCCTGTAGTCCCCCGTCGTGTAACAACACAGACCCTATTGGATCGTCTGTAGTATTCGCTGGATTTGAAATATCATATGCCAGCAGACCAGCCGGATCATCAGCCCCCCCCGTACCGCTGTAGACGCCAACAAAGAGGCTTTGTCCGTCAACAGCCAAATCCTTGCAGTGTTCCCAACCAGGCGATACATCAATTATCGCAACCTGTTGTAAAAGCGACATGCAATCCGGTCCGGGACACTCTTCCGCTATCTCTGCAATCTCACTTTCCGAAAGAGCACGATCGTAAATCCGAACTTCATCAAGTTTCCCTAAGAATTGATCTTGTGTTTGCCATCCTGTACCTATTCCATTGTCTTGATCATTTCCTAACCAAAGCCCGTCTTGAGCGATACTTATTGCTCCAATCCAGGCAGGATTTGATATATCAAACTGCTCAACACCGCTAACATAAAACTTAACTGCACCAGTTGCACTATGTCTAACCCAAGCAATGTGCATCCATTGATCAACTACAACATTCTCAGCATACGTATCGGCGGTACCACCGTGTTGTAAGCTTGTTCGAACAATATAAGGTTCGTCAGCATGGTTATAAATTGCAAAGCGAACTTCATTATGTAAACTTGGACTCTCTGCACCCGACAATATAGTTCGATCCACAGTGCTGTTAAAGCTACCTTCCATTGTTGAATCCATGTTCACCCACGCAGCAAATGTAAAATCTTTCGCTCCATTTAAGACGCTGTGTGGTATCTTGACTCGCTCTTCAAACTCATCAAAACGCAACGCTTTCCCACAAACTCCATCTACCGATGTAGCGCCATAAACAGTACCATCGTGCCCGTTACCAGAATCATCATGGCCAGGATCAGCCTCATCATCAAAACTCCAATAAGCAACAGGCCCAGACGGTTCGGCCTCTCTTTTTTGAATTCTCCATTGTCTGTTGCCTTGTGAAGAATCATACCCAGCTACATAAATGTAGGTATCGTCGACGGTGATGTCCTGAACACCGTCGATAGAATTACTTGGATTCTCGGTCTCAGTCCAAACTACGGAACCATCTGTTTTGTTGCGTTTTTGTATTCTCCATTGCTTATCGCCTAGAGACCTATCATATCCCGTTACATAAATGTGGCTACCGGAACAGGTAATAGCTGATGGCCAATCGTCGGAACTACTTGGATTTTCTGTCTCCGTCCAGACTACAGAGCCGTCTGTCTTGTTTCTTTTTTGTATTCTCCATTGATGATTGCCGGAACCTGCAGAAGAATCAAACCCAGCCACATAAATATATGTGTCGTCAGAACAGATTTCCGAAGCCATGTCAGCAGAACCGCTTGGATTATCACTGACATCCCAGATTATAGAGCCATCTGACTTACTTCGTTTCTGTATTCTCCATTGGTAATTTCCAAGCGAATAATCCCACCCAGCTAAATAAATGTAGCTATCATCAGAAGTTATGTTAAAAGCTTCGTCGGCATTACCACTCCAATTCTGAGTCTTAGTCCAAACTACGGAGCCATCTGATTTGTATCTTTTTTGTAGTCGCCATTGGTTACCGCTTCCTTCTCGGACATATCCAACTATATAAATGTACGTATCATCATATGTAATATCCGCAGCGACAGAAGGACCTGGATCTTCAGTCACATCCCAGACTACAGAGCCGTCCGAGGTGTTTCTTTTTTGTATTTTCCATCGTGAGTAACCTGGAACATAATCATACCCACCCACATAAATGTAACTACCATCGCAGGTAATAGTTGCAAGGCTCTCGTGAAAACCACTTGGATTTTCAGTCACAGTCCATTCTTCAGAGCCATCTGATTTGTTTCTTTTTTGGATTCTCCATTCTTCATTGCCTGGAATTAAATCCTGTCCAGCTACATAAATGTAGGTATCATCAGAGCAAATAGCATGGGCTTCTTCGTGAGATCCACTTGGATTTTCAGTTACAGTCCAAACTACATCCTGACCAAAACATAAAGGACTGCCTTCGATAAGCAATACGCCGACCAGCACAACTGTTACCAGATACATGGTACTATTTTTTTTTGAATTCTTACAATCTTTCATTTTCTCTACCTCCAAAAACTTTTTTATCTTTCTCTTCAACAAAATATACTTCTTCTGTTGCTTCTTTCCTTATGGATGGATACATCAACTCACGGCGGGCGACATGCTCTTGGGTAATTCATGGCTTTCTCCTCGGAAGGCCCTGTCTCTGTTCCACAACAAACAAACGTCGATTGAAGTATATTACTTGCCCGGAACTTGTCAACCCTTTTCCCAATATTTCTCTCCATTTTTTGTATTTTTTTTTCGTCCCGCCCAAACCTATTTCGACCGGGGTTTTTTCTTTAATTTCCCCTATTCCACTGTCTTTCCTGTTTTTTGTGCAAGATACAATCTGTCTTTAATTCTTTCTTCGTGCCTTCGTGCCTTTGTGGCTCAAGCTGTTCTTCCCTATTTTACCCAACTTGCCCATTTTAACATTTCTACCCGTCTCATTTTGCAATAGGCATTTTGCAACTATTCTCTATCACTCATTTTTTGTCTTCCGCCGCCTGTCCTAAGGGACCCCTTGCGGGGAGCGGCATTTTTGCACAAATTTGAAAACACACCGCCCAAAGCACATCTTTTTGCATCTTTTTTTTCAATTTTTCGTCATTTCTTTCTTTCCCCCCCCTTTTCTTTGTCATTTTGTAACTTTTCTTCTTTTTTTTCGTCGTTTTTTTTCCAATATTCAACCGGTGCCTTAGGTATAGTCAATCTCCACACCCCAATTTTTAGCTCAAAAATGGGCATCCTTCTTTTAGCAAAACCCTACGCAACTTCCAAAAATCCATATAAGTTTTTTCCCCAGAAATACTCCAAAATACTCGCCTAAACTAATTAATTTTCTTGACCTTACACGCAACAATTTGGTATAATGCTTATTTAATATTAAGGAGGAAGGTGTGAAGGCTAACGGAGGACCTCACTCTTAGCTTTCCCCTTCACTAAGTGGTGTATCGGCAATACTTTAGACACAATGCCCCTAACGCTGCCGATTACCCGTTAGTTGCTTTGTGATATATCTGAAAAATGAATAAAAACAGTAAAAGCCGTCTTTCTTAAACGGCTTACACTGTTTATTTTTTCCTGTCAGGGAGGATGCCGGCTGGTTTGAGTCCGTATCAACATCCGGATTTTTGAACCAAAAACAAGGATGAACAGTTCAGGTTTGCGCATTGGGTGCGACCGGCTGAAAAAATATACTCTGTCGTGATTTAATGGAGGTTAGGAGTGATGAGAAAGTCATCAGCAAATGTAAAATCAATAGTTGGTCTGCTATTTTTATGCACTCTGGTCGTATCGACATTGTCAGTTGAAGCACGTGCAGCAACGATACCACCTGAGGTGCTTGATAACATTGCCAAAAATTATCCCGACGGTCTGCCGCGATACCTGACACCCGAAGAGCAGCAGTGGCTGGCGGAACAGGAGGCGTTAGGTGTTCTTGAGGTCGAGCCTCTTGCGGCAACGGCAGCACCGACGGGGTCGGTCCTGACGCCCGGTGAATATGAATTGATGGATGGTGTGCTGGTTGCATGGGAAGGTTACACATCTCTTCTGACGGAATTTGTTGTCGAAGTATCTCAATCCGACACGAACGCGAAAGCGTACGTCGTTGTCGACACCACCTCGGAGCAGTCAACTGTTAGCTCTACGTTAACAAGTGCCGGTGCGAATATGAGCAACGTTGTATTTCTTGTGTACTCAACAGACACCGTCTGGATTCGTGACTATGGTCCCCGATATTTTTATGAGAACTCCGGTCACGCTATAATGGACCACACCTATAACCGTCCCCGTGCGAATGATAATGGGTTCCCTTTGTGGCTTGCCGGCTATTGGTCTGACCCGCTGTATGATACCGGGCTTACGCACGGCGGAGGAAACTTTCACGCCTTTTCCAACGGCGATGCATTTATGAGCACTTTGATTCTCGAGGAAAACAGCGGATATACCGAGGCCCAGATACAACAGCTAATGAGGGATTATCACAACGTTAACCAGACAATTTATAACCGTTTGCCGTCCAATATCGACGCCACAGGGCACATTGATATGTGGTTTGTGCCGCTTTCAGATACGGACGTTCTGATTTCGGAGTTTCTGCCGGGGCAGGCGCCGGATTATGCGGGCTATACGGTAACGGAAACGGGCGCGGCCGATATGGAATCAAGAGGCTACAAGGTCTGGCGCGTGCCGGCCTGGAACACCGGCAGCGGAGGAGTCGGCGGAACGCATTATACTTATACAAATGCAGCAATCGTAAATAATAAAGTTTTCATTCCATCTTACGGCGGTTCGTACAGCAGCTATGATGCACAGGCACTGGCGGTCTATCAACAGGCTATGCCCAACCACGAAATCATTCAGGTTGACTGCGCATCGATTATTTCCGCGGCTGGTGCAATTCACTGCGTAATGAAGCATGTGTACGCCTCTACCACTTCGATGCAATTACCGGTTGTGGCTCTTCTTTCGCCCAATGGCGGCCAGACTCTCGAAGCGGGTGTCCAGGAGGACATTAAATGGGCTGCTAATGACGATGTAACTGTTACCAGTATGGACCTGTATTATTCTATCGACGGCGGCACTACGTATCCTTATACAATTGCTACAGGGGAGCCTGATGACGGTTCCTACACGTGGACGGTACCGAATACGCCTTCAGACGAGTGTCAGGTCAGGATTGTCGTTAACGATGGAGACCTTAACAGCGGCGAGGACATCTCTGATGCCAATTTTACCATCGTTCCTCCCGACGAGGACCCGCCTGCGCCCAATCCGATGACGTGGGTTTCGGCACCGGCGGCAATCAGCTCGACCAGGATTACGATGACGGCAACAACCGCGACAGACGCATACAGCCCGCCTGTGGAGTATTACTTCGAATGTACGACAGACTCAGATGCCAACAGCGGCTGGCAGACAGATACGACGTATGTGGCTGAGGGGCTTAGCCCCGAAACTGAATATACCTTCAGGGTCAAGGCCCGCGACAGCGCCTCTGTCCAAAATGAGACCGGCTGGTCAGGTGAACAGTCCGCCACAACGCCGACTGCGCCGACAACGGTAGTCTACGACTTTACAAGCGGTGGCGGGGTCGACCATTTTGCTTGGGGGACCTACACCGATGACTGGGACAGCGATGTGCAAAACCAGCGGCGAAAAACACCCGAGGTCGGCACAGAAGTTACTTCTGTTGGCGGGCAAACCGATGCTTATGACCGCTTAGCATACTCCGACGCAACCGGCGGCGATACCGATACTAACCGATATATCAACCCGGATGAGGGCTATAACGATGAGTCCACGCTCATCGTCGAATTTAATATAGATGAGGACCCGAATGACATAGAGCAAATAGACATCTTATGGGAGGGATACGGTGACGCTGCTCACCATATGGAACTGTATATCTGGGACTATGTAACAGGCAACTGGGGCAATGGTTCGGGCAGCTATGGAAACAACAATTTTATGGACGATGGCAGCGGCAACGCCGACCTCATCTTAAGCGGTTCGGTAACCGAGAATGTCAGCAGGTATATCGACCCAACAACGGGACAAATCACCCTGCTTATTTACGATGATACAGCCAGTGAGAATTCGTTCCACGATTATGTGGGCATTACCGTTTACGTTAAACAAAGCGGCCCAACACAACGTGAACTGACAACCTCATCTACTGCTGGCGGCTCAGTAACCACACCCGGTGAAGGAACATTCCAATATGACCACGACACTGATGCGAGCATCGTGGCAACCCCCGATGGAGGTTACCATTTTGTCAACTGGACAGGCACCGGCGCAACTGCCGGAAAAGTGGCAGACCCTAATGCCGCCATTACTACAATTACTATGGACGCTGATTATGCCGTTCAGGCTAATTTTGCTACCTCCGGAGTCGCGCCTGCAATTACCTCGACGGCTGTTACCGCAGGCACAGTCAACCAGGCTTACAGCTATGACGTCGAGGCCACGGGTATCCCGGCCCCGACTTACGCTCTTACCGTATCGCCGACTGGTATGTCCATTGACTCTGCTACCGGCGTTATATCCTGGATGCCCGACGAGACACAGTTAGGCCTAAACGCCGTTACAGTAGAGGCAACCAACTCAGAAGGCTCCGATACGCAGAGCTTCGATGTAGACGTAGCCGGAACGACTCC
>Ga0272441_10011181_pt1 | contig 13375 bp, 6 predicted proteins | sample SSMProp6N_FD_193582 | JGI IMG/M metagenome (GOLD analysis project Ga0272441, IMG submission 193582) | Marine sediment archaeal communities from Little Sippewissett salt marsh, Falmouth, MA, United States - SSM-Prop-6N | ecosystem: Environmental > Aquatic > Marine > Wetlands > Sediment ... | reverse complement strand
CACCACCGATCCTGATGGTAATAAAATTAGTTATGGTTGGGATTGGGACGGAGATCTTGACGTTGATCTGTGGACCGATTTATATGACTCTGGAGTTGTGTGTGAAATCGCTCATAAATTTACCTATGCAGGTGTCTATGAGGTTCGTGTCAAAGCAAAAGACGTCAGTGAAGTGGAAAGTGACTGGTCTGATCCTTTAGAAGTGACGATTGTTGATGCCGCTGCTGTTGATATTGAATCCATTGGTGGTGGTGGAAAACTTGGCCTTATAGGTGTCAGTGTCGTCATTAATAATACTGGTGATGTGGAAGCAACTACCGTTGATTGGTCAATTTCAGTCACTGGTGGGTTACTTGGTCGTATCAATGAATCCTTTTCAGATACCATAGCAAGCATTGCTGGTGGTGAAACCTATACCATTGATACAGGTATGGTCACCTTGTTAGGTCTTGGACCTATCGAAATTACAGTCACCGTCTCCTGTGCTGAAGGAGATGCTGATGACGCAGAGGCTGAGGGTTTCCAACTTGGTCCTCTCACATTGGTTGGTTAACTATCTTAACCAACCTTCCTTCCCCTATTTTTAATCTTTTTAAAATACTCAAATCTCTTCAAATAAATTATAAATAGCAAAACTAGTCTTAACAGAAGAAGAGTATCCAATAGGTGATTAAAATATGAAAAGAATAATACTTATCCTACTTGTGATTCTTGGTTTGTTTGTAGCATCTACTGTTGCCTCTGTTGCAGGACATGGCAATAATCCACCTGCTCCACCAACAAGTCATACTAATAATCCGCCAGAACCACCATATGAACCTCAAACCGTCCAAGAAGGAATTAATCCTGGTTCTGGTCCCACATAATAATTATAAGAATTAAATAAAAATTGCAGGAATTTCTTGTAAATACTGTTCCTCCACAAATAGGAGTTACCTGGACAATACCTGAAGGATAGGACCGTGTCACAATCATGGGAACCATTCATGATAATCCTCTAGTTCTAGAACTAAACGTATTAGGTCCAGTTACTCTTCGTGTACAATGGAATTCCTAATAGTCACTAGTATGAAGTGCCCTTTACCATTGTGGAATAAATTTAAGAAAATTCAAAATTTTTTCATTTTTTCAAATCTTTTTAAATTACTTTACTCTTTTCAAATAAATTTCTTATAATATATTTTAATTACAAATAAAAAAATAAAGATATTTTTATAACAAATAAAAAACAAAATATGGAAAGTATAGGGTGAAAAAATGAAACAAAAAATAAAAAAATATAAGATAGTTAAACTGTGTGCTATAGCTATTATTTCTATTGCAACGCTGGTAATAACAAATACTATCGTATCGGCTTCAGCAGTGTCTGATGCCGATCAAGTTGTTTCGACACTAAAAACAAATAGTAAGGATACGAGAGTTCTTGGTCTCTTGCCTCGAATAAGTGATATTTTTCATTATGCTGCAGGTAATCCTCAACAATTTGTTGATGATCGTATTGTCACCATGTCTGGTGGCACTGCAGTAGTAACAAGCAGGAACAGACTTGATGTATCTTGTACCCCGCTTGCAGCTCTGGTTCTTGACGATGCTTCGTCTGAATCTATCGTCAAGCAGATAGACAGGATGCAGGGCGACATCATCTATGTCCCTGAAGATTATCCAACGATTCAAGAGGCTATCAACGCGGCCGAAGATGGCGATGAGATCATCGTCCATCCGGGGACCTATTACGAAGCAATCAATTTCCTCGGTAAGGCCATTTACCTGCACAGCTCCGAAGGTCCTGAAGTTACGATCATCGATGCCACAGATTTAGACACATCAGTTGTAACCTGCGCCGATGGCGAGGAATCTGATACAATACTCGAAAATTTTACCATCACGAACGGCAACGCTGAATGCGGCGGTGGCATGTACAACGATCACAGCAGCCCCACCGTAATGAACTGCACATTCAGCGAAAATGTTGCCGAATTTGGAGGGGGGATGTATAACGTTTCCAGCAGCCCCATAGTAACGAGCTGCACGTTTGACGGCAACACAGCTTCTGGCGACATGGCTTCTTCCGGCGGCGGAATGTTCAACTATCTCAGTGAACCGACAATGACGTACTGTACATTCATCGCCAACTCTGCGGCAGACAGTGGCGGCGGGATAAGCAACGAGATATTGTGCAATCTGACGTTAACCAACTGCACGTTCACCGACAACGTAGCCAACCGCTTCGGTGGCGGAATGAGCATTTACTATAGCACGCCGACGGCGACGAACTGTACCTTCGATGGCAACACGGCTGATCGGGGCGGCGGAATCTGCATCATATACAGCGACCCTGACATTACCGGTTGCTCATTCATCGCCAACTCCGCCGAAGACTTCGGCGGAGGCATATACAATGAAACCGCCGACAAAACGGTGCCACTTGGCTTGTTTGCCGGGGGCACAGCCGATGATGGAAGAGTATTGCACAACCAGCCGATCAACGCGACGGTGACGAACTGCACGTTCGATGGCAACACGGCCCCTTCCGGCGGCGGGATGTGCAACTACCAGTGCTTCGGCCACGGGCCGACCGTCGTCAATTGCCTGTTCTATGAAAACTCTGGAATCGGTGCGATATGCAATTATGATTGCTGGGACCCTGTGGTAATTACCAACTGCACTTTTACCAGCAACAATTTAGCAATAGCCAACTTCTACGATAGTGCCCCAATCATAACCAACTGCATCATGTGGGGCGATGCGGACGGGGAGATCCTGAACGATCCGGGCGAGCCCGTCGTTACCTACTGCAATGTGCAGGGCGGTTACGAGGGTGAAGGCAACATCGACACAGATCCAATGTTCGTTGATCCCATCAATGGCAACTACCGAATATCGTACGGTTCACCCTGTATCGACGCTGGAAACAACGATGCTGTACCAGAAGATATTACCACCGACCTTGATGGCAATCCACGGTTTGTTGATGACCCTGCAACAGAAGATACTGGCTATGGTGTGCCTCCCATTGTAGACATGGGTTGCTATGAGTTTCAAGTAGGTGACATTAACGGTGACGGAAAGATAAATACCGCGGATTTACTCATGCTTCTTGCTGCTTGGGGTAACCACGGTGGTCATGAAGACCTTAACGGCGACGGCATTGTAGATACGGAGGATCTACTCATTTTGCTAGCCAACTGGACTGGTTAAAACATTGAGAGAGATTCAAGTCTCCCCTCTCTCTTTTTTTATTTTAACTTAATTTAATCAAATCTTTTCAAATTACTTTATTCTCTTCAAATAAACTATTTATATTTATAAAAATGATAAAATGTCTAGAAATAAGGTGGATAATTCCTTTTTATTCATCTTATTTTCCCCACATATTGGATTCTATCAAATCCAAGGGGAATGGAAAGCACACGTTTAGACGGTGTCTAAACAGCTTTTAAAAAAATTGGGGGAACATAATGTCTAATATAAAAAGTCGAACGATAATAAAAGAAGCTGGAGTTATCTTTACTGTAGTAATGCTACTTTTTTCTACCGCATTAATCGTATCTGCAGATGGTATACGAAATGATCCACCTGGAACACCAGATCAACCAGAAGGTCCTACGGAAGGATTAACAGGAGTAGAATACTGTTATTCGACAAATGAGGTTGTTGATCCTGATGGTGATGATGTGTTTTATCTCTTTGATTGGGGGAATTATGAAAATAGTGGTTGGCTTCAAGAACCTACTGCCTGTCATACGTGGTACATTGGAGGGTATTACGATGTAAAAGTGAAAGCAAAGGATACGAATGGTGACGAAAGTCCATGGTCAGAACCCTTAGGGGTAGCCATTAGACAACCAGGAGTACCTGGCTATCAAGTAAAAGTAGTCAATAGTACCACGTATCCAGGTGCTACAGAACATGAGATTGAGATTACAGGAGAATGGCAAGAAGAGCTTAGAATCTATGTTATTGGTCTTAATTACGGTCCTCTACAAGCTGATGGTGATATGATAGTAACTGATGTAACCCTTGATGGATGCGTTAGTGAAGATCCCTATTTGTTCAATGCACAAATATTTGATTATGATGACCATGGTTTTATTAAGGTCTTTGTTGTCTATACAATGTCAAATACACCAGGAGATGGCATTCCAGCAGGAGGGGGAAAACTAGCAAAGATTATTGTTACTATTGCAGAAACAGCAGGAGACCAAGAGATCTTCTTTACGGAGAATTATTCGACTCCTTGTGTCTTCCATACCATAAACAATGATGCTTTTGTTGCAGAATTTGTTGCTGGCAACGTCCATATTATTGACAATCAACCTCCTGAAACTCCTGATAAACCTACCGGTGAGACAGAAGGAACGGTGGGTGTAGAATACTGTTATACCACTAATGAAGTCACCGATCCTGAGGGTGATGAGGTGTTCTATCTCTTTGATTGGGATGATGGAACTGATAGTGGTTGGCTTGAAGAACCCACTGCTTGTCAAACGTGGACACAAGCTGGAACCTATGATGTCAAAGTCAAAGCAAAGGATAGTAGCGATGTATCAAGTGATTGGTCTGGACATCTGAGAGTTACGATAGCCACTCCAGAGCTTGTCATTGAATCCATAACTGGTTTCATTGGAGTCTCGGTTGTTATCAATAATACTGCTGATGTAGCCGTTTCTAATGTGAACGTGACTTTTACGGTAACCGGCGGTTTCCTAGGAGGCATTAATTTTACCACCACAAAAACTGTCGATAGCATTGCTGCCAAGGAAACAGTGACGGTACGTTCTGGTATTGTAACCTTTTTAGGTTTTGGTCCTGTTGAAATAACAGTTGTCATGACCGCAGATGGAGGAATTTCTGAGGATGAAGACGTTGATGGATTTCAGGTCTTGTTCTTAACCCTTATTCCATCATAATAAAAAAATACCATCTCTTTTTTTATCTTTTTTTTTCAAATCTTTTCAAAATACTTTATTCTTTTCAAATAAGCTATTTATATTATTTAAATTTAATTTTTTTATAAAAATATTAACTAAATGAGATATACATCTTGGGCGATGAGCTTCATGAAGAAAAAAACACATCTATTTGTTATCGTAAGTATAGTATTGTTATTAGGGTCAAGCATTGGTTCTCCTATTATGGGAAATTTATGGAGCGATAGTCGTTCTTCACAAAAGAAGCTCTTTCAAAATACTGGAAACGTAGATTACTCTGGCAAGCCTCATATGATACAAAACCAAAATTATTATACTCTTACAGAACCTACTCATTGGGGCGTGGCTGAATATGTAAACAAAGAAACAGAAAATGAGGAATATTGTTTACCGCCAAATATCGCAGTAGATCAGTTTGGAAATACTCATATTGTTTGGGCAGAAGCAATTGATTATAATGATTCTGGAGATGATCATGATATTTTTTATCGATATAAATCCAATGGTGGAAGTTGGGGAGAAATCGAGGTAGTTTCTACAGAAAGTACCGAGGATTCTTATTTTGCTTTTGTTGCTATTGATGAAAATAGAACTGTTCATGTGGCTTGGGCAGATTACACCAATATTAACGACTGCGGGAACGATCGAGATGTTTTTTATAAGAAGAAGCCAATTAACGGATCTTGGAATACCAACCCAACTGAATTAGTAACGATCAATAATACCCTACCCTATTATAAATCACCATCTTCATTAGCTGTTGACGAAGAAGGTAACACACATATTACTTGGTATGGTACTAACTATGGGGACACTTATCCAAGTTATATTCGTTATAGTTGCAAACCATATGGTAGCAGTTGGTTGGATTCAGAATTAGTATCAACAGATAGTAACAGTTGGGTAATGCATGCTTCGATGGCTTTAGGACCCAGTGGAACAATTCATGTTGCATGGAACGATTACAGCAATAACCCACCTGAGATTCGCTATAAAATGAAATTTTATGGAGGCAATTGGCCTTCAAGTTATGATATCATCAATACCGAAGGTAATGATTATTGGGGTCCAGGATATAATTCATTGGCTGTTGATAGTGATAGTACTGTTCATATAGTATGGGGTTCAGGTAGCGATTATGGTGGTTCTGGAGATGATAATGATATTTTTTATCGCTATAAATCGAATGGAAACGATTGGGGAGTAATTGATGTTGTCTCTACTGGATCTACTTATGGTTCATGGTATCCTTTGATATGTGTTGATAATAATAAAGCACTCCATGTCATGTGGCTGGAGCATATTATCTCTTATGATGATATCGTCTATACATGTAAACAACATGATGCTAACTGGCCTACAGGATCTCTTACTGCAGAGATGATTACTATAGAAGAAAAACAACCCGATGATTCTTATTACTTCTCAATGGCAGTTGACAAGGATGGTATCCCCCATATTGCTTGGTTGGATGAGTTAGAGGAATATCAGGATGTAAATGGTATAAGAAGAATATACTATAAAAGCAGAGAGCGACCGAGTGACATGTGCTCTGGTACCCCCTCAGTCATGATTCCGATAAAACCTGATATTGATGAGGACATCACTGATGTTGAGCTTGCAGAGGATCAAGTAGTAACAACTATACCCCAGAGTGGACTTGGTTTAGGGGATGCCCTTCATGTTGAACCTACAACGGGAAATGTTTATACCAGTTTAAGAATCTGCCCTGGATTTACTATTCATTATAACTCATTAAACATAGGAATTCGTTCAATTCTTGGATATGGATGGACCTATGGTAACTATATTTATCTCATTGATACTATGATGGATGGAAAAGACCCAATGATTGTGGATGGTCATGGAACTGTAAGTATATATTTGGGAAATAAAGCCGCAGGATACATCTGCCCGCCACAACGAAAAGCCAATTTATATTATGAAGGGGATCGCTATGTATTGAGATACTTTGATGGAAGTGTTATTGAATTCAATGAAGATCCTGCTCCATCAGGTCTCTTCTTCATAAAAAACTATACCGATAGCCATGGGAAAAAAACTAAATTTATTTATAACGAAAGTTCAAGTTTATTGAAATGGATAAATATTTCCAATGATCAAACAATAGAGCTGGGATATTATGAAGGAACAGATTATTTAGCATGGGTGAAACACCCAAATGGTGCTATAACTACTTTTGAATACGATGATGACAATATGCTTCATATCGTAACAGATCCATTTGGAAAATATGCCCAGTATAGTTATGATTGGGATATTTATTATGGAGAATGTCGTCTCTTGAAAAATGAGAAATTAAAGAATAGTCAATTTTACAGGTGTGATTATGACGATTTAGGTGATCCTTACTTGAGAAGGGCCATCCTTGATTCAAAAGGCAATATACTTGTAGAGATAAATTGTTCTAAGCGTTTTCCCCGGCATCGGCCCACTATTTGCTCACCTGGAAAAGTTAATCTGACCGATGGCAATGGATACCAATGGAGCATCGCTCGAAACGAATATGGACAAGTGAACGAAACAGAAACACCCGTACCAGAAAACTACATCACCACCTATGAGTACTATGAATCAGGTAATGGTGAACGCATGCTTAAACAAATCACATATCCCAAAGAACAGACCACCTCTTATACCTACGATGACAAAAACAACCTCAAAACCATCACCGATGCAAACGAAAACACTGTTGAATATAAATATGAAAACGATAACTACCCAGGCTTACCCACCGAACGCATCAGAGGAAGCCGCACCTGGCACTATGACTACAACGAGTTTGGACTCCTTAAAAAAGAAACAGATCCACTCCAGCATATTATCAAATATGATTATGATTACTACCAATCAGAACAATATGGTAGACGTATCAAGACTATCACCATAACCGATCAAAACGACAACATCACCCAAACCACCTACGATGAACACGGACGCATCACCAGCATCATCACCGCAGACTCCATCAACGACCCACCACTTACTAAAACCACCTATACGTACGAAGTTTTTGACGGTTCCTCCAAGAAAATCAGGCAAACCACATACCGTTACTACAATCCTATGAACATGCAGTACAAAACCTACGTTATCGACTCGTACTATGATTGTATGAACCAACTCATAAAAGAACAAGTTGATCCTGAAGGACTCAACCTTGTAACAAGATATGAATACGACGGCATGGGCAATCTTATCGACAGCTACAACCCAAAAAATGTACGTACCAACTATACCTATGACCACCGAGGACGACTAGAAACCGTAACCGAAGACAAAGATGGTGATCTTGAAAGAACAACCATCTACACCTATGATGATAACAGCAACATCAAAACCATCACCGATCCGGAAGGTGGACTCACCCAATACATCTACAATAGCCAAAACCAACTCGACTCAAGCCGTGATGCCGCAGGCTACATCACCCGATACAAATATGATCCCAATGGCAACCTTGAATGCATCGCCCGAGGACTTATCCCCGATCAATGGCCACAATTTGGTATCCAAGATCCTGACAGCAGAAAAATTGAATACTACTATGACAACCTTGACCGTGTCTACAAAATCATCCAAGATTCAGACTGTATCACCTTTGACCAATCACCAACAACCTGGATACAATACGTTGACGGATTCAACGGAGACGGCGAAGGCAGCGACAACAACCTCATCTACAAAGTCACCGATCCCACAGGAAATAACACCTTCTACCACTACAACGACCTCGAACGACTTACCACCATCGTCAAAAAAGTCGGTGATCAAAACACAAACCCAGAAGGAGATGCAGACGATGCTAGCACCTCCTATCTCTATGACCCTGTCGGCAACCTCAAACAACTCACAGGACCAGAAGGAGAGACTATAGAATACTGGTATGACGCCGCCAATCGACTAACTTTCAAAGTCCTTGATCCCCAAGGTGAAGAACCTCTTGTTTGGAAATACGACTATGACCATGCTGACTTGCGCAGTATTACCCAACCTAACGGTAACATCGTCAATTTCTTTTATGATGATGTTGGCAGGCAACAATGGGTTTTTGACAGTATAGGTCTTATCTCTTATTCAGACTATGATGCCACGAATAACATCATCCACCAAATCAACGGCCTGGAAGATCACGAATGGCAGTATGAATACGACAATCATAGTCGACTGACAAAAGTCATTGATCCTACGTTAAACCAAACCCTTTACGATTATGATTTTAACGATAATCTTCTCTATGTCACTGATGCCAATAATATCAAGACCCAATACATCTATAACGCTTTAGGCTGGCCTATTCGAGTTATTGACAACATTCAAGGTACTGACGATACCTCATACACGGTTACCGTTACCGAATATAATGGCGCAGGAGAAGTCACCAAAGTCATTGATAGTCTAGGAGGTACCACCAAATACTTCTATGATGCTCTTGGTAACCACATCCAAACCCGGTACTCCGATGACCCCTTTGGCTTTGGCAACGATCACACTACCTCCACCTATGACAAGATAGGCAACCTTAAAACCTACACTGATCAAAATGGAGATACCACTACCTATGACTATAATGATCTGTACCAACTCACCCATATTCATCATCCAGAAAAAGACGATCAGCCAGCGTATACTGACTACTACGAGTATGACCGCTCAGATAGAATGACCTTTGCCTATAATCCCTTTGCCTATTACTCTTTTGACTATGATACCCTCGGTAGGCTAAAAACCCAACAGCAGAGCAATCGCTACTACGATGACGAAGGCATGCCTGTTTACACTGATCCCTTCACGACTACTTACGACTACCATATTGACGAAACCAGCGAAATCATCATCACTTACCCTGGCGCCGATGCTCAAGAACTCGCCTACCGCTATGACCTCCGCAATCGACCACAGACTACCACCTCAGACGAACTTGAAGTCACCTACGACTTGAACAACGCTGATGAAATTGACGCCATCCTCTATGGTGATAATGCCATCCAACTCACCGTTGATCATGACCCACTGAGCAGAATCAAATCCATGCTCTATGAACACCAACGAGAGACTCTCTGGCATGAAGAGTACGGCTACGATGCCATCGGCAACCGACTCTATACCAACAACCTGCATGACCCAGGCAACAGTGAACTCTACAGCTACGATGAGCGCAATCGCCTGAGAGGGATGGAGCGAGGCATCCTCAATGAAGATAAAGATGACATCGAATCCTTTACAGAATCACCCTTCCTCAAACAATGGCAATTCTGGGACGAACTTGATGCCAATGGCAACTGGCGCAAAACAACGGAACAATGGGCGGATACTGATATCTTCTCACACTATTTTGATATCAATCTCGTTAATGAGTATATTACCTATTTTTTAAAAGAGGGATGAACATGAAGAATAGATTTGTCTTTAAAGTAATAACTCTCATCATAATCCTTCTTACCTCATCCTTGCCTGTTTCAAATCTTCCAGTCACAGCAGACAATGCTGATCCCTTGCCAATGCTAGAATACGACCACAATGGCAACCTTGTCGATGATGGCAACCACAGCTATGTCTACGATACCAACAACCGCCTCATCTCCATAGAACATCAAGAAACAGGTGACACAACCATCTATACCTATGGGCCACTCGGTAACCGAGTCACCAGTACTGATGAAACCAATAGCATTACCACTCACTACGTCTACCAAGGAACCGACATCATCCAAGAACGTGATGGTGATGGCACTGAACTTATTCGGGAATATGCCCCTGATTTGGCTATGATAGACCACACCGGACGAGGCGCCCATCCACCAGAAGAACCAGAAGTCTTCTACTACCTTCGAGATACTTTAGGAAGTACGGTCTCCTTAGCAGATGAAACAGGAAACATCGTGGAACAATATAGCTACGAAACCTATGGCACTCCTGTCATCTTTGATGCTGAGAATAATTTCCTTTTCCAGTCGGCCTACGGCAACACTCGCCTGTGGACCGGACAACAGTATCAACCCGACATAGGACTCTATCTCTTCCCCAAACGAACCTACATGCCAAGCATAGGTCGGTTCCTTCAACGTGATCCTCTTGGCTATGTCGACGGTATGAACCAATATGAATACGTCGGCAGCAGCCCCACAAACGGCATCGATCCCCTTGGCTTATCTTTTCTTGGATATGATTCTTGGGGAGATTGGTTCAGCAGTATTGGCGAAGGCGCAAAGACACTATTTACTGGAAATAATGATCTACGACTCTTGAATGAACATAACAGAGCAATTCAGGCAAGACAGCATCAACAAGCAATTGCAATAGCAAACAAGTTATCTGTGGGTGGACTCACTAATCGTGAGCATTATTTCATTCAACGTATAGAAAATAGATTAGGGGCCGCGGCGGCAAGTATTGCAGCAACAGATAAAGCCATCACCGATGCTGATCAAGCTATTGTTGATTTTTATGCTTGTGCAGTATTATTGATTCCTGGTGCTCAAGGTGTCGCACTAGGATTAGAACTAGGAAATGCAGGAATTGACATCTACCAAGGAGATTACCTCGAAGGAGGACTTCGTATCGGTTTTGCTGTTGGAGGCGAGGCTCTTGCACCTGTTGCAGGACGAGCCGTACGATCAGGTGCTCAAAAAATTAAGAATATGTTTAAAGCAGGAAAAGGTGACCTTGATCTTGCTTATGAAGCACTTGATGCATTTAGCCCAAGTAGAACTGGACCTCGTAATCTTCAAATGACATCATCACGAACTAGTTCTCACATGCTCGTAGAGTTGGAACGTAAAGGTATCTGTTTTACTGCCGGGACACCTGTCCTTATGGCTGATGGTTCCTATCTGAATATTGAGGATATTGAAGTTGGAAATTATGTGATGCAAACAAATGTCGTCAATAATACTGAATTTATCGTTAATGAATCATCTTGGTGGATAGTAGAATTAATAATTCCTAAAGAAGGAAAAAATGAGATGTCGGTCCACTTTCTGCGTCCCTCTTATTGGATCACTGAAACAGGAGCTCGAGTTGGAAATGAAATCTGGCTTGAACTCGATGAAATGGGCATTAATAGTTCGGCTGAAGTTTTATCACTAAATCCCTTTTTAGGAATAGTTGATTCTGAGGATACTGTTGTTACTGGTTGTTATAAAACAGTTAGTAATAATGTTTTAGAAATCATATTTGAAGAAGATAATGAAACACTTCGTGTCACATCAAGCCACCCGATATACTCGATTGATCAACAAGGATGGATGCCTGCAAAGGATCTTTATATTGGAGAACAGGTGAAAACATATACTGGCGCAGCTACTGTTAGTACCCTAACAGAAATCCCTGGATCCTATGAAGTCTTCAATCTTGAAATAAATAAAGACCATAGCTACTATGTTTCTAATATTAGTATTTTAGTCCATAACGCATGTTATATTACGGCTTCTGGTCATGACGTCATTCATACAACTCATCCTAATGAATTTATCACAGGAATCATCGATATTAGAGATGGAACAATTTATCTTGGTCACATGACTAGGCGTCGGGGTGCACATTGGGACTTATTAGATGTCAAAGCACCTAATGATTCGAGTAGCTTTTTTAGAGGTTTTGGCTTTATGAAAGGAACGTCTGGCCCCTATGGCTGGAATTGGCGCTCTGGTCTCAATGCAGGTACTGGCCGGGTACCAGGATCTGAATTGACGGACCCCCGTTTAATAAAGGATATCATGGATGCTATTCAAAACGATGTAAGATGGTAACATAGAAATTGACATTTATAAGGATTAGAATTGTGGTAATATTTGTAGAGAAATCAAATTTATTAAAAATCACTATACCAGATAATCTATTCTATTTAAATATGACTTGGGCTCAACATTAGATTTGATATATCAACCAGGTGTAGATACTAGAATTCTTTATTTCACAGGCCACTTTTTTTAAAAATATTTAAACCAAATTTGTATTTTGAATGAAAGTCACTGGTTGCTAATGTATTTTTATACCACAAAACAATGCGGTCATTAATGATAGATTCATACTCATTTGGCAGCATCGTAATTAATGGAAAAACCTATACTTCAGATGTTATTGTATTTCCAGATAAAGTACAAGATTTATGGTGGAGAAAGAAAGGACACCTTCTTCAAATTGATGATTTATATAGCATACTATCCTATCAACCACATATATTAATCATAGGTACAGGGGCATATGGACTTATGAAAATTCCAGAAGAAACAAGAGAATTCATCTCCAATAAAGGAATTAAACTATACAGCGATAAAACAGCAAAAGCATGTACATTTTACAATACAATGAAGAAAAAGAAACTTGTCGCTGCTTTTCATATAACCTGTTAACATTAGGATACCGAATCTTTATTATAAGAATTTTGAAATATAATACATTCTTCCTTTTTCAAATCTTTT
>Ga0272441_10011180_pt1 | contig 13377 bp, 19 predicted proteins | sample SSMProp6N_FD_193582 | JGI IMG/M metagenome (GOLD analysis project Ga0272441, IMG submission 193582) | Marine sediment archaeal communities from Little Sippewissett salt marsh, Falmouth, MA, United States - SSM-Prop-6N | ecosystem: Environmental > Aquatic > Marine > Wetlands > Sediment ... | reverse complement strand
TTAAAACAGTTAAAATTTGTGCAAAATATAAATTAAGAGATAAACAAATCGATTACTTTCCAGCAAATATTGAAGATGTTAAAAGATGTAAACCAATTTATAAAGAATTCAAAGGTTGGAATGAAATAAAAAAAGATAGTAAACATTTATCAGATCTGCCAAATGAAGTTCAAGATTATTTAAAATATGTTGAAAAAGAGACAAAAGTTCCTATAGCTATTGTTTCAATAGGACCGGGTAGAAAGGAAACTATTGAGATTAAATAATAATAATTTTAAACTTAGGAAAAAATAAAATACTATTTTACTATTCATTTATTAGTAGGATAGGTGGATGTAGGATGAGTAATTATAATTTAACAAAACTAGGTTTGATTTTTTTAATTATAGGAATGATAATGGGAATAATACCAACAGGTATTTTTTATTTTGTTAATCCTAATAATTTTATATCTACTATAGTTTTAGGTGTGGTTGCGGGAATTGGAGCAATATTTATTTTTGTTGCATTAATAATTATGTGGGTAGCTGGCATAGGATTAAAAGAATATGGTCAAAAACATAGTAAATTTTGTTTAATATCTTTAATTCTTTTCTTAGTTGCAATTGGTGCAGTTCTTGCAGGATCTTTTATTACAGCTTTTTCAATGGTAGATTCAACTGCAAGCGGGTCATATTCAGGTTATAAAACTACTTATTTATTAGGGCCAGTTTCTGCAACATTCATGGGTTTAGTATATTTATTTTTATTACATGAAATTGAAGATACTTATGGTAAAATTGTACTATATCTCTCTTTTATAATAATGATTGTTGTTTCCTGTATAATAGCATATATTGGTTATATCGGATTTGATGAATGGTTAAGTGGTCTTAATTTTTCTTCATCATCTACTATGAATACAATAATTTCTTCTAGTACAACTAATAGTTTTAGTACAGCATTTACAGAAAGGTCAAATCAATTAAATATTTACTCAATAATACCAAATATTTTATTTTTAGCATCTGCAATATTGCCTTTATCTAGAATTTTATCAGGCAATCTTAAAATAATTCCTAGAAAGGCAGTGAATAGAATATGTTCAAATTGTGGATTTGAGGTTCCTCAATATACTAATACTTGTCCAAAATGTGGACAATTCTATGGTGCAATTGCTAAGGAATCTTCTTCTTCATTGAAATTTTGTCCTAATTGTGGAGCAAAAAATGAAGAGAATCTTGATTTCTGTGAGGAATGTGGAACAAAATTCTAAACAGTTTTTTTTACATTATGAGCAGTATTTATCCAACGTAGATAAGAGTTACATGCAGCACGTAGAGTGCTAATATCCTCTGCTTGAATCTTTATACTAAATTTTTTTTTGGATAATACAACTTCAATTTTAGTCTTTGGAATTTTATTTTTGATCTCTGGGTCGAGTGATTTAGCAATTATTCTAGCTTCATCAGCTGTATCAAAATTAAAAATAAAACTAGCACTTTTCATAAAATCTATTATTTGGATTTTATACGTTTAGCAACAGTTGGACGTTCTTTGTAAAATATTTTACTTCCACAGTATGGACATTGCATTCCTATGTTTTTTACATCAAATTTTACGCTTTTTTTACATAGTCCACATTTATACCCGGTCATTCTTTTTCACCTTTTTCTTTTACTTCTTCTTTTGGTTCAGGTGTTATTTCAGGTGCTGCTATTTCTCCTTTTAATATTTTTTCAATATTTTGACCTGCCTCAGTCTTTGGTAAGTATGCACCACCTGCAAATTTAATATTGCATTTTTTACATTGCCAAATACTAGTGCTTATTCTTTTTACTTTTTTATGTCCACAACTTGGACAAATATGTTTTGCTTTTTGTTGCAACTCAACGTTTCTTATTTGCGTTCTAGATCTAACACCATATCTTGAACCTAAGCGTCCAGCTGGTCCAACTTTCTTTGTTCTTTTTGCCATATTTATTTACCCACACTTTTATATAAATTTTCTCGAAGTTTTTTGCCGTTATCAATAGAGGCTTTAATAACTTTTTTGACCTCATCAACAGTAAAACTACCATTTAAACCTTTCTGCATAGCTCTTATATCGCCATTTTCGTCAGTTGCGACTGTTAATCGAGCTTCAGCGATTTCTTCTTCATCAAGTGCGGGGTCAATAACAATTGCACCATTATATTTTACGGATGTACAAGATATCGGTGGTGTTCTTAATGGTAATGGATAGTTGTCTCCAAGCTCAAATCTTTCTGCTGGAACAGTTGAAGTCATGAGTGCAGCAAGTGCGGCAAGTGATGCTGCATCAAATAGATTTCCATCAAAATCAATGATATGAATATCGATAAATACTAACCAGATTTTTTCACCAGGTTCAATGCAGAGTTTTTCAACTTCAATTACTTTTGATTCACGGATGCCACGGTCAACAACACGTGCTAGTTCTATTGCGTCTTCTCTTGGTGGTCCTGATTCAAAATCAGGGGATGCTAATGGTATTAGCTCTGCAGCGGTTGTCATTACTCCTTCTTCAGGGGTATCTGGATATGGCTCGCCAATATCCATTTTGATTCCTGCTATTACTTGAGTGCTTCCGATTTTTACACGTGCAGATCCTTCTGCTTTTGAAATCACATTTGTTTCAATTTCAATATCTCTATAATCATCAAATTTACGACCATCAGCTCTTTTACCATTTTCTGCTAATTTTGCTAAAAAATCACGTTTTATTGATGGGGTTATTGTCATTTTTATTCAACCTCCGTAGCGGATTGGTATTTTTCCATAATTGCTTTTTTCTGGATTTCAGACACTGTATGGCATCCTTTAATTGCCATATCAAGTGCTTGATCAAATTCTTGCTGTGTAAGATGTCCATCCATCTGAAGTAATAATATTTCCCCTGTTCTTGGTGAAATTGCTACTGGTAAATCAGCATCGCCATAGTTGTCTTCTTCTTTTCCTAGATCTAAAACAACTTGGTTTTCAATTTTACCTGCAGCACAGGAAACTGGGATGTCCTTCATCGGTATTCCTGCATCGGCAAGAGCAACAGCTGCGGCTGTAAGGCCTGCACAACGCGTTCCTGCTTCTGCATCTAAAACTTCAATATTTACATCAATTGAGGCTCTTGGAAATTTTTCAACAAGTATTATTTTTTCTAAAGCCTCAGATATTACTTTTGATATTTCTCTACTACGCCTATCAGGTCCAGGTCTTTTTCTATCTTCAACACTAAAAGCAGCCATATTATATTTTGCATTTACAATAGCTCTTAGTGGGTTTTGTGTGTGTCTTGGAATTGCTTCCCTTGGACCATAGACGGCGGCGATAACCTTATTACCGCCCCATTCTAGATAGCAAGATCCTTCTGCCCTATGAAGCACTCCTGCTTCAATCTTAATGTTTCTCAATTCATCGGGCTTTCTGCCATCTAGTCTTTTTCCATTTTCAAATAATTTAATGTCTGATTTCATTTTATTCTACGTCCTTTGCTTCTTTTTTTAATAATTCCTCAATTTTGTTAGTAAGTCCATAAGATAAAGACTCATTTTCAATTTTTTTAATCGTATTAATAACAGTTTTTATACCATCTTCTTCTCCATCAATCCAAATTCTACCATTTTGACCAACAAAGATACGACATTTTGTATATTTTTTTAGAAGAGATATCATAGATCCCTTTTTACCTATAATTCTTGGAACCTTTGACGGCTCAACATTTATCATAAGGCCACCTCTAATTTTATATAAATTACGATCCTTAAGAGTAATCTGTAATTTTTTTTCTTGATCAACAGATAACACTTTTGCCATGACACAATCGCCATGATTTAAATATTTCTCTGTTTCTCCAAAATCTACATCCCAAGGTACTTCATTAACATGAAGTAGTGCAGGATATGCAGCATTAATATCAACCAACCAGCTAGATGCCATTGCTTCATCTACAACTCCAATAACAAAATCTTTTTCAATAGGGTCATAGCGGCCTTTTAGAGGTACTACGTTGATATATTCTGAACTATCGTTTAAAACTCCAAGAATTTCGGCATATATTTTTCCTTCTTCTACAAATGTTCCTCGTCCTGCTTTTTTATTTTTGACTTCGCCCAAAAGCTGACTTGGAATAACTATTTCACGTTTTTCTTTACTCATAAAACATTAACCCTTATCAAAATCACTTTAAAATCTTTGTGGATACGTTTCCTTTCGTTAAATCATTCAATTTGTCATAAAAATTGGTCTGCATACCTGCAGCAATTCTAATAATACCAACCCATGAGCCATCAGATTGCCAGTCTTCTCTTTCAAGAGCACCAAAGTTACGAACAGCTCCATATGCCTTTCCAATGTATTCAGCAGGAATTTTAACTGATATTCTAACGTTTTCCATAGATATTGGAATAATTGGTCTAAGCTGTTCAATTATTATCTTTACCTGTTCACTAACTGGTTTAAAAGGATCAACATGAACTCCTGCTTGTTCCATTGCTAGCTCAATTCGTTGTCTTGGATGCGGAGCTTTGGTTTTTGGATCCATAGCATTTTTAGCAATAGTTTCAATAATTCTATTTGTTTTATTGTGTTGCATTTTTGATCTTTGTTCAGTTGTAAGCTGTATATCACCTTTTAATATTATTTTTGTAGCTATTTCTTCTATTGAATTGGTATTAAAAACTTCCTCCATCTTATCCTCTGGGGCTTTGTTACCTTTTTTCGCATCGGAAAAAATAAACTCACTTGCAAGATCTTCTATATTCAATGGATTTCCATCTCTAATTCTTTCAACAGCCTCTGGAGAAATGATTATCTCAAATCGTTCTCCGTGGGATTCAAATCTTGCTATGACATTGTTTTTTAGAATCTCGTCTGTATAATCCTTTTTTATATCTTTTGACATAGGTTATTCCTCAAAAATTAAGGAGTGCATGTTGAAAGGCATGTGATTCCTTTTTTTTTATCTAGTTTCCTCCAACTACTTTATTTACAAATTCTTTTGCTTTATCAGGGGGAATTATATGGAATTTTTCATCTTTGTCAACTACACCAATTTCAGTTGCGTCAGGGTTTAGCTTCCCTTCTGTTCCTTTATTTAATGCTTTAATTGCAAGTTCAATTGCTTCATTCTGAGTCATATCTTCTTTATAATTGCTTTCAAAAAAGCTCATTGCACCATTACGACCAGATCCTTCACTACTGGCTTTGTATTCCATAAGGGCGCCTGAAGGATCAGTTGAAAATAATCTTGGACCTGTTTCATCAACACCAGCAATTAAAAGTGCTGTTCCAAAAGGTCTAACTCCACCATATTGAGTATATGTTTGTTTAAAATCACATATACGTTTTACAAGTGTTTTAACTTGGATCTTTTCATTGTAGGTTATTTCATTAATTTGAGCATCGACTCGGGCTCTATCAATTAAAGCTCTAGCATCTGCTACAAGTCCAGATGTAGCACAGCCGATGTGTCCATCAATTTCAAAGATCTTTTCAATCGATTGTGGTTCAATTAATCTAGAAGTAACACGTTTATCTACAATGAGAATTACTCCAGTTTTATATTTAACACCAACTGTTGTTGTTCCTCTTTTAACTGCTTCACGAGCATATTCAACTTGAAATAGTCTTCCATCTGGGGAAAAGACTGTAATTGCTCTATCGTATGCCATATTTGCCGGTTGCATTTTTAATTTCACCTCAATTTTTTCCTATTTTAAATAAGTTAATCTCACCTAAATTTTCCAACTCAGAATAGGCTTATTATCTATATACTTTGTGTTAAATGATTTATTCTTATAATTATTATTACTAAACTCCTCTTTTATTCCCCCATAATATTTTATGAAGCTGTAAACCTAGTTTTACATCAACCCCGTCTTTTAATATCCATTTAGATAATTCTTTTGGATTTTTACCCCAAACCGGTTGGAAGAAAATCATTGATTTTGGTTTATAGTTTTTTATTATCTTTTTTGCATATTCATAATCTTCTTTGTTGCCTATTACAAATTTCAATTGATCTTTTTCTCTTAAATAATTTATATTTTTTAGATAATTCTTATCTTGCATATTTGATGAGGGGCATTTAATATCTAATGAAATTAGAATATTATTATTCTTGGAAATATTTTCAATATTTTTACTTCCATTTGTTTCTAAACAAACCCTATAATTTTCCTCTAATAATGAATCTATTAGATTATAAATTTCATTTTGAATTAGTGGCTCACCTCCAGTTAAACAAATATATTTACATGGATATTTTTTTATTTTGTCTATTACTTGTTTTACTGTCATCTCTTTTCCATCATTATATGCAAATTTTGTATCACAAAAAGAACAACGAAGGTTACAGCCTGTAGTTCTTATAAATATATTTGGAAGCCCTGTCCATTTTCCTTCGCCTTGAATTGAATAAAATATTTCATTTATTTTCATTTTACTAGATATATCAAAACATATTGGCATATAAATATTTGCAATTTTTTTTTAAAAAAATGTTTATCTTCTTTTTCGTATTGATTCTACTACTTCTCTTCCAAAATCAGTAATACTGTATAATTTAATATCTTTCCCTGTATCATTTATTTTAATTATCTCAAGATTTATTAATGATTCATCTTTTCTATATCTAGAATCCATTCCACGTATAGCACCAATTACATTTGATGGTGTTGTATTGATATTATAAGCAATTTCAGAGGTATAACTACAACTTGGACTAATATCAAAAAGATATTCGGCAATTTTTTTACGAACATTGCTCCTTCTCAAAGCCCTCATAGCCAAAGGTCTTTTAATATCTGGCAAGGCCTCAATATTTTTTTTGTCCTGCATCCCGTCCACTTACTTTAAAAGCCATGTTACTTCTTGTTTATATACTATTCGCATGATGAATAATTAGCTGTATATTTACTTACATATTCGCCAGGATATAAATAGATTTTATATGGATTAAAAGATAATAATTTTTTATTTTATATACATATCCACTTGCATATGCACTTGCATATGTATCTGCAGATAAAGGTAATAAAGTATATAATTATTCATAAGTATAACTAACTGATAATGTTAGTGGATATGTGGATGGGATGCTTAATGTGTAGAGGATTTAATTCTCTAAATAAATCCAAATTTGGTGCTGTTGGTATTGGTGCAATGATTGTATTTATTGCTATGCTCCTTGTCGCAGGTATTGCTGCGTCAGTTTTAGTAAGTACTTCAAATACTACTCAAAATCAAGCTCTTAGTACAGGTCAACAGACAACACAAGAGGTTTCAAGTGGTATTGCGGTGTATGAAATAAGCGGCAAAGTAAATGAAACAGGTGGAACAAAATATGATATAAATTACACTGCTATAGTTGTTAGAGCTCGCCCAGGCTCTGGCGGTATAGATCTTAATAACACTTTTCTTTTACTTAGCGATGGTGCAACAAAGGGTTTAGTTAAATACGGTCATGCAAATTCCTCCCAAATATTCATTAATAAAGCTTCAACGCAAGGTGATCTTTTCAGTCTTTTAGATGGAGATGATTGGGATTGTTGTAATCGTGAGACATTTGGCGTAGCAGTAATTCAAGATTATGATGGCTCTGTTACTCAATATAATCCAGTTATAAATCGAGGTGATAAAGTAGCGATTTTTATGCGCTGTGGAACTCAACCAGATAACAGCAGTCTTTCAGGGGTTTTTGACTCAGAAATTTCTGAAAGAGAAGATATCTTTGGTCGTGTAATCCCTGAGGTTGGTGCTCCAGGTGTTATATCATTTACCGCGCCGATGTCATATGTTGACTCTGTTTATACTTTGCAATGAGGTGTTATTAAAATGAATATTTTGTTTAAAATTTTTAAAAAGGAAGACACTGGTAGTATTGGAATCGGTGCAATGATTGTTTTTATTAGTATGGTTTTAGTAGCAGGTATAGCTGCAACAGTTATCATGCAAACAAGTACAGAACTTGAAATGCAAGCATTAAATACAGGTCAAGAAACAATTGCTGAAACTGCAAGTGGTCTTAAAATTGAAACAATTGAAGGATATAATTCTTCAGGAAAAATTACTAAAATGGCAATTGAAGTAGCGATAAGAGCAGGTTCCCCTGATATTGATATAGGCCAAGCAGTAGTTGAAATATCTGACTCTAGTAATAAGTATATTTTAAGGTACGGTGGTGCTGTTTGCGATGTAGCAGATGTAAATGGTGATATATTTGCTGTTAGTAATTTTGGTGCTGCTGATGATTTTGATATAATATCTATTCAAGATGCGGATAGCTCTTGTTCATCAGATACACCAGTTATCAACTTTGGAGATCACGTTATGTTAGCAATAACATCAAGTTTAGTATTTAGTTCAAATTCAGGTATTCTTCCACGAACAGATGTATCTGGAATGGTAATACCAGAGGTTGGAGCTCCTGCAATAATTGGTTTTACTTCCCCTTCATCATATTCTGATCAGGTAATGGAACTACAATAATTATAAACCTATTCTCTCTTTTCTTTTGAATGATCTAGCTAGGTAGATAAATGGTGTATCAAACACTGCTACAAGATATTTCAATATTAACGATGTAAAAAATATCTGTATTATTACATCTACAGGAGCAATACCAATAAAAGCTATTGATGTAAAAATAATATTATCTATCAACTGACTTGTGATAGTTGATAGATTATTTCTCAGCCATAAATGTTTACCTTTATGTTTCTTTTTCAATCTTGCAAAAATCCATACATCATGACTTTGTGAAATTAGATAAGCAACAATACTAGCAAAAGTGATTCTAGGAAATAATGTAAAAATTACTGTTATTGACTCACTATACTCATTTGATTCAAAAGGTATAAAACGCAAGGTTATTTGCATTAAAATCGTGGTAAAAATTATGATAATAAAACCAATCCAAACTGCTTTTTGAGCATCCTTTTTTGTATGGTTCTCATTTAAAATATCTGTTGCAAGAAAAACAGATGAATAAATAACATTACCTAAAGCTGTTACGAGTCCAAACATTTGAACCATTTTTAAAACTTGGATATTTGCTAGAATTACCGCAACAGCAGTCCAAATATAAAGTCCTGTTTTTCCAAATAATCGATAGATAAAAATAACCATAAAAAAACTCAAAATTAGAGTCCCAATCCATAATATTTCATTTAACATTTAAAAAATGCAAATGTTTATTTTACCTTTAATTTTTCTATATTATATGGGTGTTTTAAAATTTAAGGTCAAAAAACAAGACGGAAATGCAAGAACAGGTTTTTTAAAATTGAAACATGGAATAGTTAAAACACCAGAGCTAATGCCAGTTGCTACAAAGGCAACAGTTAAAGCATTAACCTCTAAAGATTTAGAAAATCTCAGAGCTCAAATTCTTATATGCAATACTTATCATTTAATGTTGCAACCAACTGCTGATGTTATTGAAAAAATCGGTGGTCTACATAAATTCATGAATTGGAAAAAGCCAATTGTTACTGATAGTGGAGGATTCCAAGCATTTTCGTTAGGGCTTGGGCGTGAGCACGCAGTTGGAAAAATGTATTTTCCAGGCGAAGATAAATCAGCACATAAACCACGTGGTAAATCAATTGCAAAAATCAATGATATGGGAATTACTTTTAGATCAATTTATGATAACTCACGTCAATTTTTATCCCCTGAAAAATCAATTAGAATTCAAGAAAAACTTGGAGCAGATATGATTCTTGTTTTAGATGAATGCACATCACCCCTATCAGATAAACAATATACAGCAAATAGTATGTAACGTACTCATAAATGGGCAAAAGAGTGTTTAGATATTCATGAAACTGACCAAGCACTTGTTGGTATTGTACAAGGTGGTCATTGGCAGGACTTAAGAGAAAAAAGTGCAAGATTTATCGCGAATTTAAATTTTGATGGAATTGCAATTGGTGGTTCTCTTGGAAAATCAAAAAATGATATGCATAATGTTTTAGATTGGGTAATTCCAAATCTACCAGAAAAAAAACCTCGGCATTTGTTAGGAATCGGTGTTGTTCAAGATATCTTTGAATCCGTGGAAAGAGGAGTTGACTTGTTTGATTGTGTAGGTCCAACAAGAATGGCAAGAAGTGGTTTTGTATATGTTCGTCCACCTCTGGGCACTAAAAGAAATAAATTTAGATATAAAATAAATTCGTTAAAATTCAAAGATGATGATACCCCCCTTGACCCAAATTGTAAATGTAAAATATGCAATAACTATTCCAAGGCATATATATATCATCTTTTCAAAACCGAAGAATTACTTGGATATAATCTTCTCAGTTATCATAATGTATATTTTATGCTTCAATTGATGAAAGAAATAAGACAAGCAATAAACGAGGGGTATTATCAAAAACTTAAAAAAGAATGGGCCTGCTGATAGGCAAACAATTCAACAGGAGAAAATCAGGGTAAAACATTGTATATGGCATACCGTTTTGATTTACTCATATAATTATTTATAAAAAAGGGTATTTCTTTTTAAGTGCAGATGAAATTTTATCTTTGTATTCATAATTAATATAGACTGCTTGTCCATGCTTTGATGGTTTTTTATTTACAACATTCTTTTTTATTAACTCATCAAGTTCTCCTTGCATTTGACCTTTGATGTGACTTGGGAATCCTCCAACTAAATTATCTATTAGTATATGTCCTTTTCCAAAACATCTATTTCGCCATAATTTGAATAATAAGTCCACTTGTAACTCTGTAAAATTCATCTTATTCTTGATATGGAAAATTAGATTATATGTATTATGTAAATTTTTTTTACATAGTTGTTAAAAAAGTTTATATACTTTAGTTGACATATATAGATATAGGTGTATTGAATGTTCAAAGATATCTTTGGAAATAGTCCACAAACAAAAATACTCGATTTCCTTGCAGACCATCCAAACTATGATTATAATGTTTCAGATATTTCTAAGAATTCAGATGTAAGCCGTCCAACTGTTTACAAAATTATTGAAATACTTCTTAAAAAGAAACTTATAATAAAAACAAGGGAATCTGGTAATTCATCTCTTTATAAGTTAAATATGGAAAATAAACTTGTACAAGTTATAATAAAATTTGATTTTGAATTAGCAGGACAAATTGCTGAGATGGAAACAAAATCTTCTGTTAAAAAGTATGAACCAGTTCTTGCTTCTTCTAAAACAAAAGCAGCTACAGCATAAATTTTTATGACTGATGGGCCTGCTGAGAGGCAAACAATCTTACATGAGAAAAACCAGGTAAAACCTTATGATTTTCTACTTTTTTAACTAAGGATAATAAAATCCATGATGGTTAATTTAATTTATCCGTGATTTCCTGTAGTATTAAGTGACAATTCTCAATTGTCTTGTTATATATTTTGTCATTAATTGAGTAAACTCCTTTTAATGAATCCTTAAATTTATTATCTGAAAAAACTGTTTGTAGTTCAATGATATGTTTTTTAATTGTCTCTTTTGGGCTTTTTTCTAAATGTCCTGATATTTTCTGTGCATTAGGTTTTTCATAACACAACATTATGATATCTCTTTTATCAGCCATTCTCATAGAATGAATCTTTAATGCGATTAACATTTCTTTTTTTACAATTCTTGCCTTAGATTTATTAATAGGATCCCAACCATTTGTTTCTCTTGCTTCTGAGTTTTTATAAATATAATCAAATTGATAAAGATAATTAGTTTGACGGGATTGAACACCATTTATTAAAAGATCGATGCTTACGAGTCCTTTTTAATATCTTTCAAATCTTCCAGAGTATGAAAGGTCTTCTTTCGTGGTTTTTAGAATAAAATCATTTTCTGAAAGCAACTGTTTAAAAAAGCGGAGTTCATTTTCAGGTATCGTTATATCTAAATCAACTGAAAAACGAGGAAATCCAAATGAGGTAACTGCATAACCTCCAATGATGGCATATCTTTTTTGTTTTGGAATCCGATTTAAAAAATCAAAACACTCTTTCTCTCTTTTTGAAAAATCTGTTATCATGATGCCACCTGTTCATAATTATCTATAATATTTAAATTGTATTTTTTATCTAAATATTCTAACGCTGGTTTGTATAAATATATATTTTTTTGACAAAAATCTATTATATTTTTTAAAGGTAATACTAAGTTTCCTTCTTTGTTTTCAACCATTATTTTTTCTTTAGGATGTAAAATAAAAGTTAAACCAAATAAGGTTTTATTTTCTCCTTCAATAACATATTCTGCATCATTTTCTCTAAAGAAATTAGCCCAATATCTAATATCTTTTTTTAAAACAGCTATATGGATTGGTTTAAATCCTCTTGTAAAATCAGTCCAATAGTATCCATTAGTCCAAATACTAACTGCAGTACTATCTGTGAAAGCATATTTTTTATTGGAATTTTTTAAGATGCCTTCTTTTTCTAAACTTTCTTTGACAATTTTTTTTATAAAATCACTTGGTTGTACAACTTTGTATCTACCTCGTTTAACTCGTTTCATAAAATCTAATTTTATTAAATCATGTATGACCTTAGTTGCTTGAGAGCTTGGGAAAATCATTCTGAAGTCATCTATGGTAAATGTTTTATTTTCAAATGACGTATATAACCAACCATACATCTTAGTATATCTATTCATAATTACCATTATGGTAATTAATGGTATTAATATTTTTCGGTAAAATTCGCAAATTTTCATATAAAATATTGCACTTTTTAAATTATTTTAATCAAAATTTAACTATAATGGGCCTGCTGAGAGGCACACGGGTTAACAGGAGAAAAACTTTGTAAAATATTTATAATAATGATATGTATTAATTCAACCCCTTTTTCTTTTTCGTTTCATGAAAAATACTAGAGTAATTGCTGATAAAATTAAAATTATTTCAAAACCCGGAGTACCAGTATTATCGCCTTCATTTTCGCTTAAATTTTTTTCTTCTGCATCCTCTGTTTTATTAAAAAAGTCTTCACTATCAAATAAATATTCCCCTGAAGGTATTTTTGCTAACCAAATTCCTTCACCTTCGGTCTCACCATAACTGGCATACCATGTTGACAACAAAAAGTAATTGCCATCAATTAATTCAATAATTTTTGAATCCCAAAAATGATCTTGTTCATCATTTATTATTCTATCCCATATTTTATTACCATCTTTATCTGTCTTTATTAACCAAACATTATTGTCAGTATCTCCTTCAACATATGTATATGTTAAACCTGAAATAATAAAACCACCATCATTTGTTTGTATAACAGATTGCCCCCACTCCCCTTCTTCTCCACCAATATTTTTTTTCCATTCGATATTACCATTTTGGTCTGTTTTTATTAGAACCATATCATCTTCAGGAGGCCCTGAACTTGAC
>Ga0272441_10011179_pt1 | contig 13378 bp, 13 predicted proteins | sample SSMProp6N_FD_193582 | JGI IMG/M metagenome (GOLD analysis project Ga0272441, IMG submission 193582) | Marine sediment archaeal communities from Little Sippewissett salt marsh, Falmouth, MA, United States - SSM-Prop-6N | ecosystem: Environmental > Aquatic > Marine > Wetlands > Sediment ... | reverse complement strand
GAGCCAGAAGGCCTGGAGGGCATCCCAGTCGGCAGCCGGCCCGGTGCCCATGACCCAGAGGACCCAGGAGGGGCGGAAGTGGGTGAGCAGGAGGAAGGCACCCCAGGAGACGAGCATGAGGAGGGCCATGATGAGCATCGTCCACCAGCCGGCGGCGCTGGCGGCGGCCACGCGTTTGGCGAACGGGTCGTCCATCGCTGTGTCCTCTTCGCCGTGGGACGTACGCCGTCGGCGACCCTATTCTACATTCGAGGGCGGCGCTTGAGGGTGGTAAGGTCTGTGAACGGCACCGGGACGAGCACGATTTCGCGCTGCCTAGGCCTCATTCCACACCTCATCGTCGACGGGGTTGTCCCAGAACGAGAGGCTGCTCTCGGCAGCCTGGAGGAGGTCGTGGGCATCCGCCTCGGGTTCGAGGATGATCACCTCCACTGTGGTCCCGGGGCGCAACGGGAGCCGCGGCAGGCGCACCCGCCCGTCCTTCTGCACCTTTGCTTCGAGCCTCAGCGCGTTCATCGCTCACACCTCCTGCGCAATCCTGACGCCCTGCTTCGCTCAGCCGCCTGGTTGCCTGATCCTACAGGCTGCTCGGCCCCGATGCAAGGCACAAAGCGACTCGGGGGTGCCCTCCGTTCGTTCAGTGCTGTCTCGGTGTCATCGCGGCTCGGTCGCGGATGCGATGGCCACGCCCTTCGGTTTGACCTCATCGCCGACGAACGTGCCTTCCCTCTTGGAGTCGTATTCCTCCTGGGTGTACGCCAGGGCTTCGATGGGCTCCATGATCCTCGCTCGTGCGAGAGCCAACCCCACGGTCTCCAGCCTCTTGAGGATGTCCATGCCCTTGAAATCATCCGAGATGACCGCGAGGTCAATGTCGCTGTGCTCGTCTGGTGCCCCTGTGGCATGGGAGCCGAAGAGGACGACTGTCCTCACTTGGATCCCCAAGGTCGCCAGGGAGTGGCTGAAGCGCTCTATGGCGTCAGCGATGCTCTGATCCATTCGAACGCCTCTCTTGTCTTGTCCGCGTACCTTCTCGCCACGGGGCCGTTGTACACCTCGACGAGCTTGTGAAAGTCCTCGGGGTACCTCGTCGGGATGCTCACATCGCTGAGCATGCTGAGGAATTCGAGCATGTCCTGGGCGACCTCGATGCCGCTCAGCTTCACCAGGTGTCGCAGGTTGTGGGTTCTCGGTGGGGTTGTGCCCGAGACCTCCTGCACTCTTGCTTTCAGCACCTTCTCCAGAGCGAGGTGGCAGAAGAAGATGGTATAGATGTAGCGGCCTGACTGGTACATGTGCTCGGCCGTCCCCAGATCGTAGAGCGCAGAGTCCAGCCAGTTCTTGACTTCCTCGTTCACCACGTCCTCCTACGCGCGAGAGGCAGTCCTTCCGTGCTCCACTGCTTTGATTCTACCACGAAACGGATCGTCGCGCCGAGCGCCTCACCGGTCGACGAGGAGCATGTCGGCGACGTCGAGGGGGAGCTCGACGGTCATCGTGCCGTCCTTGATGGCGGGCTTGAGCTTGCCGTGGACGACGCTGCGGACGCTGGTGGCGCGGGCGATGCCGCGGACGGTGACGGTGAGCTTGCCGATTGGCTTGCCGGTGTAGTTCATGAGCGGGACGGCGAGGCGCGCGGGCTCGGCGGTGTCGATGCAGGTGGTCTCGACGAGGGGCGTGCTGCACTCGACGGGCCGGATGAAGGCCTGGGGGAGGAAGGCATCGACGAGGGCGGCGCGGAGGCGTGGGTTCATCTCGGTGGGGAGGAAGTGGGCGAAAGCGTCGTCGGTGGCGCCTCGGTCGGGCGGGCGGAGTGGCAGTGCGCTCTTGAGGTAGGCCTGGCCGGGCAGGAAGCCGAAGAGCACGGCGCGGCCCTTCCCATGGGCCTTGGCGACGACGGCGGGCAGGCCGGTGGCGAACGTCCCGAGGGCCTTGCCGTCGGTGGGCTCGAGCTTCTGCTTCCAGGCGATGACCTCGATGCCGGAGACGGCTGCCGAGCCGGCGCCCCAGGATGCCACGTCGATGGGTGTGCTGGGCGGCAGATCCTGCTTGGTGAGGATCATGGTGAGGCTGGGGTCCTTGAGAATCGTCTCGCCGCGCGCGCCGTAGAGGGCGATGGCGTCGGGGTTGGGCTTGCCGAACTCGTCGATGTAGCCGCCGCCGCAGAGAGCCACGAGGGTGCCGCCGGCCTCCACCCAGGCGGCCAGGGCTTTCACGGCCTTCGAGTGGAGGTGCTGCTGGGTGGCGTAGATGAGGCGGACGTCCTTGGCGAGGCCGTCGATCACGTCGTCCTCGGTAATGAAGTCGACGGGGACCTGGGCGTGGCGGAGAGCCAGGTAGATGGCCTTGCGCTCGGCGTTGTGGATGGCGCCCTTGAAATTGGAGTCGCCGGTGAGGATTTCGTCGACGCTCGAGAGCAGAAGGCCGACCTTGGCGGGTCGGACGGTGCCGTCGAGCACATAGTCCTCGAATACGCCCGCGTCGTAGGTGGCGTCGTAGACGGCTCGCCACATGGGGAGGCCTTCGGTGGCGATGTAGTTCTCGGTGTAGGCGGTGGCGAGGGGCGAGGCGCAGAAGTAGTTGATGCGGGTGACGCCGTGGGCGATGCAGGTGTAGAAGGAGAGGCGGAAGTCGCGGGGCGTGTTGTTGGGAGTGTGGGGCATGACGTACATCATGATGGGCAGCTTGTGGTACTTCGCACCGGCCCGGAAGCCGGAGGCGAGATAGCCAGCGGTCTGGACGCTGAACTCGGGGATCTGGGCGAGGTAGTCCTCGCTCCAGGGCAGGGTCATGGCCCGCATCTTGAAGGGGCGGACCCACTGGAGGTCGGTGACCATGTAGTTGGCGTGTGGCGAGTAGTTGGCGCCGGTGACCACGCCCTGCCCCACGCGCTGTTCGAGGTATCGGGTGGCGTCGGCGTAGTGTGCGATGCCGGCCTCGACGGCCCACAGGCGCGCGTAGTAGTAGAGGGGGTGCCTGGGGTCGGCGGTGACCTTGACGGGCTCGTTCCAGGCGACGCCTCGAGCCTCGAGCCAGGCGGCGAACTTCGCGTCGTCGGGCTTCGCGGGGGGGATGTGGATTTCGTCGCCGAAGCTGATGACGGCGATGCGCTGGAGGTGGCCCTTCTTCTCAGCGTCGGCGGCGCGCTTCTCGAGAGCCTCGGTGGTGGAGGGGCGCCAGTGGGCGACGAGGCCTGCGCGCCGCTCGGGCACGCCAAGACGTTCGGCCCACGGGCCGCGCAGGGGGGTGAGCGTGTTGTCGCCGAGCGCGAGGGCGAGCTTGGCGGCCACCTCGCCGAGCGGGTTGTCCTGGTTGGTGGCGCTGCTGAAGCCCATGAGGCCGTAGAAGGGGAGGCGCTTGGGCGGGGAGTCGCGCTTGGGGAACTTGGCGACCTCGGCGGCGAGCCACTCGAGGGCTTCGAGCTGAGTGCGAATGACGGGGCGGGCCGCCACGTTGCCCGGAATCTCGAAGCCGCACAGCGAGATGGGGCCTGGCACGCCCTTCACGCGGGTCTTCCGCACGGGCTTCAGGCCGCCCGCGCCGTCGGGGATGGCGAACTCGATCTCGAGGTCGACCCCCTTGGCTCCGCGGTCTTTGTAGCGTGCCTGGGGGCACCAGATGGAGTTGTTCAGCGAGTCGAGCGCCTGCCCGATGGGGATCCAGCCCGAGGTTTCGCCCGGCTGGAGGTAGCGGTCGTCTGGGATCTTCTTGGGGTCCAGTCTCACGATGGGAGCCAGGAGGTCGGCGCGCACCTGGCGGGAGCGCGGGCCGGCGATGCGGTAGGCGGTGCGGCTGACCGCGCGGCCGCCCTTGACGACGTGGGTGGTCGGCCAGTCGCGCACGTGCACCCAGTAGGGGGAATGCTGGCCCGAGGGATAGGGCGCGACGATGGGCACGCAGGGGCCGAGGCCATCCTTCGGATTCGTGATGCGCACGAACAGGTCGCCGTCCTGGACCAGCCAGCCGTCGTTTTCGAGGTAGCGGGCCTTCTTGCGCTGGACGGCGAGGCCCGCCGTGTCGGTGGTGAGGCAGATGAGGTCGACGTGGCGGCGGGCGGCCATGGCCCGGGGCTGCTTGCCGGCGAGCTGGGGGCCGGCGATCAAGCGGAGGCGGGCGGGGCCTCTGGCCAGCTTCGCCACGCCCTTCTGCTGCCACACGATGTTGTCCGTGCCGCCCCACGAGTAGCGTTGCATCGGCACGCGCTGGTGCTTGTTGAAGGCCCAGATCTTCGGGTCGTCGAGGAGGCCGAACGTCTCGCGAAACACCGTCTTGCCGCCCTGCTCGGCTTCGAGGGTGAACTCGACGGAGAAGCGGAAGGGCTGCTCGAAGCGGGCCAGCACCTGGTAGTCGCCGGGCTCGGGCACGTCGATGGCCAGAGAGGCCACGGCCTCCTTGCCCGGCTCGACCTGCTCGGGCGCTCCCAGGCAGGCCATCCGTGAGAGAAAGCAGATGGCGAAGGTGGACGCATAGTAGTTCTTCGGGAACGGCACGGCCGCCCAGGCGCCCTTTTCGACCGTGAAATCCTCGCCCTCGGCGATAAGGCGGACGGGCTTCTGGGCGCCGAGCGCCCCGAAGGACACTGCCAGCACTGCCATCAGGACCACGCAACGTGCTTTGCTCGCCCTCATGGGTGCCTCCGTCGGCTGGGTCACAGGGCCGGGCCACCACCTCCAGCCAGCACTATAGCGAGGCATGGGCTGGAGTCAAGCCGCCCGGGGCGGTCGGGCTGGGGAATCCGGGATTGCGCTTGACAGGCTGGGGGCTAGCGGGTATTCTGGTATCTAAATACCTGAAAGGAGGCCAGCGTGTCTCGATTCGTCCGCATTCCCGAAGCCGCGTCTCTGGGTATCCACGCGGCGGCGATTCTGGCAGCTGAGCCGGAGCGTTCGGTGCCCACGCGCGAGCTGGCTGGCCGGCTCCAAGCCTCGGAGGCCCACTTGGCCAAGGTGATGCAGCGCCTCGCCCGCGCAGGGCTGGTGCGATCCACGCGGGGGCCGAAGGGTGGCTTCCGCCTGCGGCGGCCGCCTGCGGAGATCTCGCTGCTCGACGTCTACGAGGCGGTGGACGGACGCGTGGAGGCGTCCGCGTGTCTGTTCGGCACCCCCGTGTGCGGGCGGGCGACGTGCATCTTCGGCGACTACTTGACCGAGTTCGACGAGCGGTTCGCCAGCTACCTGGCCAACACCACCCTGGGTGAGCTGGTAGAGACATAGGAGAGAGCCGATGGCGTCTGTGCGGCCCATCATCGAGATCGACGAGGAGAAGTGCACGGGATGCGGCGAGTGCATCCCCAACTGTCCCGAAGGGGCGCTCCAGATCATCGACGGCAAGGCGCGCCTGGTGAGCGACCTGTTCTGCGACGGGCTGGGCGCGTGCATCGGGCACTGTCCCGAGGGGGCGATCACCGTCGAGGAGCGCGAGGCCGAGCCCTACGACGAGCGTAAGGTGATGGTCAACGTGGTGCGCGGTGGGCCAAACGTGATTCGCGCCCACCTCGAGCACCTGCGCACCCACGGAGCCACCGACCTGGTCCGCGAGGCGGAAGCCTTCCTCGAGGAGCAGGGCATCCCCCTGCCCGAAGCGCCCGCAGCGGGGTGCCAGGGCACGTGCCCGAGCGCGCGCATTGCGGAGCTGCTGGGCGACGAGACCGAGGCAGAGGAGGCCGAACCCGCCGCCAGGGCAGGCTCGCGCCTGGGGCACTGGCCGGTGCAGATCGCCCTCGTGCCCCCGCACGCGCCGTTCCTCCAGGGTGCCCGCCTGGTGATCGCCGCCGACTGCACGCCCTTCGCCTATGCGAACTTCCACGAGGACTTCCTCCGAGGCCGCGCGGTGCTCGTCGGGTGCCCCAAGCTCGACGACCCCGCCTTCTACCGCCAGAAGCTCGCGATGATCTTCGAGCAGAACGACCTGGAGTCCATCGAGGTGGTGCATATGGAGGTGCCGTGCTGCACGGCCCTCGTGCGCATCGTGCAGCAGGCCCTGGCGGACGTGGGGAGGGCCGTGCCCGTGACGTTCACCAAGATCGGCATCCAGGGCGATATCCTGGAGCGAACCGAGGGGGCGACGGAGGCAGGACAATGAAGTGCCCAGGCCAGGACCCCGCATACTGGGACCGCACGGCGATCTTCGAGGTGCCCTGCCCCTCGTGCGGCAAGCCCGTGGAGTTCTTCAAGGACGACACGAGCGGGCGGTGCGGCGCCTGCGGCTACCGCTTCCGCAACCCGAAGCTCGACCTCGGCTGCGCCGAGTGGTGCCCCTACGCCGAGCAGTGCCTGGGCGTCCAGCCCGCCCGGGGCAATGCCGACGGGAAGAAGGGGTAGGGATGGAGAGGGCCGCGACGCGATGTGCCTTGGCCGCATCCGAAGAGAGATTCGTGAGCTCCCGGGTGCTCACAGTACGCAAGGAGACCTTCGATGAGCGACCGTGACTGTTCCGGGAGCCGGTTGATCCCAGCCGCCAAAGCCCTCGACCTGGCGGCGCTCGTCGACTATGCCGAAGGCGCGATTGTAAGCCGCACCCTCGCCGAGAACGATGCGGGCACGCTCACCGCGTTCGCCTTCGATGCCGGCCAGGGCCTCAGCGAGCACTCGGCGCCCTTCGATGCCGTGGTGCAGGTGCTCGACGGCCAGGCGGAGCTGGTCATCGGGGGCGAGGCCGTGGCGGCGGCGGCCGGCCAGCTCGTGGTGATGCCCGCCAACGTGCCTCACGCGGTGAAGGCGCCGACGCGGTTCAAGATGCTCTTGACCATGCTCCGAGCGAAGCCGGGCCATTCGCCGGGGTGATCGGAGTGAAAGGAGACCGTCCCATGAGTATGTTGTGCTACCAGTGTGAACAGACGGCGAAGGGCACGGGCTGCACGATCCGCGGCGTGTGCGGGAAGGAGCCCGAGGTGGCGGCGCTCCAGGACCTGCTGGTCCACGCGGTCAAGGGCATCGCCATGTACGCCCACCGCGCCAGGCAGTTCGGCGCGAAGGACGCCGCGGTGGACCGCTTCGTGCCCGAGGCTCTCTTCGCCACGCTCACGAATGTGAACTTCGACCCCGCGCGCTTCAAGGAGATGCTCGGGCAGGCCGCCGCCCTCCGCGACCAGGCGAAGGCTCTCTACGAAGATGCGGCGACCGCGGCGGGGCAGACCCCCGAGACCCTGGCCGGACCCGCCGCCTGGACCCCTGAGCCCACCCTCGACGGCCTGGTGCGCCAGGGCGAGGACGTGGGCATCCAGGACCGCATCGACCGGCTGGGCGACACGGTGACCGGCCTCCAGGAGCTCATCGTCTACGGCCTCAAGGGCGCCGGCGCCTATGCTGATCACGCAGCCATTCTGGGCAAGGAAAGCGACGACTTCTACGCGCCCATGTACGAGCTGCTCGACTTCGTGGCCGCCGAGCCGACCGACGCCGATGCTCTCACCGCCAGCGCCCTCAAGACCGGCGAGGTGAACCTGAAGGCCATGGAATTGCTCGACGCGGCCAACACCGAGGCCTACGGGCACCCCGAGCCCACGCCCGTGCGCGTCTCCGCGGTCAAGGGCAAGTGCATCGTCGTGTCCGGCCACGACCTCAAGGACCTCGAGGAGATCCTCAAGCAGACTGAGGGCAAGGGCATCCATGTCTACACCCACGGCGAGATGCTCCCCTGCCTTGCCTACCCGGGGCTGAAGAAGTACGGGCATCTGGTGGGCAACTACGGCAGTGCGTGGCAGAACCAGCGGAGCGAGTTCGAGGCCTTCCCCGGCGCCATCGTGCTCACGACCAACTGCCTGATGCCACCGAAGGACACCTACCGCGACCGCGTGTTCACCTGCGGCCTCGTGGGCTTCCCCGGGGTCGCGCGCATCGAGGGCCGCGACTTCACGCCGGCCATCGAGGCGGCGCTGGCAGCCCCCGGCTTCGCCGAGGACGAGCCGGAGAAAACCATCACCGTGGGCTTCGGCCGCAATGCCGTGATGAGCGTGGCCGGCGCCGTGATCGACGCGGTCAAGAGCGGCGCCATCCGCCACTTCCTCCTCATCGGCGGGTGCGACGGCGCCAAGCCCGGCCGCAACTACTACACCGAACTCGCCGAGGCCGTGCCCGACGACTGCGTGATCCTCACACTCGCCTGCGGCAAGTATCGCTTCAACAAGCTCGACTTCGGGGACATCGGGGGGATCCCCCGCCTGCTCGACATCGGGCAGTGCAACGACGCCTACTCGGCCGTGCAGATCGCCGTGGCTCTCGCCGAGGCGTTCGAGACGGACGTGAACGGCCTGCCGCTCTCGCTGGTGCTCTCGTGGTACGAGCAGAAGGCCGTGGCCATTCTGCTCACGCTGCTGCACCTGGGGATCCAGAACATCCGCCTTGGCCCCACCCTGCCGGCATTCGTCGCCGAGCCCGTGCTCAAGGGGCTCGTGGACACGTTCGGCATCGCGCCCGTGACCACCGCTCAGGAGGACCTCCAGGCCATTCTGGGCTGATCGCGACGGGATGGCTCAGGCGTTCAGGGCGCGGCGGACCACGTCCCTGAGTTCGGCAGCTCGGTAGGGCTTCTGGATGAAGCCGGCCAGGCCGTCGGCGCCGAAGCGGGCCGTCGCGTCCTGCTCGGTGTAGCCGCTGGACAGGACGACGGGCACGTCAGCGTTGATCTGCTGCATCTCGTGAAAGGTGTCCCTGCCGCTCAGATGGGGCATCGTCATGTCGAGGAGCACGAGGGCGAGCCGGCCGGCGTGGTCGCGGAACACGCGAACAGCTTCGCGGCCGTCGGGGGCGATGAGCACCGTGAAGCCGGCTTCCTCGAGGATGAGTCTGGCGACGGCCCGCACGGTTTCCTCGTCGTCGACCACGAGGATTGTGCCTTCGCCGTTCCAGGGCTCCCCAGGCACGGCGGCGGCGCCGCTTTTCTCCACCGGACATCCGCAGAAGGGGAAGAGCACGCGGAAGGTGGTGCCTCGGCCGGGGGTGCTGTGGATCTCGATGGCCCCCCTGTGGCTGCGCACGATGCCGAGCACCGCCGCCAGGCCGAGGCCGCGCCCCGTGAACTTGGTGGAGAAGAAGGGGTCGAAGGCGCGGCTCTGGGTCCGCTCGTCCATGCCGCAGCCGGTGTCGCGCACTTCGAGGAACACGCAGGTGCCCTGGGGCACGTTGGCGGGGAGGTGAATGCGGGTGAGGTCGGCCTCGGCCCCCTCGATGGCGCCGGTGGCGATGGCGATGACACCGCTCTGCTCGCCGATGGCTTCGGAAGCGTTGGTGATGAGGTTCATGACCACCTGGCGGATCTGCGTGGCGTCGGCCTCCGTTGCGGGCAGGTTCTCGGCAAGGTGGTACTTCAGGACGGCGTTCTTGGAGACGGAGACGGCGGCTAGGTCGGCCATTTCGCGGACGAGCTGCGAGAGGTCGACGGGCTCGACGAGGAACTGGCCTCTGCCGGAGTAGGCGAGCATCTGCTTGGTGAGCTCGGCGGCGCGCTTCGCCGCGTCGACGACGTGGCCGAGGGGCTCGCGTGCGGAGGACCCGGATTCGAGCCGGTCGAGAGCCAGGTCGGCGTAGCCCACGATGCCGGCCAGCAGGTTGTTGAAGTCGTGGGCGATGCCGCCCGCGAGGACGCCGAGGCTCTCGAGCTTCTGGGCATGGAGCATCTGGGCTTCCTGGGTGCGGCGCTGGCTTTCGGAGCGCTGGCGTTCGAGGGCGCTCCCGATCAGCTCGGCGGCAACGCGGAGCAGCCCGATCATCTCCTCCGACCACTCGCGCTTGCCGCGAAGCTCCTCGAGCGCCAGCACCCCCACGAGAGCGCCGTCGTCCATGACCGGGAAGGCCACGAACGCCTGAACGCCCTGCGCCTGAAGATAGGCAGAGTCCTCGGGGGCTTCGCGCTCGAGATCCGCGACCGAAGGGATGTGGAGGGTTTCGAGCTTGCGCAGCTTCTTGGCGACCCATGGAAGCACGTCGTCGAGAGCTACGGCCTGTGCAACGTTGAGGCGGCCCTCGCCGAGGCCCCGCCCCCACTCGTGGGTCAGGTCGGCCTTCGCGGCATTGTCATAGATGCGGAAGAGGGAGCACCGGCCGACGCCCTGGAACTCGCCGATGGCTTCGAGCGCCTCGCGGATGCCCTGGTCGATCTCCTCGGTGTCCAGATTGATGAAGTGCGTTGCGATGGTGCTCACGAGCTGCTCGAAGGCACGGCGGAGCCGAGCGTCGTCGGGGCCTGGCTGCTCGCCTGGGCGGGGTACGGGCGGGTGGTTGCTCATCGGGGTTCCCAAACACGAGGGTCGCGGGCCTGCTACGGCTTGAGGACGACGCCGAGGGCCTCGGCGGGCGCGGCGACGAGCTTCTCACAAGCGGCCGGTGCATCGGCGAGGGGGAAGACGTCGGTGATCAGCGGGTCGACGCGGAGCGCGCCCTCGGCCAGGACGCGCAGGCTCTCCTCGAGGTTGCGCTGGGTGGTCCAGGGCACGAGGACGGGCGGGTAGTCGGCGCCGTGCTCCCAGGCTTCGTCGTGGTAGCCGGGGCCGGGGCGTGCGGAGCTGCGGATATCCACGTTGCCCAGTCCTGCGGCGAGACTGAGCGTGACGGTGGCGCCGCCGACGACCACGATGCGCCCCCAGCGATGGGTGTCGGGTGCCGGCTTCATCATCGCGTAGAGCTGTTTGGCGGCCGCTGTGCCATCGCCGCCGAAGGCGATGATGCCCGCGTCGAGTCCGTGGCCGCGGCAGAACTCGACCACTGCCGCCACAGGGTCGTCCTCGTCGACGTTCACCACCAGGTCGGCCCCCGTGGCCGCGGCCACGGCGAGGCGCTTGGGAAACCTGTCGAGGCCCACCACGTGGGTGCCCGAGAGCTTCGCGAACTGCACGGCGAGTTGGCCGACGAGCCCGAGGCCGCTCACCGCCACGTTCTCGCCGAACGCGGGCTCCGCCCGCCGGACGGCGTGGAGCGCGGTGGCGGCCAGATGGCAGAAGGCAGCGGCCTCGAACGACACGCCCTCAGGGATGGGCACCGCGAGGTTCACAGGCACGGCGGCGTGGGTGGTGTGGAGCGCGTAGCCGCCTCCCATGCAGGCGACGCGATCGCCTGGCGCGAAGCGGTCCACGTCTTCGCCAAGGGCGATTACCGTCCCCGCGTTCTGGTAGCCGAAAGGCCTGGGCGGGGCGTCGCTGGGGTTCGCACGACGGGCGCGGATCCCGCCGAGTTCCGTGCCCGGGCTGATGAGCGACGCGGCGACCTCGACGAGCACCTGGCCCCGGCTGGGCTCGGGCACCGGTTCCTCGACGACGTGGAACTGCCCCTTCCCATCGATGGCGGCGACCTTGCGCATCATGCCTCTCTCCTGTTACACGACTCCTGGCTCCCGGGGGCCGGAGCGAAGGGCACTCCAGGCCACACGTCCCCGCGATGATAGCGGCCCTCGGCATTGCTGGCAAGCGCGTGTGAACCAGGGGCCGCCGGCTCGCCTGCGCCCCAGATGTGAAGAATGCGGATTCTTCGGGCGGGCTGAGAGCTCCGCAGGGCAATGCGGATAGCCCGTAGGGCCTGCATCCCCTTTCCATTCAGAAAACGTTTTCTTCGGGAGACGATTTTCCTTGACATATTCTGAATAGGTACTATACGGTTCCGACACCCGAAAGGAGAGAACCCCATGCCCGTCGAGAAAACCGCTAACAGCTATCGCCGCGAGGTGGCCGCGCGTCTCAAGAAGCTCGCCGCATTCGGGCCCATGGTCGACGGTTCCCTCGTCGTCGTCCACCGCCGATGCGGCAACCCCCGCTGCCGATGTGCCCGCGGCCACAAGCACCCCGCTCACTATCTGATGCGCAAGGTGGGGGGCAAGACCCACTCGGTCTACATTCCCGTCGACCTGGTCGAGGACGTGCGACAATGGAATCAGGAGTTCCGAAGGCTCAAACGTCCTGTCGCGACAATCTGCGAGCGGCAGCGAAAGGTCGTCGCCGCCGTGAGCGCCGAAAGGCGGACAAGGCGCTCAAGATAGCCGTCCGCCACCTCGGCACAGAGTTCCTGCGAACGATGCGGCATCTTTTCCCCCCGATTCAATGAGGCCCTCGGCGGGTTGTCCGACCCGCGGGACCCGGACCTGATCGACTACGGCGTGCCGGTCCTCGTCTGGACGGCCATCCTGGTGTTCGTGTGCCGGCTCGAGGCACGCCGCCAGATCCACCATCGGCTCAATGTGCACACCGTGACGGCGTACCTGGCCCGCCTGGCGTGCCAGGCCCTCCACCGAGTGCCCCACGGGGACACCGTGGCCGCTGTGGTCCGCCGCCTCGTGGTCGAGGAACTCGCAGGGGTGCGCACCGACCTGGTGCGCTCGCTCATCGAGCGGCGCCAGCTCGAGAAGTTCCGCCTCCTCGCCACCGACTACCTGATCACTCTCGATGGCACCGGGCACCTGGTCCTTGGCGACAGGCCCTCCCGCTTCACCGAGGGGTGCCTCACCCAAGCCCTCTCGAACGGCGGCACGCTCTACTACCGGCCCGTCCTGGAAGCCAAGCTCGTCACCCGCTCGGGCCTCGCACTCTCGGTCGAGACCGAGTTCCTCGAAAACATCCCCCGCGAGGGGCGAAGCGACGAGGAGTATAAGCAGGACTGCGAACTCAAGGGGGCCTACCGCCTCCTGCCCCGTCTCAAGGACCAGTTCCCCCAGCTCCCGATCTGCCTCCTTCTCGACGGCCTCTACGTCGGCGAGCCCATGTTCGCTCTGTGCCAGACATGCCGCTGGCACTTCCTCATGATCCTGCGCGAAGGCTCCCTGCCCAGCGTCCACGACGAGTTCTACCGCCTCGCCCCCCTGCGGCCCGACCAGACCCGCATCTACTATCACCAGGGGGTGCGGCAGGTCCTCCGCTGGGCCAACGACATTGCCTACCGGGGCCGGACCGTCGGCGTCCTCGAATGCGTCGAGACGCCCAAGGGCAAGTCCGAACCCACCACGTGGCTCTGGGTCACCAACATCCCCATCACCTCCGAGAACTGTACCCGCTTGGCCAACTCAGGAGGACGACAACGCTGGCGCATCGAAAACAAAGGCTTCCACGTCCAGAAGCACGGCGGCTACGCGATGGAACACGCCTACGCCAATGAGCCCACAGCGGCCAAGAACTTCTACCTTCTCCTCCAGATCGCCCACCTGTTCGTCCAGCTCTTCGCGTGCCGCGTCGGGGGCAAGAAGGACATCAAGGCCCGCCTGGGCTCCCTGCGCAACCTCGCCGCAGACCTCCTCGAATCCCTGCGCACCGCCCCGCTGCCCCCGCCCGCCGAACTCGCCGCCCTCCTGGCCAAGGCGATCCAGATCCGCCTCGACACCTCGTAGCTACTTGCTCCCGCGTGAACCGTCCCGTCCGCCGCCGCCTTCTGACCCTCAGTTCCGACTTCTCCCGCACGACGCCCCC
>Ga0272441_10011178_pt1 | contig 13378 bp, 9 predicted proteins | sample SSMProp6N_FD_193582 | JGI IMG/M metagenome (GOLD analysis project Ga0272441, IMG submission 193582) | Marine sediment archaeal communities from Little Sippewissett salt marsh, Falmouth, MA, United States - SSM-Prop-6N | ecosystem: Environmental > Aquatic > Marine > Wetlands > Sediment ... | reverse complement strand
CGTATCGAGCTCGACAACGAGCAGTTTACAGATATTCTCATCAGGATATTTCTCGGCGTTATCATAGGCGGGCGGCTCGGTTTCTGCCTCTTCGTCAATCCCTCCTACTATCTTCGCAATCCCTTACAGATACTGGCCGTTTGGGAAGGGGGAATGTACTTTTTCGGCGGACTGATACTGGCAATGATTCTGCCCTATTCCTACATCCGGAAGATACAGCGCAATTATTTTGATGCTGCCGACCTGATCATCATTCCCGCACCGATCGCCCTAGCTTTCGGCAGGCTTGGTAATTTCATCAACGGTGAATTCTGGGGCCGGCCGAGCACCGCCCCATGGGCAATGGTCTTCGATACCGTCCCCCGGTCGAAATGGTTCCCGACAGATGAAGGCTGGGTACAGGATTTTCTCGCTGAAATCGGCATGCGTGTGCCCCTATCTCAGGAGCTGGTGAATCTTCCCCGTCATCCGGTCCAGTTGTACGAGCTCTTCTTCGAAGGAGTACTGCTTTTCTTCGTGCTTCTGCTGTTCCGCGATATCGGCAAACCGAAGCCCCGGGGTTCAATCCTGAGCCTTTTCATGCTCACATACGGCGTCTTGCGCTTCTGGATAGAGTTCTACCGGGAGCCGACAAGTCATTCAGCCATCATAGCCGGCGACTGGTTTACCCTCAGCATGCTGTTTTCGGTCCCGATGGTACTGGCGGGCGCAGGAGGTCTGCTTCTCGCCTATACGCACAACAAGCCCAATCTGCTCTACACAGCCACTAGCGTTCAGACACCCGCCACTTCACGGAAGAACAAGAACAAGCGGCAGCGCCGAAAACAGCGGTGACTGCATAAGCACCCGATAAAACCATCGCCCTCTAAAAATTGACTTTCCATCGAAATCAACTACAATTCCTGCATATGGGCATGAGTGATAAAGAAAGCAGCGGGCCCGCCCTGATCTGCGCGTCTCTGAAGGAGAATATCCGCAGGGTCTTCGTCGGTAAAGAAGAGAAAATCGATATTATACTGGCAGGTTTTCTCTCCGGGCTGCATGTCCTGCTCGAAGACATCCCCGGGGTCGGGAAAACGACCCTTGCGATGACTCTGGCCAGGAGCAGCGGACTCGATTTCGGACGGATACAGTTCACTCCCGATCTCCTGCCTGGTGATATTATCGGGATGACGGTGTACGAACAGGCGAAGCGGGAATTCGTCTTCAAGCCCGGAGCGATCATGCATCAGTTCATCCTGGCGGACGAAATCAACCGGGCATCGGAACGCACCCAGGCGGCACTCCTCGAGGCCATGGCAGAGCAGTCGGTCACCGTCGATGGACGTACCTACCAGCTGCAGCAGCCCTTTTTTGTGATGGCAACCCAGAACCCTCACACCTTCGCTGGTACCTTTCTGCTTCCGGAATCGCAGTGTGACCGCTTCGGCCTCTCCCTGTCACTGGGATACCCTACGCAGTCTGACGAATCTCTTATCCTCAGACGCTTCAAAGAGAAGAGCCCCCTGGAAGGATTGCACCCGGTGACCGATGCCGAACGCATACAGAGAGCACGCCATGAGGTCCGCACCGTACTAGTCGGAGAACTGGTCGAGAAATACATTATCGAGATAGTCCATGCTACCCGTTCCAGCCCATTACTCAAACTGGGTGTCAGTCCGAGAGGTACCCAGCAGCTGTATCTCGCCTCTCAGACAAGGGCCGCCCTTGATGGCCGCGACTTTGTCATTCCCGAAGATGTTGCATCCATCGTACCCCATGTCTTCGCCCACCGGGTACAGCTCTCAGGTGAAATGAAACTGAAAAACACCCCTGCTGAAAAGGTGGTGCGGGAAATAGTAGGCAGAATTCCTATCCCCGCTGGTGTCTGAAATGCGTTCATTACGAATACACATACCGGCGCTGCTCGTTCTCCTCTTCGTCGGGACCCTGCTGTCTCTCGGCAGTTATCACATAGGTATATACCTCTCATACTTCTACTGGTTTTTCATCATTTTCTCAGCCCTGGATATACTGCATCTTCTTCTATCCCTCTTTTCCCTCAGATATCACCAGGATTTCAGCACGGACCATCCACGGAAGAACGATATTCTCTACTACAAGCTTTCAGTCAAGAATGAAGGCGCCCTTCCCTCTGCCCGGATTTACATCGAATCCATCAACGCATCGCCTGCCGCCGACAACATACATCCGAGTTATTCCCTCTCCCTCCGGGGCCGGCAAAAATGGGAATCCACTCTTCCCGTCAGCTGTCCCTTCCGGGGCGTGTACACCGTCGGACTGAATCGCCTGATCATAGGAGATATGCTTGGAATCATCCAGATCGGCCTGCCTGTCTGGCAGCGTACATTTTACGTCTATCCCCGCATCATACCCCTGCCCCGTCGTTATCTTCCCGAATCGAGCTGTGACAGGAATCTCTCAGGGGAACTGGCGGGCAACATCGTAGACAGCTCATATTTCTCACATCTCAACGACTATCGTAGCGGTCAATCTATTGCTCATATGTACTGGAAGAAATTCTCCGCCGCGGGATTGGTCCAGTTGAAGGCGTATGACCGTACAGCACAGCCGGGGATTGAATTGCATATAGACAGACGCCCCGTACCTGGTCCGAAAGAGATCCGGCTCAAGACTGAAGACATCTCACTCGAAGCGGCCCTGTCCATGATCAATTATTTTAGCGGAACTGGTGTTTCTGTCGTCGTTCATCTGTCTCCGGATGACACATTTACTCTTCCAGCCGGCAGCACTGAACACCTCCATGAACTGCTGCAGATTTTCCTGAATCTGCAGTTTTCCCAGAACTATTCGCTTCTGGACATTCTTCAGGCCGACAGCATGCAGTTTGCCGGGAAAACGGGCGCCCATGTGTATATCACCCATGTCCCCGATCTCGATGCGCTGGAGTATCTGCGGAGATCGCACGATGAGTCCCGAGGAAGGCTCCTTTACCTGAACAGCTGTGCGTTTTCCCCCGATCAGGTCAGTCAGATCGGTGACTATGTCTACACCCACAGTGATCTTGAACATGATGTGTTTATAATCGATGAGAAGGATTTTGGCTGATATGTATAGTGTCGGTCTCCTCTTATGTGCAGTCCCTGCCGCATGGGCTTACTTCGCCTTTGATGCCGAAGGACCCTTTTGGATCTATCCGGCGGCCTGTGTGATGACCGTCACCCTCTCGCTCCTGCAGTTGCGGGGCCTGCTTCAGGTCCGCTTCCTGAGGAGAGCCGCACTGATACCTCTCCTGTTCACGGGGATATACATCATGGTTCTCCTCTATGTAACTCCCGGCTCTGCGTACCGCGTGTGGTTTGAGGTTTCCAGGTCCGGCATTCCGTCCGGCACCATCACCTATTTCATGTTTCTCAAGCTTACATTTTTCACTCTCATTGCTCTGCTCCTGTGGAGTAACAAGAGATACCTGCCGGCCCTCATTTCGCTCTGCTTTCCGGCAGCGCTGACAGCGTCGCTCATCCTGCAGCATCCGCTGCTTGCGGTACTGTCATTTCTCTTACTCGTCACCGGATTCCTCTCTCTTAGTATGTCCGGCACCTTCTCCCGTGGTTTCAGGTATCTCGTGACTTTCATGGAAATTATGGCTGTATCCGCGCTTATTGCGATCCCGTTTGCCTCTCTGCAGGTACCGCAGCCGACTCTTTTCCAGGATTTTGTCTCCCGGAATGACCTGGACAATGCACTGCTGCGTGTTTTCCCGGGTCTCCCCCTCGTCTCCGACATGCCCGGATATGAAAATGAAGCTTCCGCTTGGAGCCTCGGCGGAAGACCTCTCCTCGGTTCCCATCCGGTATTCTATCTGAGGGGAAAAACCGGAGAGACCGTCTATCTCCGCTCACTGAGTTATGACTACTACACTGGATTCGGCTGGGAGCACACGCTGCATGAATCTGCGGAAAACACTCCAGGTGCAAGCCTTCGTATAGAGGCTGTTACCGGAGAACATTTTGCAGTATCGGATTTGATAGAAGTCGAAGTTGCCGCCGACTTCTATTCATCAATCCCCCACATTCTGGATACAGAGGATCTGCTCTTTCCCGTCCTGCCGGCTGTGCAGAAGGGTAACCTGAACATTGGTATTATTGTCGCTCCCCCCCTCATCAGGGGCATGCGATACTTTATATCGAGAAAGAGAAAACGGTTCGATGTAACAGAGTCTGAAATGGAACGGTATCTGCAGATCACGGGTACTATGCCGCCTGAAATACGTCAGCTTGCTGAATCACTCGGAAGAGAAACCGTTGAAGGGACTCTGACGGCAATACAAACACACCTCATCCGGAACTATTCATATTCACTGAATGTACCGAAGCCTGCGGAATCACAGGATTTTCTCACCCATTTCCTCTTCGATCTTCAAAAGGGATATTGCGTTCACTTTTCGACAGCCTGTACCATGCTTTGCAGACTGAACGGCATTCCGGCACGCTATGTTTCCGGATATCTGGCCCGTTTCCCGTTTGATTCGGATACGATCGAAATCACTCCCCTGCAGAGCCACACGTGGTGTGAAGTCTGGACCGAAGATGCCGGATGGCGAATAGTTGAAGCCACCAGTGTGTTGTCTGATTCGGCAGTATCAGCAGGAAAGGCCCTCCTCTCCGAAGACACGGATCCCCTGACTCAACGGCAGCTGCGTGCTTTGCGGGGTGAGAGAGCTGATGAGTCTCTGCGATACTCGCTCAGGATCCTTCTGCTCACCGCCGCAGGTGTGCTGTCCGCTTCCCTTCTCATATTAGTGATCATCAGATTGATCCGGCATATATTTATTCCGGGAGCGGTACTTCCCCGTGCAGTGCTTCGGATAGTCGCTCATTTTGCAGCTTTCGGTGTCGAATCTCCTCTTACGAACGGCTGGGTACAGTGGGAGGAAGATGCTGCCGCCTGCTGTCCTCGTCTCGAATCAGGCGTACGCGACATGGTCCTTCGAATAGAGGTTCATCTCTACCGGGAAAAAGCTCTCGACCACTCCGATTATCAATTCTTCCGGGACCTGTATCGGAAATGCCGCACATGCAATTGCAGTTGATTCCCGGCATCCAACAATAGTATTGATCGGCCAGTCGGCTCATCGTATACTTCTGATAAGGCGCCGTATGAAGAAAACACTTTTGTTTACCGGGTTCATTCTCCTTTTCTGCCTGCCTGTCCATGCGTTCATTGACATCAAACCTGTCTTCGGGTTCAACGGTTTCTTTTCCAGCGCCGGAGGTATCCCCCTGTGGATTTTTCTGGAAAACAACGGTCCCGGCTTCGACGGCCGTCTGATCATCGTACAGGAGGCTCAAGTCTTCGGTGGAGGAACTCCGGTAACATATGCCGAAAAGTGCTCCCTGAGGAAAGGCGAGAAAAAGCAGTACTATTTTACTATATCCCTCAGTGAGGGGTTCGAACCGCTTCGAATAGAGTTGATCGAGGATGGAGCTGTACGAGAGCAGACTATACTTGAGATTCCGTACAGACAGGAAATCGCGCCCTTTCTTCTGGATCTCACCACCCGGAGCACGCTTCCAGCCGAACTCATCATCGGCGAATCTGCGGTGCGAACAGTGGCTCCGGCGGGAGGCCTGCTGCCCCGGCACTGGAGCGGTTATGCTTCAGTGTCCGGTATTGTCATGGATGTCAGGTCGTACGGGGGACTGAGTCCGGCCGTTCAGCAGGGAATCCTGCATTATGTTGCCGCAGGTGGAACTCTGCTGTTTATTCCCGGACCGCCGGTCCGTCTGTCTGCAGGACAAAATGATCCTATCATTGCGGCATTGTTTCCGGCAGCATCCTTTTCCATTGATTCACAGATTCCGTCTTCTATTACACGGGCGGTCGGAGCCGGCACGGTACACCGTCTATCAGGGTATGATTCGCCTGATTTCAGCCGATTGGCGTCCGGCAGGGCGTCATTAACCGCTGCAGACTACGAATCCTTCGAACACTCTCTGCTCAACAGTGCCGGTGTCAGACCGATGTTTCTTCTTCCGCATACTACAGAACTGGTAGTCATTTTTATGTTCTGTTTCTGCCTTCTCTGCGCTGCCTTCCTGTTGTCCCGAATAAGAGGAAATCGAACGAGTAGAATCCTGGTGTTCATCACTCTGCTCGCTGCCGCCGCCGGAAGTGCATTCGGGACCTACCTTGCCGCCGGAAAGCCGCTTTACAGCGGTCATCTCGTTCAATTCAGGATAAATCAAATCATGGTGCCGGATTCATCGCTATCATGCATCGTATCGGATATCATGCTGCTCTCATCCCAGTCCCTTCAAACCGGTGTTGATGCCCCTCCCGAAGCCGTATTCCGTACCGCGGAGACGCTCCCGGAAGCTTCGATCGGCAGGTCCGGGACATCCCTCCGCTTCGCATTAGAACCATGGCGCATCGGCCGTGTGAGGGTCGAATACCCTGAATCGTTCGGACTCAAGATTTATGAACAGTCTGACCGCGGCGGCCGATCCACAGACACGACTCCCGGATACACATTGCATGTTCAGAATGCCACGGGCCGTTCCTTTCGCGCCTGTGAGATAGTGACGGCCCGGGGAGCGAATCCCATGACCTCAATACTGCCTACCGGCTCCTCCCTGATCACCGCAGACACGCAGCCTGAGCTCCGCTCACATACACTTCGCCGGATAGAGGCTATTGTCCTCAGCAACGTACGAGCCCATATCAGGGGAGAAATCGAGGAAAACGGCGGAATATTCCTGATCGGTATCATGGACATGAACCTGCCCATGGATCCGGCGTTGACCACCCTTTCAATAATGAGACCCTCACTAATTGAACGGCATGTAACGGTCCTTATATATAACCTGTCATCGCTGCCCCGTTCAGAAAGCGAGGTGGAAAGCTGAGATGTGGACACTTGTACGTATGCGTCTGGAGATGGTTTTTAGCTCACCTCGTTTCCTCTGGCCCATGGCAGCCGCATTTGGGGTGATCGCAGGAGTGTTCATCCTCTCTCTGCCAGAAAACGATCTGCTGCTGATCGGGTCCCTCGGGATAGGGTTCACGATCTTCACGCGGACTTTCTTCATAGCTTATCTCTGTCTGCTCAGCGCTGTCATCCTGCCGGCTCTCTCCAGCTCATCAGATGGTGCGCTGCTTAGATTCTTTCGAATAATCCGTCTTTCACGGATCAGCGCACCTGCGGTTCTGATTGCAGAACTCTTGACGGCGGTGCTGCGCTCGCTGATTTTTACCGCCCTGGCTTCAGGGCCTCTGATTCCTGCAGCAGCTCTCTCGGGTATCATCCCCGCCGTGCTGACAAGATTTCTTCTCCTGATTCTTCTCACCCTGATTTCTCTGGATCTGATTATCCAGGTGGTAAAGACACTCCCGGAATCATTGCACGGCGGAATACTGGTCGCCATCTGGCTTGCGGGGGCTCTCTACAGCTACTTTGTGCATCCCTTTACCGGTATGATCGGGCTGCCTGTACTGTTGAAGATACACGGGGCCATCCTCATCACCGCAGCTGCAGGACTGCTGCTGAGAGTACATTCGTACCGAAGGAAACTGCACAATGCATCCCGGAACTGATACAGCGTGGCTGCTGCACCTGCTGTCCGATCTGAAACGGGCCGCCCGCCGGAGCCTCTTTCTGTCAAGTTTCTGCTCGGTCTTCTTTCCGAGCGCTCTTCTCTACCCTGTGTTTGTATTCATCCATCTCACTGTTGTTCCCGTTCCGCTTCTCTTCTACTGTATGCCGCCTGCTGCAGCATTCAGCTTCTCCATCTTCCGCGGACTGTTTGCAGTTCCTTCCGACGAGGCTGTGCTGTATACAACTGATCATGTGTACGATCTGAAGTCGCAGCTGCTTACCGCTTTTTCCATATGCCGCAGCTCAGGTACGATCAGCATGATAGAGAAAATGCAGCTCAGTTCTGCCTGCAGGAATCTGCCGTCTATTCGTCCATCGACTGTATTTCCGCTTCGTCCCGGTATTCCTAGTTTTCTCATGTACCTTCCCGGCGTGCTCTTCGCATTCAGCGTTGCCGCCGCCTTCTTGATGAACAGCCTGGTCTATGATATTCCCGATCATATTGCAGATTCCGCCCGCCGTCTCGAAGAATCGGTGAAGAGAGCGGCTGAATTGACACCTGAAGATGAGATCGACAACCGTGAGCTTCTCGAACGTATCGAAGCCCTCGGCAGACGATTGTCGGAGCGTCAAATAGAGAAAGAGAAAGCTGTCTTCCATTCACTTCAACTGCAGGAAGAGCTGCAGACCCGAATTGAAGAGCTGGAAAGAGACCTGCTTGCACAATCAATCGAACCGGATCGACAAGCAAAGGTCCCCGATACACCTGAACTCGCCCTGCGACGCGAGGATGCTCCCCGGGACGGCGATCTCGCCGGAGGAAGCGAGAAACTCACTGTACCATCAGCCCCCTCTTCCGGCACCGCAGACGGGGACCAGTCTGCAAAAAAGATCGAATCCTATACCGACACGCTGAATGCACTGGATAATCTCACCGATCAGCTTGAACAATCCGGAGAAGAAGGCGTCCCGGATATCGATGCAGATACGGACATCGCCTCAAGCGGCGGCCTGCGCAGTGATACCCGGTCTTCAGGAAAAGAAGGCGCCTCGCCGGGTTCAGCAGCAAGCGAAGACCGCTTTGAAGAATCTTTTGTGGAAGAGCCGGATCAGCCCGACGGAGAAAAATCCATTATCCGCGGCAGGAGTTCAGGCGATCCCGAGTCTTCTATCGTTACCAGAACCTACAGCGAACCCGGAGAAGCCCTGCTTCCTTTTACGGATACCGATACTTCCTATAAACCAGGTCTCGAGCAGGTGTTTCCCGTTCAGTCAATCCATCCCGATGATCGCGATCTTGCTCTCAGATACCTGTATGCCATCGGAATGAGCGAAGGAGGACCCGATGAATGAAACTGAATCGATAAAAGCGAGCGAACGGAGGCTGGCGGCTTCAAGCAGTACCCTGCACGCCGTCAGGGAAGAACTCCGCAGGTGCATTGTCGGCCAGGAGGAGGTCCTCGACGAACTCCTGGTCTGTCTGGTTGCCGGCGGTCACGCCCTCGTCGAAGGTGTACCAGGTCTCGGGAAGACGACCATGATCAAGGTCCTCAGCGGCATTCTCGATCTCTCCTTCTCCCGGATTCAATGTACTCCCGACATTATGCCGGCTGATATCATCGGTACGCACATCCTCATTCCCAATGTCACCGGAGCCAACGATATTCAGTTCAGAAAGGGTCCGGTATTCACGAATATACTGTTCGCCGACGAAATCAACCGGGCAACCCCCAAGACACAGTCGGCCCTTCTCGAGGCAATGCAGGAAAAAAACGTGACGGTCGGCGGTACCCGGTATCCTCTTCCCGATCCTTTTCTCGTCTGTGCGACGCAGAATCCCATCGAAATGGAAGGCACCTATCCGCTGCCAGAAGCACAGCTTGACCGCTTCTTTTTCAAGATCATCATCAATCGTCCGAGTCCCGGTGAAGTTCTGCAGATTATAGACCGGACGACCGGATCCTATCATGCGGAGCCGCACAGTACGGCAAGTATCGAACAGCTCCGTGATATCCGCGAGACGGTCCTCCTGATCCCGGCGGCACCTGAGGTGAAAAATTATGCCGTCAGGATCTGTGAAGCAAGCCACCCGGATGGCAGCGAAGCGGAGTGGGTCCGGTATATCCGTTACGGTTCGAGTCCCCGCGGTGCCCAGGCACTGGTTCTGGGAGGGAAAGTCTTCGCCTTTCTCGACGGAAGACTCAACCTCAGCTTCGAAGATGTCCGCCGCGCAAGCCTGCCTGCACTGAGACACCGGATCATACTGAGCTTCCGGGGTGAAGCGGAAGGGATCGAAACCGAAGGAATCATCAAGCACATACTGCAGAATGTGCCGGATCTGGAATGAACGTGCTGCTGGATGAAGATTTTTTAAAAAAAATCGAATCACTGACACTCCTGGCAAGAAGAGCAATGCGCGGAGAGCACGTAGGACGTCACCGTACCTACCGCAGGGGATCCAGCCTCGAATTCTGCGATTACCGGGATTACCGTCAGGGAGACGATTACCGCTTCCTCGACCTGAGTATCATGATGCGGCTCAATACGCCGGTAATAAAACTCTTCGAATCCCGGGAAGATCTCACGATCCACATCTTCATCGACACCAGCAATTCAATGGAATACGGCGTTCCTTCGAAATTCGCCTACGCACGGAGGACCGCTGCGGCCCTGGGCTTTATCGGTGTTTCTCAGCTCGACCGGGTACGCATCGTTCCGGTAACCGATATTCCCCAACCTTATATAGCCGCCGGTTCTCAGCGCGGCAGCAGCGCATACATCTTCGAATTTCTCAAACAACTCGGGGCCGGAGGCCCGACCGATTTGTCAAGGGCCCTCGGTACCTACGCTCTGCACATCAGACAGCCGGGACTTGCGATCATTCTCAGCGACCTCCTCGGCGATGCCGATATTCTCGACGGTTTGAGAGCGCTTCTGTACAGGGGCTTTGATATTCTCGTCATCCAGATCCTCCATCCTGATGAACTGAATCCTACAGTTACCGGCAGCACCCGCCTGATCGACCGCGAATCGCGGGAATCCGTAGGTCTTTATCTTGACAGCCGCCGGATAACAGAGTACCAGCAGTATCTCCGTCAGCATCTGACCTCCATAGAGTCATTCTGCATCGAACATGGTATCGAGTACATACGGGCGACTACGGAGCTTCCGGTTGAAAACCTGCTGTTCGAGTACATTACACGGGGAGCCCACCTGAAATGATCCGATTCGAAAGTCCCGGATTCCTGTTGATTCTTCCCCTTCTCCTGCTCCTCTTCCTCATTTTCCGGGTGTCCCGGCGGCGAAAAGATGCCGTAGTATCCTCCATCTTTATCTGGAAAAAACTTCTCACCGTGAAGCAAACCCGTTTTCACATCGATCGGTACCGCAGAGACTTGTTCCTCCTGCTGCCTTTTATGGCGCTTACCCTGGCGGTTCTCGCTCTCTCCGGACCGGTCCTCACCGCTTCGGTACCTTCAGCCGGCCGCACTGTAGTCTATATCATCGACACGAGCGCAAGCATGCAGAGCGTTTACGAAGGTGGAAGCCGCTTCAGTGCAGCCCGCAGCTCGGTCGTTGATTCCATCGACTCACTTGAACCGGGTGACCGGGCTGCTCTTCTGCGTCTGGACGCGCGTCCGGACATAATTTCTTCACTCACTGATGATCTGAACGGGCTGCAAAGACTTGCTTCCCGAATCGAGGTGTCGGATGAGACCGGGGACATTGTCGCCGCTCTTGATATGGCGGAACTACTTTTAAGTAATAAGGACAGCTCTGAGGTGTATGTTTTTTCAGACAGAGCTCCTTTGCCGGAACTTCTTCCCGTTTATCCGTTCGGAATATCCTGGATCATTACTGCCGATTCACGGCCGAATGCCGGTATCACGAACTTCGCCCTCCGATGCAATCCGGGTACTGAGGATGAGTATTCCCTGCTTATCGAGGTATTCTCTACCGCCGGTTGGCGGGAACCGGCAGTTCTCGAGGTCTACGCAGACGGCGTAAGACTGTTTAACGAGGAGATAAATCTGACACCCGGAACGACAACTCAGTTTCTCCGTTCTCCCGCAGTCTCACCTGGATCCGCCCTCACGGCCCGGCTGATTCCTTCTCATAGATCAGGTTCACCCCTCGATGCTCTTGAGACTGATAATACCGCCTATGCACTTGTACCGGTATATCCGCGCCCAAAAGTTCTCTGTATTACCAATGGCAATTTCTTTCTGGAACGGGCTCTCGCGGTACAGCAGGACTTCGATGTCTACCTTTCTTCCAGCCCGTTCGTCCGCGGGCTCTTCGATGTACTGATAACCGACGGAGTGACCGCAGAAGTTCCGTACGCCGCAGCGGGCCGCATCAGCTTTCCCGCCCGCGGTGATCTGTCTGATTTAGCTGCGGTACCGCAGAATGCGGAGGTTCTCGAAAAAACTCCCGTTCCGGTCGTTGATTGGAGTCAAACTCATCCCGTTTTGCAGGGAGTGGATCTCTCCGGTATCAGCGTTCAGCCTGCTCAGACCAACCATGTATTGCCGTCCGGTTCCGCGGAAGGTATCGTCAGCACTGCCGGACACGATGTCATCACAGCCGTTGGAAACGGCGGCAGGCTGCTGTTTTTCGATTTCCTTCTGTCTGAAAGCACACTTCCCTATTCACCATCCTTCCCCCTGCTCATCTCGAATGCACTCTGGTGGTCATACTGCGGAACGGTCCCCTCGAAGCAAGCCGCTTTCCGGACCGGAGAAGAGATCGTTCTGCCCGCCTCTCTGCCGGATGGTGTTTACACCTTCTCCTCAGAGCAGGGTTTCACTGTGGAAGGGACCGTTAAAAACCACCGGCTGCTGATAGATCATCCCGCCCGTTCCGGTCTCTATTTTCCCGAAAGCGGGAACACTTCCACAGGATTCGCGGTGAACATCTTCAGTTCCGAGGAGTCGAACATTCTCACAGACGCCACGTCTTCCGAAATTATTCCGTCTGAGGAGATGGGCATCCTTGAAGGTGAGCAGACAGAAGAGACGAGAAGCAGCATACCCCTGGGACCACTCCTGCTGATCATCATGCTGGCGGTGCTTTGTACTGACTGGTTCTGGTATCGGGAGGTGCCGGAAAGATGAGTATTGCCGGATTTGAGTTTGAGCTGCTGTTCGAATATCCCGCTGCGTTGCTTCTCCTGGTTCCAGTTCTCTTTCTTCTCCTGGAGATCTTCTTCAGGTCCGGCATACCTTCCGGGCGGCGTATTCTGCTGATCTGTCTGCGTACTGGTACAGCGGTGCTTCTGACGGCCGCAATAGCCGGTCCGCTTTCATCCGGTACATCCGCTCTGCACACGATTATTCTCCTTGACCGTTCCGACAGTACGGCATCTGCTTCTATTGAGGTCCTCGACAATCTCCAGAAACTACTCCTTCGGAAGAATGGAGAATCCCCGATGAGTCTCATCAGCTTCGGTGAAGATTCAGTTGTAGAGTATGAAAGAGTAAACCCGGAAATCCACCGACAATTGCGGGGAGAGATCAGCAGGAATCACACCAATATCGAGTCAGCACTGTACTCCGCCGCCGCTGTTGCCGGCTCAGCCGGGAATGATGCCGATGCACGTATCATCCTGATCACCGACGGTCGTGAAAATGCCGGGGATTCCCGCCGGGGCGCCGCTATGCTTCGGGATCTGTCTCTTTCCGTCGACTCCATCCTGACGTCCCCTGTTACCAGGGACGCCGCAGTTACGGAATTGAAGACCCCGGTCTACAGTGCTCCGGGCGCATCCCACTACCTCGACGTGCAGATCCGCTCCAGCTACAGCTTCGACGGTACGCT
>Ga0272441_10011177_pt1 | contig 13382 bp, 9 predicted proteins | sample SSMProp6N_FD_193582 | JGI IMG/M metagenome (GOLD analysis project Ga0272441, IMG submission 193582) | Marine sediment archaeal communities from Little Sippewissett salt marsh, Falmouth, MA, United States - SSM-Prop-6N | ecosystem: Environmental > Aquatic > Marine > Wetlands > Sediment ... | reverse complement strand
CGTCTCCCTGGTTGATATTGTCAGCGGTTCAGACAGCACCCTCGCCTGGTCTGAGATTTCCGAAAACACCCAGGAGATGCTGTATCAACTGTCTGATCAGTGTTCTGAGGCTGTGGAGGCTGTAAAGGCTGAAGCGGCAAAGCACCTTGATGATCTTTTAGATATCGAAGACTTGGACGATAACGAACCGTTTGAGGCTGACCATTAGCGAAAGTGTAAATTAAGTGGGGTGGGAAGTAGCGGTTGCTCTGTCTTTCATGAATTGGGGTATTGACGAACTAATATAGTTCTGCTGGCGCCTCCAGTCCTCGAATGATTGATACCAACAACCTTGCAGATATCAGTTTTGAAAATTGATGCGATTCTGAAAAATAATTACAGCTGGCGAAATCTTGCGCTGGCAACCGTTCACGTAGTGCGTTCAAGATTTCCGAAGCACAACGACAATTGATACTTACTGGTTAGAACGCATCGAACACCCATCCGGGACCGGCATAGCCAGTCCCCTTTAAAGGGGTGGGGGTTTCTACAGCGATCTAAAATTGAGTTGAATGTTTATTCATGGAACCTCCAATAAAGTCGAAATGAAAATCTATCTAAAGACAGGAAATTTGAAGTGTCTGATATGATACCTCTAGAAGGAATTATGCTTTCTTCTGGAGGCCATTAAAATTATTAGATTAATAAGAAGCGCATTAATTTTTTAAGATCGCTTATTAGACATTGCTGGACTCATAAGGCTTAGAAAGGAGATTAAACATGATTACAATAGGAATCTCTCAATGGACTACAGAATCCGCTAATGAAATAGGAAAACGTTTTCTTGAAATTAAACCCCTCCCTGATTTTATTCAGATGATTGGACCTTATACATATCCTGATGGAAATGATGGGATAACAGCTATTACAATTTTTAAATACGATAAAACTAAGGCTGGTGAGGCAAATGGAGCGATCGGAAATCTTTATATCCTTTTTTACGGTGTGCAAGGATTCCGATATTCACTGAAACTTGCAGCAGGGAGTGCTGCTACAATGAAAATGATGGGATTTGAATAGAGTTAGACTGCAGGGTCAGTTATGGCCCTGCTTTCTTATTGTTGAATTACAGATGGTGAATTTTTTGGATAACTAACATAGACAAACTTTGAGATACTTCTGAAAAGTTGGGATATCATATTATCTATCGAGTTTTACCTCCTTTCAACTCAGTCAATACAAGCATAGGTTAGGGAAATTTCGACATGAAATCATTCCCCTTGGTCAAAAAACACCTTGGCCTGAAACCAAATTCTTATCGTTGAGCGGCTATTTCTTTTCGTGGCGGTCTTTTCCGGTACGGCCGGCTTGAACGGCGATAATGCGCGTGACGGAAAGCGACCGGATTCCCCGCCCCAGGGAAGGCGTGTCGGGGGCATGCGGAAGCTCTGATACCTGCGCGAAGATATTGCGGATCAGCCGGTCGTCGTGATAGATGCCAAAGGTGATTCGTTTCATCTGCTGCGGGGTGAGATGACTGAATGCCGATTTGGTAATCCAGATGGCCCCCCCATGGGCGATGGCGGAGAGATGAAAGGCTTGGTCCGCCGCCCCGCCGGGGAGCATGAAGGCCATGCTGGCGGTCAGATCCTCCTGCTGGAGATGGTCCCTTCCGCTGCTGATGCCGATGTTCAGACGAATATCGGCAAACCATTCCCCATCCGCTTTCAGCGATGCTTCGATTTCACGCATCTTCTCTTTGAGTTCAACGGCACAGCAGATGGCATCATAAGCGGGGTCCGTGTCCGCCTGCCGGGGGATGATGTATTGCACTTCGGTGCCGCTGCGTTTGGCGCGGTGTCCGCCGTAGGAGGCCAGAACGCGATCGCTTTCATCCCAGATGCGGGTCATGATCTGAAAGTAGGTTTCCGGCAGCAGGGTATCGACGATGCTTCGGGAATCATCGAGCCGGGCCGAGATTACACTGAAGGGTGTTTTTCCAGAGGCGGCGTCGGCATCCGTCAGCGAGGTGGGATCGGGCCCTCCAGTCAGTTCAACGGGACGCTCCTCCTGCCAGCGGTCTTGATCCAAAAAGAAGAGTGTTCCTTCCGACAGGGTCATCCCATAAATTCGCATACCCTGAATGCGGCCTTCGTCATCCTCAAGATGAATCGGGCAACTATCGATAGGGCCTCTCTTTGCCCCGCCGGGGCTGGGTTCGTCCGGAGGACCTGCTTCTTCCAGGTTCAATGAAACCGTCGGTGCCAGCCTGTTGAAGGTATCCGGTGATGTGGTCTCCTGTAAGAATCGATAGATAAAGGAAAACAGCGGCTGCCAGTTGAAAACCAGTTCTTTCAAGGAGGCACGCAGCATGATGTCAAAAACGGTGCCGGAGGGATCATCGCTTAATTCACTCCGGATGGCTCTGGACAGCCGATCGCCCTGGTCCACTTTGATCCACCCGATGCGAAAATCGGCGTTGACCAGAAATGAGGAGGCCGCGATGGTATCGGCGGGCAGGTGAAAGTTCAGTGATGTGGTTTTCCGGGGTTCTTTTTCAGTTGAAGGCTCGGCGTGCTGCAGTTTCGGCAATGGTTGGTCCTGGGTTAATGGGTCGCCTTCTGCCGCTTCCCGCAATTCACTGGCAATGGTCTCCACGGAATGCCCTTCGTCTCTGAGCAGCTTCAGCATGGCGACGTGCCCAAGCACAGACCTTGAAAAATAACTTTTTTTCCGAGCGCCGTCGCGGCCCACGGGTGAGACCCGCATCATCGATTTGGGCAACACCTTCAATTGAATGAAACGGATCAGATCTCTCTTGGAGATGCCGGTTTGCTCAATCACCTCCTCTCCGGACAACCAGGCTGAGCCGGCGGGACCCAACGTCTTTTTAGCGGAATACAATGGGTTAACGTTCTGGGCCATATTCATGTCTGTCCTGGTTGACGCCTTATTCTCCGTTTCATTACAAATCCAAGGGGGAGCACCCGTCTTTCACCCATATTATCACATACAATATATGTGCCGGACGCTCTATCTTGACGGTTTTTAGAAGGTCAGTGACCCGTTTTATTGTCGCAAACGGCGAAGGACACAGTTAATCGAGGCTATCCGGATCCCTTTTGACGGCAATATCCTTGCCTTTCGTCCATGGATCAGGCGCGATGATGCGGCTGCGGGTTTTTTGCGCATTGGGTATTTGGATTTAATCCACAAGTAAACGAAGACGGCAGGGCGGGTTAAACTGTTTCTTTTTATTCCTACCCAATCCCTATGGTTATGGAATGAATTACCTATTTTGGGGTGGGCATTCCTTTGATTTATTTACCAACTGGGGGGTGGGCCTTTGCGGTAAAGGGGTATCAGCGGAATTTTAATCTTTCCGATGGTCTGGCGCCGTTCGAATTCGATCAGATAGTCCTGGCTGACGGGGTCGGCGATCGGAATCAACAGCAGGGGGTATAGAAATCGGCAGCGCCGCTTGAAAAAGCGTTTTCGCTGGATTTCGTCTCGTTGAACGATGCCCATGATGCTGAACTCACCGTCCGCGGTTGCCATGATGCGCAACAGCCGATGGTCTAAGCGAATGGCCCGGATGAAGCGGTCCATGACATTGAATGAGAATTTGAAAACCAGCCGGCTGATCCACTCCCGGAATCCGCTGAGGAAAAACCGTTCCATGCGTAGATTGTTAAAAAGGACCACCAGGGACAATGTGGTGGTCACATCTCCGTCAGCATGGATCTGCCGGTTAAAGGGAAGGTAGTGCATTGATTGGGTGGCCTCGGGGGCGCCGGCGATGATCACCGCCTCATGAAAAAGCGCCGTATCAGGCGGAAGGATCCGTTCAATGTCTCGAATCAACCGTCCGGCGAGGTTGGACACCTTTATCCGGTCAAGGGTTTTAATGTAGGATTTTGGCTTTTTCATGGGCGAGTGTTAATCGAAAAATCAACCATATCACGGTCCTTTGGGCAAGGAGCCTTCACTTTTTGCCGCTTCCCATACCCGCCTGGGCCTGCACCACCGTGATGGCGAGCAGGTCCACCACGCTCTCTACCTCCGAATTGCGCTGCAGCACGTTAAACGGTCGATCGATGCCCATCAGCAAAGGCCCCACCACCTTGGCCCCGCCAAGCCGGTTCATCAGTTTGTAGGCGATGTTGCCCGATGCCAGGTCCGGAAAGATCAGGACATTGGCGGGCCGTCCCATTCGGTTGAACGCAAAATCCCCGTCCAGAATACCTGCCGTCACGGCCGTATCGGCTTGCATCTCACCGTCAACCACCAGGTCGGGCTTTTTCTCCCTCACCCGATCGACGGCACGAGCAATCCTCAGCGTATCTTCATTGCGCACACTGCCGAAGTTGGAGTAGGAGAGCATGGCCACCCGCGGCACCATATCGAAAAATTCGGCCATCTCGCCGGCCAGAATGGCGGTTTCCGCCAGGTCGGATGCATCCGGGTGGACGTTGACCGTCGCATCGGCGAAAAGCAGGGTGCGGTTTTTTTGGATGACCAGGTAAAGCCCGGAAACACGTTTTACGCCCGAACGGCGGGGGATCACCTGGAGCACCGGCCGGATGGCATTGGGATAGGACTGGGCGATGCCGTGAACCTGCCCGTCCACCAGGCCTTCCCGCACCAGCATGGCGCCGAAAACGTAAGGATGGTTCAACTGTGACTGCGTTTCGGCCATGGACCAGCCCTTGCGTTGCCGCAGGCGATACAGCGCTTCCGCAAAGGGCGCCATATGAGGGTTGTGGCAAGGATTCATGATGTCGATACCGTCTAAAGCAACGTGCAGGGATTCGGCTCGGGAACGAATGGCTGCCGGATCTCCCAGCAGCAGCGGCCGGGCAATACCCTCCTTGGCCACATGATGGGCGGCCCGGATGATCACGGGGTGGTCCCCCTCGGGCAGGACGATCCGCTGCGGATTCTGTTGTGCCCGAAAAATGATTTTGCGCATGATTTCCCGTTCGGGTCCCAGACTGGCCTCCAGACGCTGGAGATAGACCGCTTGCTCGGGCAGCGATGTACGGGCGACGCCGCTGCCGATCGCCGCCTGGGCCACGGCCGGCACCACCTTTAGCAGGACGCGGGTATCCAGCGGTTTGGGAACGATGTAGTCGGGGCCGAACCGGATGGGCTTGCCGCCATAGGCGCGGATCACGGCATCGGGGACATCCTCGCGGGCCAGTCCGGCAAGGGCATGGACGGCGGCGGTTTTCATGGCCTCGTTGATTTCGGTGGCCCGAACGTCCAGCGCACCGCGAAAAATATAGGGAAATCCCAGTACGTTGTTGACCTGGTTGGGAAAATCAGAACGGCCGGTGGCGACGATGGCATCCGGCCGTGCCGCCTTGGCTTCATGGTAGTCGATTTCCGAATCCGGGTTGGCCAGGGCAAAGACGATGGGATTCGGGTTCATCTGTTGGAGCAATTCCCGGGTGAAGGCCCCTTTGACCGATAACCCCACGAGCATGTCGGCACCCGCTACCGCATCACCCAGGGTGCGCGCGTCCGTGTCGCAGGCCATTTCCTGTTTGTAAGGGTTCATGCCGGCCGTGCGTCCCTGAAAGATCACCCCGCCGGAATCCAGCATGACCAGGTTGCCCGGGGCGACCCCCAACTGGACGTACAGTTTGCCGCAGGCGATACCTGCCGCACCGGCCCCGTTGACGACCACCCGCAGGTCTTTTATGTGCCGATCGGTAAGTGCCACTGCATTCAACATGGCCGCTGCGGAAATGATGGCCGTACCATGCTGGTCGTCGTGAAACACCGGGATGGACATCTGCGCTTTCAGTTGTTCTTCGATGTAGAAACAGTCCGGAGCCTTGATGTCTTCCAGATTGATGCCGCCGAAGGTGGGCTCCAGCAACCTGACGGTGCGGATGAAATCATCCGGATCGGTGGTATTCACTTCGATGTCGAACACATCGATGTTGGCGAACCGTTTGAACAGGACGGCCTTGCCCTCCATGACCGGTTTGCCGGCCAGGGGTCCGATATTGCCCAGGCCCAGCACGGCCGTTCCGTTGGTGATGACTGCAATCAGATTCCCCCGGTTGGTATAGTCGTAGGACAAGTCCGGGTTGTCTTTGATCTTCAGGCAGGGTGCCGCCACGCCGGGGGTATAGGCCAGGCTAAGATCGGTTTGGCTTAAAAAAGGCTTGGTGGGGACCACTTCGGTTTTCCCGGGACGGGGTTCGCGGTGGTAGCGCAGCGCCTCTTCAACGTGGGACATGACGGCCTCCTTCGATCGGTCAGAACCAGTCCCGGATCAGGAATTGGGATCCAATGGGTCGTATTGTGCTTCAAACCGGCTGATATCCGCCTCGTATTGCAGGGTCAAGTCAATGTCGTCCAACCCGTGGAGCAACTGCTTTTTGGCTCCGGCGTCAATGTTAAACTCAAAAACCCGGGATGACGGCAGGTGAAAGACGACGCGTTGGGCCGGCAGGTCCACGGTTGCCGTCAATCCAGCGTGCGCGGCAACCATGTCGAATACGTCATCCACATCCGCTTCCGACAGTTCGATGGCAAGCATACCATTTTTGGTGGTGTTGTTTTTAAAGATGTCGGCAAAACCGGGCAGCCGTTTTCCTTCCATCTCTTTCCAGGGTGCGATGACGACCCGGTAGCCGTCTTGGACCAGGGCCCAGACGGCATGCTCCCGACTGGACCCGCAGCCGAAGTTGTTGCGCGTCACCAGAATGGAGCGTCCTTTAAAACGGGGATGATTCAGGTCGAAATCCTCATTGATTGTGCCATCGGGCAGGTAGCGCCAATCAAAAAAGGCACTGGGTCCGTAGCCGGTGCGTTTGATCGATTTTAGAAACTGCTTGGGAATGATGGCGTCTGTGTCTACATTGGCCCGGTCCAGCGTGGCCACGGTACCGGTGTGTTCTTTGAAGGGAGTCATGGGGTATCCTTTGTGTGCTGAGTTCGTATTACGCCTCGAGCCAATGGCGAACGTCGACAAACCTTCCGGCGACCGCTGCGGCTGCCGCCATTTCCGGGCTGACCAGATGGGTGCGCCCGCCTTTTCCCTGGCGGCCTTCAAAATTACGGTTGGAGGTGGAGACGCAGCGCTGTTGCGGGCGCAGCTGGTCCGGGTTCATCCCCAGGCACATGCTGCATCCGGCATAACGCCATTGGCCGCCGGCGGTTTTGAAGATACGGTCAAGCCCTTCGGCCTCGGCCTGCAAACGGACCTGATGGGACCCGGGAACCACCAGCAGTTCCACATGGTCGGCCTTCTTGCGCCCATCCAGAATGGCGGCCGCCTGCCGCAGGTCTTCGATCCGGGAATTGGTGCAGCTGCCGATAAAAACCACATCAACCGGTACTTCGGTGAGCTTTTCCCCGGGGGTGAGTCCCATGTAGTCCAGGGCATTATTAACGTCCGAGGGCGTGTATCCCCTGGCGTTATCCGGGGCAGGTACCGGCTGGTCCACATCCACGACCATGCCGGGGTTGGTGCCCCAGGTGACTTGCGGGGCAATGCGGCCGGTGTCGATGGTCAAGGTCTGGTCGAATTGGGCATCCACATCACTGGGCAGGCTGCGCCAGTGGGCCAGCGCTTTGTCCAGGGCGTCGCCGGTGGGTGCATAGGCCCGCTTCCGGCCGGTGATGTAGTCGAAGGTGGTGTCATCCGGGGCGATCATGCCCGCGCGTGCGCCGGCCTCGATGCTCATGTTGCACATGGTCATTCGTCCTTCCATGGAGAGGGCGCGGACGGCCTCTCCGCCATACTCCAGGACATGGCCGGAACCGCCGGCAGTGCCCATGGTGCCGATCATCTTGAGCACCATATCCTTGGCCGAGATATGCGGGCCGGGGCGACCGGTGAATTCCACCCGGTAGGTACGGGGTTTTTTCTGGACAAGCGTCTGGGTGACCAGGACGTGCTCCACCTCGGAGGTGCCGATACCGAAGGCCAGTGCGCCGAAGGCGCCATGGGTGGAGGTGTGGGAATCGCCGCACACGATGGTCAGGCCCGGCAGGGTGATCCCCAACTCCGGGCCGATGACATGCACAATGCCCTGCCGATCATCGCCCAGGCCAAACAGCTTGACACCGAAGTCATCGCAGTTCTGCTGCAGCGCATCTACCTGGGCTTTGGAAATGGGATCCTTGATCTCCATGCGATCCTCGGTGGTGGGCACATTGTGATCCATGGTAGAGAAGGTCAACGCCGGTTGTCGAATTTTTCTCCCGGCCTGCCGCAACCCGGCAAATGCCTGCGGGCTGGTTACTTCATGCACCAGGTGGCGATCGATGTAGAGCAGGCAGGAGCCATCCGGAAGTTCTCGGACTACGTGAGGTGCCCAGATTTTCTCGAACAATGTTTTTCCCATGGCATGATCTTTCTATTGTAAGGGTTGGTTTTTTGGGCTTGCCTTTTTGGGTCTGATTCCTTCAATTGATGACATCAATCTTTCTAAAATGGCCTCATGGCCGTTGAAAGTCAAGGCAATGGAACGCCTAATTACTTGCCTTTTATCAAAGACAGATTATTTTCCCTGAATACGGCGATCGATCGATGACCGCCTGTCCTGCGGACGGCATGCATGATAGGCGAATTGGCTGAACCCAAAGGAGCATTGAAATCATGCCCCGCGCCTCAGCGCGATACCTGCCGGAACTGCCGATGTAATCACACAGAAGGGAAACGCAGCTATGAAAGGCACGGAACTGGTCCTTAAAGCCTTGATCGACAATGGCGTGAAATTCATTTTCGGTTACACCGGCGGCGCCATCATGCCCATTTTCGACGAAATGGAAAAACAGAAATCATTGTCATTCATCATGTCGCGGCATGAGCAGGGGGCTGCCTTCATGGCCCAGGGCATATCCCGCGCCTCCCTGTCCACATCGCATCCCCGGACCGGTGTCTGCATGGCTACGTCCGGTCCCGGTGCCATGAACCTGGTCACCGGTATTGCCGACGCTAACATGGACTCGGTGCCTGTGTTGGCCATCACCGGTCAGGTTCCCACCGGTGTCATCGCAACGGATGCGTTTCAGGAGAGTGATGTGGTGGGGGTGATGATGCCGCTGACCAAGCAGACCTATATGCCGCTAACCGTCGATGAAATCGAAAGCACGATTCATGAGGCCATGTATGTGGCCTCAACCGGTCGCGGCGGACCGGTGATCGTCGACATTCCCAAGGACGTCCAGTTGCAGGAGACGCAGAGCGTCTGTGAATTCGACCCCCGCTCCTGTGAGCCGCAACTGCCGGGTTTTTTCTATTCGCCATCGGTGGATATGGAGACGTTGAAACAGGCCATCGGGTTGATCAACCGGAGCGAGCGGCCCATCATCCTTTGCGGCCATGGTGTCATTTCCAGCAATGCCGGCCCGAAACTGCAGGCCTTTGCGGAGCGGGCAAATATTCCGGTGGCCTTTACCCTGCACGGACTTTCAGCGCTTCCGGTGGACCACCGTGTGAGTCTGGGCATGGTGGGTATGCACGGGACCGTGGAAGCCAACCGGGCCCTGATGAATGCCGATCTGATCATTTCTTTCGGCATGCGATTCGATGACCGGGTGACCGGAAATCTGAAAGATTTCGCGATCAATGCACAGGTGATTCATGTGGAGATCGATCCCTCCGAAATCGATAAGAACGTGAAGACAACCGTGTCTCTGAACGCTGATGTGTCCCAGGTGCTCACGCTACTGGAGCGGGATCCCACCCTTGTCTCCAAACCGCGGAGTCGATGGTTCGCCCAAATCGATGCGTTTCGCCTGGAAATTGCCGACCAGATCCAGAAGGAGATCGATGCGGGAATCGGCCGTGAGGGGCAATTGCTGGCCAAGACGATCATCCGGCGCCTGTCTCACCTGACCCGGGGAAAGGACATCATTGTGGGAGACGTGGGCCAGCATCAAATGATTCTTGCCCGCTTTTACAACTTTCAAACCGTCAATAGCTGGTTTACCTCAGGCGGTGCCGGAACCATGGGATGCGCCCTGCCCATGTCCATCGGCGTCAAGCTGGCCAGGCCGGATGAACGGGTGTGGTCGGTAAGCGGCGATGGCGGGTTCCAGATGAACATCCAGGAACTGGGAACGATCATGGAACATGACATCGATGTCAAGATCCTGCTCATGAACAACGGATACCTGGGAATGGTCCGCCAGTGGCAGACCCTGTTTTATGACGGCCGGTATGCCGGCACACCCATGAAAAACCCCGATTACGGCGCCATCGCCGGTGCTTACGGCATCCCCTACCTGAAGGTTTCCAGCCTTGATCAGGTCGACGACGCCATTCAGCGGGCGGCCGACCATAAAGGTGCCTTCATGGTGGAATTTTTATGTGACCCCAGCGAGATCATCCTGCCCATGGTCCCGGCAGGCGGCGGGGTGGGAGATATGATTGTTTCCATAGATTGAGAGGATTTGATGACAACCACAGTGCTCATGAAACGACGTGCCATCCTGGCATTTATGCTGGACCGGCCGGGTGTGCTCAACAAAATAGCCATGCTGATCCGGCGCAAGATGTACAATGTTGAAACCCTTACCGTGTGCAAGACCAACCAGCCCGGCACCAGTCGCATGACCATCACCCTTCGGGAGGACAGCGATGAGAAAATGCGTCAGGTCATCAAGCAGATCGAGAAAAGCACCGAGGTGATTTCCGCCAAAGAGTTGGACATGAATGAAAGCTTCTGGCGGGAGGTGGCCATCGTCAAGTTTGAAGCCGATGAGGCCCGCATGGAGGCGCTTGCAAAGGCTTACCCATTCCAGATACTCGATCGCCAGAATCATGAATTGTTCATCGTCCAGGTTACCGGCACATCCCTGTCTATCGATGACTTTTTAAAGGATGTGGGAACTGACCGAATCGTCGAAGTGGCACGGTCGGGGTTTACCGCGATGGAAAAATAGAAAGGGTCCTGATGACTGAGAAATTGAACAAATATAGCTCGCGGATTACCGAACCCAAATCCCAGGGGGCATCCCAGGCGATGCTGTATGGCATCGGGATGAGTGATGCCGATATGAAAAAAGCCCAGGTGGGTATCAGTAGCGTCTGGTATGAAGGCAACACCTGCAATATGCATCTGAATGACCTGGCTGCCAAGGTCAAGGAGGGGGTGGAAAAAGCGGGCCTGGTCGGTCTGCGCTTCAACACCATCGGGGTGAGCGACGGGATTTCCATGGGCACCGAGGGGATGAGCTATTCCCTGCCGTCCCGGGACCTGATCGCCGATTCCATCGAAACGGTGATGCGTGCCCAATGGTATGACGCCAACATTTCCCTGCCGGGATGCGACAAGAACATGCCCGGCTGCCTGATCGCCATGGCCCGGGTGAATCGACCGTCCCTGATGGTATACGGGGGCACCATACGGGCCGGGGAACTGGATGGCGCCAAGCTGGACATCGTCTCCGCCTTTCAAAGCTACGGTGAATATATGGCCGGCACCATCGATGAGCAGCAGCGGCTGGCCATCGTCAAAAAGAGCTGCCCGGGTGCCGGGGCCTGCGGTGGCATGTACACCGCAAACACCATGGCGTCCGCCATCGAAGCCATGGGTATGTCGCTGCCGTTCAGCGCCAGCCGGCCGGCCGAGTCGGACGAAAAACGAGACGAGTGCCGCCGGGCGGGTGAGGCGATCCTGCACCTGCTGCAGGCGGACATCAAACCGCGGGATATCATGACCCGCGAAGCCTTTGAAAATGCCCTGGTCGTCTTGACGGTTCTGGGCGGGTCGACCAATGCGGTGTTGCACCTGATTGCCATGGCGCGGGCCGTTGACGTACCACTGTCCATCGATGATTTCCAGCGGGTGAGCGACCGCGTGCCACTGCTGGCGGATATGAAGCCCAGCGGCACCTACGTCCAGGAAGACCTGGACCGCATCGGCGGCATACCGGCCCTGATGAAGGTCCTGCTGGAAAAGGGGCTGATAGACGGCAGCTGCTTGACCGTCACCGGCCGGACCGTGGCCGAGAACCTGAAGGATGTGGCCGGATTTGAACCGGGCCAGCGTGTCGTGCGCCCCTTGGAAGACCCCATCCACCCCACCGGTCACATCCAGATCCTGCGGGGCAACCTGGCACCGGACGGTGCGGTGGCCAAAATCACCGGCAAAGAAGGCGTCGCCTTCAGTGGACGGGCCAATGTGTTCGATTCCGAAGAGGATATGCTGACGGCCCTGGAGGAGGGCCGGATTGTGAAGGGCGACGTGGTGGTTATTCGCTATGAAGGCCCCAAGGGCGGCCCAGGCATGCCGGAGATGCTGACCCCCACCTCGGCGATCATGGGGGCCGGTCTCGGAAAAGCGGTGGCCTTGATCACCGATGGTCGTTTTTCAGGTGGCTCCCACGGTTTCATTGTGGGGCATATTACCCCCGAAGCCCAGGAAGGCGGTCCCCTGGCAGTGGTTCAGACCGGCGACACCATTACCATTGACACGGCAACCCACACCATCGACGTTGACATCGACCCGGCGGAGATGGCGCGCAGGCGCAAGAACTGGACAGCGCCGCCCTATAAAGTCTCCCGCGGGATCCTTTTCAAATACATCAAAACCGTTCGGTCTGCGTCGGAGGGGTGTGTCACCGACGCGTAGAGCCAATTTCAAAACGTTTCAGTTCGCTCAATATCGGCGTTGGGCTCACATTTCAATCCTCGACGTAGCGCTGCTGCGCCTGCGGTTGAAATGATCGCCCGCCTTGATCTTGAGCGAACTGAAACGTTTTGAAACAGGCTCCCTGCAGAAAAGTACCGCAATATTAGCTGCCGCGGCGGGGAAATCCTTGAACAACCGTTCAGGAACGCGGCTTCTGCGGGGCGAACCGCCTTCTACCTTTAGTCTCTAAACTAAACACCTGTCTCTATCCCATCCAGGTCAGCACCAGCGTGACGATGCCCACCAGCCAGCAATAGGGCGCAAACAGGTGTAATTGTCCCCGGTCCACCACCCGCAGCAGGACCACCAGGGCAAACCAGCCCACCAGCGCCGACACCACCGACCCCGCGATGATGGTGCCCAAGGGGATCGTTGTCTGCATTTCCGGTGCGTCCAGCCCCAGTACCAGAGCACCTGCTATGGCCGGAATGGAGAGCAGAAACGAATAGCGTCCGGCCAGCTTGCGGTCCACCCCCAAAAAAAGTGCCGTGGCGATGGTCGATCCGGACCGTGAGATGCCGGGAAGTATGGCCAGGCCCTGAACGATGCCAATGATCAAGGCGTCCTTGAAGGTGGTCTGGTCCACTGGGCGACCCTCGCCGCTGATCTTGCGGGTCAACCACAACAGGGTGCCGGTAGCCATCAACATGCAGCCGACAACCGCAATCGAACCGAACAACTGATCGGTAATCTCCTTGAACAGCAGACCGATGATGGCGGTGGGGATGCTACCCACCA
>Ga0272441_10011176_pt1 | contig 13382 bp, 11 predicted proteins | sample SSMProp6N_FD_193582 | JGI IMG/M metagenome (GOLD analysis project Ga0272441, IMG submission 193582) | Marine sediment archaeal communities from Little Sippewissett salt marsh, Falmouth, MA, United States - SSM-Prop-6N | ecosystem: Environmental > Aquatic > Marine > Wetlands > Sediment ... | reverse complement strand
GTTGAAATTGGCGGCGATGATTTAAGACCGTCGGACGCATATGTCTTCTGAAACCTTTGACCGGAGACGTTGAGCGGCTGCTGGCTAGGCTTGTGGATGCGCTGGGCGCAGAGAAGGTCCTGGTGGAGCCCGAGGACCTGTACGTCTACTCGCGCATGGGTGCGTTCGGCGTGGAGGAGACTAGGCGGCCGGTCGCGGTGCTCAGGCTCAGCGAGTCGGAGGCACGGGGCCTGGGCTCGCTGGTAGATGGAGCGGCTCAGGTGCTCGCCTTGGGAGAGGAGACCGAGCCTTCTCAGCTGCCGATTCTTCTAATTGATCATAGGGAGCCCACCAGCCTGGAGGAGCTTGAGCGGGGCCTCGGCGAGGTCACCCGGTCGAGAAGGGAGACACTAAAGCAGTCCAAGGAGAGCAAGTCGTTGGCGCTTCAGGCGTCGGCGCACCTCCAGTCCCTGGACGGGTACAGGCTGGGGGAGCGCATGGCCGACGGCTCGGGCTTCTGCGTGGTGCAGAGGTTCATGGGCGGCCACGAAACATTCTCAGCGAAGGGCAGGCTCCTCCTGTCCCGGGGCCTCTCCAAGGGGGAGCTGGGGGTGACACCCCGGCTGGTGGAGGCCATGTACAGCTGCACCGCCTGCGGCCAGTGCTACGACCAGCACAGCCCCGGCACCCTGGAGATCAACAACGCCATCATAAGGTCCAGGAACCTGATAGCCGAGCAAGGGAAGGCGCCGAAGATATGCGGAAGGCTGCTAAGCAACCTGGAGGCGGAGGGAAACCCCATGGGACTGCTAGGCGAGGACAGGACCCTCTGGTACGAGAACGTCGCCGAGGAGCACAGCTACCGGGGAAACGAGTTTCTCTACTGGCCTGGGTGCACCACGAGCTACAGGCTGCCCGAGCTTGTGGAGGCCACGGCGGAGGTGCTCGGGGCGGCGGGCGCCGACTTCGGGGTCCTCGGCGAGGAGGAACGGTGCTGCGGACTCATACTCTACCTCATGGGTTTCTGGGAGGAGGCGCGCAGGAACGCCGAGATGGTGGCGGAGGCGCTTTCGGCGTTGTCGCCGCGGGTTCTCGTGACGAGTTGCGCCGGCTGCTACTACGCGTTCAAGCGGGTGTACCCTCAGCTGGGCGTAACGCTGCCGGTGAAGGTACTGCACACCTCCATGCTGTTCGACGGGCTGATAAGGGAGGGGAGGCTGCCGCTACGCGGGATGGAGGGACGCTTTACGTGGCACGACCCCTGCGACCTGGGGAGACACTGCGGCGTCTACGAGCCGCCCCGGAGGGTCCTCAGTGCGGTGCCCGGGTTGAGCGTCGTCGAGCCCAGCCTGAACAGGGAGCACGCGGTGTGCTGCGGCGCAGGCGGCGGCCTCTGGCCCATCGACGAGGGGCTCACGGGGGACGTGGCGCGCCAGAAGATCGAGGAAGCAGTCCCCGCCGGCGTTGACGGCGTCGTCACCGGTTGCCCGACGTGTCTCCTGAACCTCCGCGGCGCCGCCGAGAGGTGGAGGCCCGGGCTCCAAGTATATGATCTAAGCGAGTTCCTGCTGAGGTGCATCTAAGGCTGTAGTGTCGCGGGGTACATACCTAAACTATTTTATCGTGGTGATTCCCATAGAGTCTGAACATGCTGGATCGTTTCCAGAGGAACATGTGAAAAGGTTTGGAACAACCCCGAATAACCCACATAGTTTTAGACGTTTTGAAGCCCCACCAGCCGCCCCTACCTGAGTTCGCCGCGTTCGTCGGCGAGCTGCCCGGCATAAAGAGAGTCGATGTCTCGGTCGTCGAGATGGACGAGAAGACGGAGAGCCTCAGGATAACCATCGACGGCGCCAACATCGAGTACGAGGAGCTCAGGACCCACATGGCGAAGCAGGGGGCCGTCATCCACAGCGTAGACCAGGTAGTCGTAGAGTAGGATGCCCGTGAAGCCCACCCTCCAGCCGTTCCTGGACAAGGAGACCGAGTTGGAGGACGCGGACTACGTAATCTTCGGAGCGCCGCTGGACGAGACCACCTCCCACAGAAAGGGGACAAGGTTCGGCCCCGGCGCCATACGGCGCGAGAGCAGGCACCTGGACACCTACAGCGTCCGCACCGGGCTAGACTGGGGCGACCTCAGCCTCGCCGACATAGGCGACGTGGAGTGCCCCGACGTCCCCCGGACCCTCGAAGGCGTGACGGAGACGGTGGACTCGTTCAAAGGATTCCCGGTGATGCTGGGCGGAGAGCACACAGTCACTCTGGGCGCGTTGAGGAGCCTGGAGCCCGACCTGGTGCTGGTGTTCGACGCCCACCTGGACCTCAGGGACGAGCTTTTCGGCGAGCGACTGTGCCACGCCACGTACCTGCGTCGCGGATACGAGGAGCTGGGGTACAAGGCGGTGGTGCTGGGCGCCCGGGCGCTTTCCGGGGAGGAGGTGGAGTACGCCAAGTCCACGGCCGACCTCCGCTACATGACGGCGCTGGACATGCTTAGGGAGGACCCCGTCGCCATGGTGCAGGACGTCATGAGGGGCTCGGAGAGGGTCTACGTGAGCCTGGATATGGACGTGCTGGACCCCTCGGTGGCGCCGGCTGTGGGTAACCCCCACCCCGAGGGGCTCACGGTGACCATCGTCATGGACATACTGGAGACCGTGATGGACGGCAGGGTGTGCGGCTTCGACGTCACCGAGGTCTACCCCCACTACGACACGGGCCAGACGGCGGCCACCGCCGCGTACCTGGTGATGGAGGCACTCTACAGCCACGCGAGCCAGACCCGGTGACGCCGACTTAGGGCAGGTTGGTGATTATTGTCATGATGACCTGGACCAGGAGGCTGCTGGCCATGAGGCCGGTGACTATGAGGCGGCCCCTCTCGTCGTAGAACTCTTTGCCGTACCTCCATTCGGTGACGAGGTGCACTATGCCGCCGACGCCGAAGGGTACTATGTAGTGGGGCGGGAACAGTAGGCCCATGCCGAGGCCCATCATGCTCACAGGCGTGAAAACCTCTAGGACGGCGCCGGCCACGCCGCCCGCGAGGAACGTCCAGGGGTTCAGCACCGTGGACACGTCGCCTGTGGCCAGCATGGTGACGTAGACCTTGGACTGGAGGAGGCCAACGGCGGGCATCATGGGGGTGCCGAACCCCACGTACTTCCAGAGGACGAATGTGAACGCGATGCTGAACAGGAACGTGGGCACCCACCCGATTATCTTGGCCGTGATGATGTCCCGCCAGCTGACCCGCGTCTCGTCCCTGTACTTGTAGTAGGGGAGGGTGCCGCTGCCCAGCCACGGGTTGGGCCTCAGGTACGGGTACACGAAGTAGCCTGTGAAGGCGCGGTACCCGGCCGTGAATATGGGGAGGTCGTAGAACAGCATGGCGCCTATCCCCATGCCCATGCCGGTCTCGGCCTGCATCTTGCTGATGAACACCGCCTCCACGAAGCCCCCGACGAAGAAGCAGTAGGCGGTGAAACCGACGGCGAACAAAGGAGGCAGCGGGGCGAAGGGGTTCAGTGTGTAGGCGAGGCTCGCGAGGAGGGTGAAGATGGCCGTGATTGCTGCGAGGTACTTCCTGTTGCCGAGCAGCCCCTGTATGAGCACCTTATAGAGTTCGAGGTACCCCGTCTCCCCGTTGTCTTCGTTTGTCTCGTTGGTGAGCCTGTTCCTGGCGAGCACGACGACGGACAGCAGTACTCCGCCCAGCAGGAGTATGCCTATGGCGGGCCCGATGGCGTAGTTCGTCATGTAGTCTTGGTAGAGCGTCATGACGTCGCCCGTGGGCTCCAGCAGGCCTCTCCGCACCAGCGCGGGGGTGACCACGAGGTAGCTTATCATTCCTGAGGCGAGGAGGCTCAGCGAGGTCTTGGGGCTGATGAGGTACCCTATGCTGGCGAACCCCAAGCTGAGGCTGATGACCAGTATGCAGCCGGGGGGTAGGAGCCCGGAGAGGTCCAGGGTAGTGAGGTCCAGCCCCCAGAGGGTGGACAGGTGCTGCGCCAGGGTCACGGTGAAACCGATGACCGCGGAGACGGCGACGAGCCTGGCCGAGCCTCCGCCGGTCATGCAGGCGTCCACGAGCTTGGTGGTGGCGGACTGGGTGGGCCACACCATCTTGGGGTTATCGTTGAGCGCGTCTCTGAGGATGGTGTAGTAGATTAGGCCCGCGGCGAGGCTTATGGTGAGCGCGGCGCCGAAGAACGTCAGGGGGCCAGCCCAGTGCCGTAGGCTGAGGTCTTTGGCTTGGATGACCTCCATCGGCGGGGCGATCCACGAAGGATAAGACGCCAGGGGCTCCGTCTCCAGCATGTACAGGATGAAGCCCAGGGTCTGGTAGACGCCCATCTGGCTGACGCTGGTTATGAGTAGGAAGCTGAGCTCACGTCTGCAACTGCCTCCCTGGACGCGGTGGAATAGGCTGTACCCGATCATGACGGCCACGGCCCCGTACCCGAAGTTCCAGCCCATGTTGATGCTGAGGTAGCCGTTGATGGCGCTGAATATGAGGGCCATGACCGCTCCGAGTACTATGGCTCGTGCCTTGACGGGTCCCTCTAGCTGCTCGGGTTCGATGGTGACCTCCATACGTCGGGTTCCGTCTACGGGCTTTTAAAGGCAGTTTACGTGTGGTAATCACAATTTGTGATTACATTATGCGGGCGGCGGGTCCTATGCCATTTATTATATCCCGCCGAGGATCATATTCCCCGGATCGGTGGCCATGAGCAGCGACGACGAGATCACAAGGGCCGGGGGCAGGCTGGCGCCAGACAACCTGGGGAGATGCTACCTGCTTTCGGCGGGGTACGACGGCGACCGGATGAAGGCGTACGTGAGGCTCTACGAGCCGGAGGAGCAGCAGATATATCTCTGGTACGACGACACGGGCCACCAGCCGTACCTGATATCGAAGCTGAGCCCCGAGGAGCTGGCGCAGAACCGCCGCGTGGCCACCCACAGCGGTTTCCAGGGCTTCCAGACGGAGGAGAAGTACGACGGCCTCACCGACCAGACCATCACGGTCACCAAGGTGGTGGCCAAGGACCCGCTGAGCATCGGCGGCAGGGGCGGCTCCATCAGGAACTACCTGGACGAGACCTGGGAGAGCAGGATAAGGTACTACAGCTGCTACATCTACGACAGGAGCATAGTGCCGGGTATGCCTTACAGGGTGGTGGACGGCGGCCTGGTGGCGGACGACTGGAGCCTCCCGGCGGGGGTGGAGGACCAGTTCGAGGAGATACTGGCTGGGACCGAGGATAGGTTCAGGGGGTCCATGAGGGAGTGGGCGCGGCTGCTCCAGTGTCCTATCCCGGAGATCAGGCGGGTGGCGGTGGACATCGAGGTGCGGCCCAGCGTGGTGAACAGGATGCCCAACGCGGACCAGGCGGGGGACCCGGTCATCTGTGTGGCCTTCGCGGGCTCGGATGGGCTACGGAGGGTGTTGTTGCTGAACGACTCGGGGCTGGAAGTGGAGACGCCGGTGATCCCGGGGGCCGACGAGGTCACGGTCTACGACAGCGAGCGGGACGTCGTCTTGGAGACTTTCCGGGTCATCGCGGGTTACCCGGTGGTGCTGACGTTCAACGGAGACGACTTCGACTTCAAGTACCTGCGGAACCGGGCCCGGAACCTGGGGGTCCCCGACGCCGATAACCCGATCACGCTGGGGCGGAGGTTCGCGTACCTGACGAACGGCATCCACATCGACCTGTACCAGTTCTTCAGGAACAGGAGCATCCAGGGCTACGCGTTCGGCAGCGTGTACAGGGAGTTCAGCCTCGACGAGATCACGCTGGGGGTGCTGGGCGAGGGCAAGATACAGGTGGGAGACATAGGCCAGCTGCCGCTCGGGGAGCTGGGCGAGTACTGCATGCAGGACGCGTACATAACGTACCGGTTGACGGCGTTCAACCACAACCTGGTGATGAACCTGATGGTGATGCTGCAGCGCATCAGCAAGACGATACTGGAGGACACGTCGCGGCTGGGGGTGAGCCGCTGGATTCTGGCGATGATGGAGTGGATGCACCGCCGGGAAGGTTGGCTGATCCCGAATACGCGGGACATCATCGAGGCCAAGGGCGGCACCACCACGGAGGCCATAATCAAGGGCAAGAAGTATCAGGGGGCGATAGTCCGGGACCCGAAGCCGGGGGTCCACTTCAAGGTGACGGTGGTGGACTTCGCGTCGCTGTACCCTTCCGCCATCAGGAACTGGAACCTGAGCTATGACACGCTGCTCTGCGGCCACCCGGAATGTAAAGATAACCTCATCCCGGGGACGCCTCACTGGGTATGCAGGAGGAGGAGCGGCATGACCAGCGTGTTGATCGGCAGCCTCCGGGACCTGAGGGTGTTCTGGTACAAGCCCAAGGCCAGGGACGAGTCGCTGAGCGAGGATGAGAGGCAGTACTACCACGTGGTCCAGCAGGCGTTGAAGGTGTTCCTGAACGCGTCGTACGGGGTGTTCGGGGCGGAGAGCTTCCCGCTGTACTGTCCGCCGCTGGCGGAGAGCACGGCGGCGGTGGGCCGTTACGCGATGGAGGAGGCGGGGCGGAAGAGCGAGGAGCTGGACATCGAGGTGCTTTACGGGGACACGGACAGCGTGTTCCTGAACCACCCGACCAAGGAGCAGACAGACGCCCTGGTGGAGTGGGCCGACGAGGCGCTGGGCATCGACCTTGAGGTGGAGAAGACCTACAGGTACGCAGTGTTCAGCGAGCGTAAGAAGAACTACCTGGGGGTCTACGAGGACGGGCGGCTGGACATCAAGGGGCTCACCGGCAAGAAGAGGCACATCCCGCCGATACTGAAGGCGGCGTTCGACGAGCTCACCGCAATCCTCAGCAGCGTACAGACGCCCGAGGAGTTCCCCCGGGCCAAGGAGGAGATCAGGGGGCTGGTGGAGGAGGTGCACAGGAGGCTCAAGGAGCGGGAGTTCGAGATCGACGAGGTGGCTTTCCAGATGCAACTGGGGAAGGACCTGAGCAGGTACGAGACCAACCCGCAGCACGTGAAGGCTGGGCGGATGCTTGTGGAGCTGGGCCACGAGATAGTGGAGGGGGATATCATCAGCTACGTGGTGACCAGGGACGACGTGCTGCCGGCGATAGTGGCGAAGCCGCGGGACGTGGACGTGAACAAGTACGAGGAGTACCTGGAGGGGACGTTCGAGCAGCTGCTGGACGCGCTGGACATGAGCTTCGACGCCCTCGTGGGCAGGCCCCAGCAGACGAGCCTAGGCAGGTTCTTCGGCTGATTTTTTTCGGTTAAATGTATTACGATGACTCGATGTACGGATGTCGGGATCGGAGCTAGAAGGCGGAGTGTGCCGGATATTACGGGCCAGGGAGATAATGCATTGAGAGCGTTCGGTATTTCAAGTTGAAGCTCTACTTTGCCATCTCATGGTTCATTGATTCGTATTTATGTAACAAACAATAAGATATTTATATTTTGTTACATGAATAACTACCATGAAAAGCCTGACAGGATACATCACGTCCAGCTACGGCGGAAAGGCTGTGAAGCGGAAAGTCATCGAGGACGCCTGTAGGAAGTTCGACGCAGTCACAGTGAACACTGTAAACTACATGATATCCTACGGCTATCTCGTCAGGATACTACGCGGGCTCTACTACGTCAAGACGCTGGATGAGTTTTCGAACGAGAAAGCCATCGACGCGCACAGGGTCATATCGCTGGGCTTGGGGGTGCTTGGAGTCAACTGGTATTTTGGCTTGAACACTGCCCTCAGGATGAACGGCGCGACTCACGAGTACTCGGACACGGTCTTCGTGGTCAACGATCAGATCTACAGGAACAAGGAGATACGGATCGCCAAGTCGAGGGTCAAGTTCATCAAGATAACCCCGAAACTCACCGTGTTCGGCATAGTCGCCGAGAACGGGGTGCGCTACTCCGATCTAGAGAAGACGCTCCTAGATATGATCTACCTGTCAAGATACAGGTCCGTCCCAGAGGGCAGGATAGCTCTGTCCGTTGAGGAGTACGCGAAATACGCTGATCATGAGAAGGTCGGTGAATATCTTAATGCGTATCCGCTGAGTGTGGGGAGGGTGGCGGAGAATGCCGGACTTGTCTGAGTTCGTCGAGTTCGTTGCGGTGAAGTCAGGCGTAGCCAAGCCTAGTCTCGTCGAGCAGGACATATTGTTACACAGGCTCCTGAAGGCGTTATGCGACTCACCTGGGTTTGAGGGGAAGTACGCGTTCAAGGGCGGGAGCTGCCTCGTGAAGTGCTATTTTGGCTATTACAGGTTCAGCGTGGATCTGGATTTTACGTGGAAGGATCAAGCTCACTTTAACGTTGGCGGTAAGGAGTTGCAGAGGCGACTCAGGGCAGAGGTCTTGGCTTTCGGCCAGGTTTTAAAGGATGTTTCGAGTCGGATCGGTCTCGACTTCGAGAACGATCGGAGTGACAAGCGGTACTTCGAGTTCGGCGGCGGCAAGAGGATGGTCACGTTCAAGCTGTGGAAGGAAAACAAATTCGTGAAGGTCCAGGTCAACTTCGTCGAGGAGATGCTGTTTAAGACCAAGAGGAGGACGGTGAAGACGTTACTGGACGGCGTCGACCTGAGGAGGGACGAGAAGGCGTACTTCGAGGAACACCTGGCTCATTACATGCCCTTTGAGGTCGAGGCGTACGACGAGCGGGAGATCCTCTGCGAGAAGGTTCGGGCCATACTGACGAGGAGGGCTCAGAAGCTACGCGACTTCTACGACCTGTATGTTCTTGATAGCCACGGGTACAGGGTCTCGGCGTTGGCTGACGAGAGTGCGCGCAAGACGAGGGCTTCTTTTTACTACAGAAAATACCGAAGGAATTTCGAGGCCAACAGGGAGGCGATCAGGATGGAAGACGCCGTGATCGAGAGCCCGTTCGAGAGGAGCCTGTTCATCGATACAACGCCACCGGAGTTAGATAGATTCATCGAGAACCTTTTGATCGAGTTACGTGGAATCGTTGGCAAAGTATAACGGGATTACAACCCTAAAATAGATAGTGCCCCAGCTTTAGGCGCCGCCCAGAGTATCAATTGGTTTTAATGAGCCTTCCTCTCGAACGCGATGTGCTGCCGGCGGTGGTGGCGAAGCCCCGGGACGTGGACGTGAACAAGTACGAGGAGTACCTGGAGGGGACTTTCGAGCAGCTGCTGGACGCGCTGGACATGAGCTTCGACGCCCTCGTGGGCAGGCCCCAGCAGACAAGCCTAGGCAGGTTCTTCGGATAAAATCTTCTTTTTATGATAGGATGTATGCATCTAAAAATTATATTCTCATATCTCTTAGTATATCTTGAAGATGGCTCGATATCCAATATCACACAATGGATCTAAGAGACTTGGAGAATATTTCAAGGAAATACTCGAGTTTCATATACCTCCATCCAAAGATACTAGAATACTCGACCCAACGTGTGGTAAAAAGCATCTGTGGACTGACTTCTATATATCAACACTGAAAGGAGATATACCCCTTAACAATTATGGGGAAGTTCTTTTCTCAGATATAGTGGATTATGGACAAGACGTAATATCAGACCTCAAAGACCTACAATTCGATGACCCATTCAACTGCATCGTATATGACCCTCCTTACTTCTTTGGGTATAAAGGTTCAAACGACCCCAGGAGAAAGGACTATGGGGATTACATCCAAGAATACAATGACCTGACCTGGTTCATGGACTTTGCTAACGAAAAATTCCCAGACTGGCTAACAGATGACGGCAAACTAATTCTAAAATGTGCAGATCAATACCAAACGAAAGAAAGAAAGTTTTACGCACACCATAACACATGGATAAACAAGCTATCCAACTTCGACATCATAGACCTGATGATATTCACCCATCACAGAATCTCACCAACAGCGTTTCAAGTAAAGGACAGGCCGTGTTCGGTGATTATGCACACATATTTCTTATTCTTCAATAAAAGAATCCAATGAGGAGCGACTGGCCTCAGGTATATTGGTTACAAGGATCTCGTTTATTGGGCCTCTTTTATCAGCTTTTGAGTTAATAGATCTACGCGCCTGTACAACTTTGATCTCAAAGTTAGGATTATCATGGTATAGGTCCACGATCTGTTTTACGTGAGAGTTGCTTAACACAAAATATACTCCTTTTTCATCAAGTTTCTTACATGTATCACTTAGTCTCTCTTGTTCATCCATGTCGAAACCATTCGCTGTATATGACGTGAAGTAAGCTGTTTCACTTACAGGCTCATAGGGTGGATCAAAGTAACATAGATCGCCTTCTATGGCTGATTTGATTATGTAAGTAAATTCTGTGCAAAATATCTCTATATTCTCTAGTAGTTTGCTTGATTCTCTGATTTTTTCCTCTGGGACTATGGTTGGGTTTTTATATCTACCGAAGGGTACGTTGAATTTTCCTTTTGAATTTACGCGCCATAATCCGTTGAATCCAGTTTTGTTAAAGTAAAGAAATAAGGCTGCGCGTTCCAGATCTGAGATAGGTTCTTCGTTAAACCTATCTCTAAGGACATAATAGGTTTCTTTCTCATACTCATATTCTGAGGCTTTGTTGATTAGTTCCTCTGGTTCGTCTCTTACAATCTTAAAGAAGTTGATTAGGTGATGGTTAATGTCGTTTATAGTACCATTTTTAGGTTCTACTGCGAAAAACACTGCTCCGCTTCCCATAAATGGTTCATGATATGTTAGATCTCGATAATCTTTTGGGAATAGAGACAATATGTCTGGAAGTAGTTGTCGTTTTCCACCAGCCCATTTTAGGATTGGGTCAGCCATTATATCTCGATAAGACCCTTTATCCCTTAAAAATCCTCAAGGAGTGATGCTGTTTGTTTGAAGGGTACAAGTTTGATGTGAGCCGAAAATTCTCTAGGTATGTAGTCTCTTATGTTTCGGGTGAATGAGGGAGCAAATAGATTGAATGAGATTCTCTCAAAATCAGCGGGTGCTATTTTTTCAAGCCATTTAACATAACGTACGACTTGGAGTGCTTCGCTTTTTCCGGCTCGCTTGTTTTTTAACTCGATTATTATGTTTGGTATAGTGCCATTTGCTATCGGATTATCAGTGTAGTATGCGATGTCTGCTCGGTCCATTTGTGAAGGCTTGAAAGGAGAAATAGGGACTTGTCTGCAGAGTACTGCATTCTCTGGGGGCCTTAGCTGTTCTGGTAGCAGCCTCGAATTTGCTAATACGGCTGCCTCAAGATGCGACTCAGAGGTTGCTTCCTGTACTTTGGATATATCATATTCGGGTTGGTATGGTATTGGGTCCTTGCTTAAAGTGATTGATTCTTTGCTTTCTTTGAAGGTATTTTCCTGGGATTCTTTCATCTTTGTTAATAGTATCTCTACTTCTCCCGGGGTGAGGGTGCAGAAGCTCATGTCTTGTATTGCGTTTGATGGTAATGGATAGGGGTATGAGCCAAGATCAAAATATAGTACATCAGAGGTTATGGCTTGACCTCTAAGATCTAATCTATCTTCAAATCTTATCAGATATGGTTGGCATCGATCCTGGACTCCGTTCTGAGTGGTTACTTTAAAGATCCCCGGTTTATCTGTTGGAGGATAGCATTCTCTTTCTGATTCATCCCAAACGAGTGGAGCTTTACTCTTTCTGCCCATTGGGCAGTATTCTCCATTGAGATAATAGGCTGCAAGATCTTGTGAGCCGATTAATTGCCCACCATACACTATTTGTCGCTTTAGGAAAAAGAAGACATGCGTTCCTTCACGTCCACATGAATAATCAGCTAATGCAGCATAATGGTTTGACCTAGCACTGATCTCACCAAATACGGGAGGCATTAGAAAGCTGTAGAGTCCTCTATCTAGATAGAGATTAAGAGTGTCAATATCGTATAGGGTTATGAAGAATCCAGAAGCTACCATTTTCAAGCATGTTAGCGTAAATAAATATTTGAAACTTCTTAGAGTCTTTGTGTTATTAGGTATTCAGATGATTACCGCGTACAACAGTTGAGTACGAAGCGATGCTAATATTCTTTAGACCACTTTAACTGAGTTTGGATTTGAATACATCTATTCCGAAAGACTTCAACCCACTTGAAACAGGGGGAGGGGGGTCTACGCGTCTGAGGGGAAACCAAGCCTCTACAACCGAATCCAGCCCTATAATGGCTTATTTCTGGATCAAATAGGTACAAAAGTGTAACCCACCACGACGAACTCATCGGACCCACGGCGACGCCCATAAAAATTTTTTCGTAATTCTAACCTACTTGGTACAACCTAGACCCTGAACCTTACCTTCACCCATGTACAAGCGACCTCTCCTCGCGTATGAGATAGGTCAACACGATAAAAGCAGAAACACCACGATCGCCGCCTGAGGGTCCAGCACATCCAGGTACACGAGAACAACCAAGACGACGAGCGTAGACACCAGACACACGACCCTCGTCAGGGAGCCACCCATCAATCAAAGGATAGATAAGAGGTAAACAGCAAAATCAGCTAAGGCTAGTCTTTGACAGATTCTTTAAGCAGTCAAGATAAACCGGCTTAGATAACAGGGTATTTCTAAGTGATTCATCAGATATCTTCGACGCAGTCTCTTCCATCAAGGTTTTTGCGGCCCGATAATGTTCATTCGCCTTCTCCTGTTCAAGATTTTCATCGTATAGTGAACCAAGCGAATAATGGATCTTCCATGATAGGAAAGGTGAGTTCATCTCTTTCGCTAGGTTTAACGCCTCATTCATTAACCCAAGTCCTTCATCCAGGTTACCCTTTTTTGCTAACATCTCTGACTTTAACTTAAGACATTGAGCTACGTATTTTTTAGCTCCTGCCCGTGTAAACAAGTCATGTATTATACCGAGTTTTTCGAAGGCTCGATCATAGTCTCCCTTATGAAACATTAACTCGCATATTCTGAGGTTAATGATGCTCATTAAACGTCTGTATTCTCCTGGAGGACCAGCGTGAAGATGGTGTAACCTGATTGCTTCATCTAGATACTCATCCGCTTTCTCATAGTCAAGTTGCTCCAAGTATATCGTGCCTAGAACCATTAACGAATAAGGTATTCCGCCGAGAGCAACTTTTTTCCCTTGTCTCCTAGCATACTCCAAACAATCATTACAATATTTTACTGCAAGCACCATGTCCCCAAGTTGATAATATATCCAACCTAACGTGTTTAGGATCCATGAGACTGGAGGAACATCATATTCTCGACCCATTTCAAGACCTATCTCGGCATAATGTATCGCATCTTCGTATTCACCCTGTTCAGCAAGAACAATGCTATTCAAAAAATATCTGACAACTAGGGAGTAAGGTTCACGAATTTCTTCCATTAATTCAGTTGAACGAATAAATCTTTCCTTT
>Ga0272441_10011175_pt1 | contig 13382 bp, 7 predicted proteins | sample SSMProp6N_FD_193582 | JGI IMG/M metagenome (GOLD analysis project Ga0272441, IMG submission 193582) | Marine sediment archaeal communities from Little Sippewissett salt marsh, Falmouth, MA, United States - SSM-Prop-6N | ecosystem: Environmental > Aquatic > Marine > Wetlands > Sediment ... | reverse complement strand
TGGATGTTCTATGCCTCAAGGGGGCGGGCCAGGCTTTTCGGGAAACGATGGGCCCAATCAGGATCTACAGGCTACCCATCAAGCGCAGGCGCGCCAGTATGTGGCGCTATTTCTATGAGTACGGGCTCTCGTTGTTGATGTTTGGCTTCTTGGTTACGATCTTCCATCTTCGCCGTCGCTATCGATGTATCCATGTGGCGACAATGCCGGATTTTCTGGTTTTTACGGCGATCATGCCGAAATGGCTGGGCGCCAAAGTCGTCCTCGATCTGCACGAACCGACACCGGAACTCTGGCAAACCAAATACGGCGACCGGCTGCGAACCCTTTTACACATGCAGACCTGGATTGAGCAGGCGGCCATTGAATATGCCGACGCGACTGTGACGGTCACGGACGAACTGCGCGATCGAGTTATCGAACGCGGATCGCGCCCGGAGAAAGTCTTCGTCGTCAGTAATGTTTGTGACGACCGTATATTCAACGGAAGTGGCCGACCGGCGCCGTCGTCAGGCCAAGGGTTTCATCTCATAACGCACGGTTTGATTGACGAGCGATACGGTCATGAGGAGATGGTCCGCGCCGTGGCCGGCTTGCGTGACGAACTGCCGAATCTACACCTTGAAGTCCTGGGACTCGGCGAGTACCAATCTCGCCTGATGGACCTTGTCCGGGCCCTGAATTGCGAGGATCTTGTGGAATTTCCCGGCTTCGTCCCTCATGACGATCTGATCAGACGTTTGAAAGCGGCCGATGCCGGTGTGATTGCGATGCGGAGCTCGCCCTATTCCGAGTTGATTGATACGAATAAGATGTATGAATATATGGCCCTGCACAAGCCGATCATCATCTCCCGGCTGCAGCCCGTGGCCCGTAAATTCGACGAATCCTGCGTCAAACTTTTTACGCCGGGAGATGATGAAGATCTGGCGCGGTGCATCCGGGAATTGTCTCATGATCCGGAGCGGGGGCGCAAACTCGCGGACAATGCCTATAGACGATACGAGCAGTTGCGCTGGGAGTATGAGAAAAAGAAGTATGTCCGAATTGTAAACGACTTGGTGACTCATGGGAAACTGACGGAACGTCCGGGTGAGAGAACCGACCCCTGGGTGGGCAGCTTGTCGAAAGAAAGTATCTCATCGAGTTTCGATTCGGACGTCTTGGACGAAGACCTGGAACCCGTCGGACAAACGACAGCCAAGTAGGAGAACAAGAATGGACGAGGCCGCTTTAACGTGCAGAATCGCACCGGATGTTAAGCTCGGGACGGACGTCAAAATTTACGCTTTCGTGAACCTCTATGGATGCGAAATCGGGGACGGTACAAAGATCGGCACCTTCGTAGAGATACAAAAAGGGGCTTGTATCGGCCGCAACTGTAAGGTTTCCAGCCATACTTTCATCTGCGAGGGCGTGGCTATTGAAGATAACGTTTTCATCGGTCACGGTGTGACGTTTATTAACGATCTCTATCCCCGAGCCATCAGCGAGGACGGCCGGCTTCAAACAGAGGAAGACTGGGTGTGTGTGCCCACCCTTGTCAAAAAAGGCGCGTCAGTCGGCTCGAGCGCGACCATTTTATGCGGCGTGACGATCGGTGAAAACGCAATTGTCGGCGCCGGCAGCGTCGTAACCAAAGACGTATCTGCCAACACGATCGTCGCGGGCAATCCGGCACGTATTCTTAGAAATAATTTGGGCAAGTTCAGGGAAGGCGCAGGGAGAGACTGTGTTTCTTAATCAGGGAGACAGGAAATCTCATCTAAAGTTCCCTGCGCCAGGTGCGGGAGAATTCTATAAACTGGAGAAAGTGCGTTCACAGGTCAATTCAGCTTTTAGATAGTAATCAGAGAATAAAAAGAGGATTATGCCATGGAATTGATTGACAGCATATTGAATGAGCGCCCGGCTTTCCATCGTGCGGAAACCGAGATAGATCGGACATTTGATCCGAGCGAGAGTTTCTTGTCCCATCGGGAAGCAAAACGCCTCACTTCGCAAGAGTCAGAATCAGCGTGCTATGGCGTTGGAAGGGATGTCGCCTATTTCATCGCAGATTCGGTTGATCCGTTAAGTCGGACGTTAGAAACAGGGGTCGGAATATCGACTCTCAGTTTTGCGATTGGAGGCGCAACACATACCGCCATTACACCGAATCAAGCGGAGACAGAAGCCGTCCGAGAATACGCGAAGACAAAAGAGATTAACCTTGATAATGTTCGGTTCGTCATCGAGTCTTCCGATCTATTTCTAGCCCACTCGAATATTGACAACCTGGATATGGTATTTATCGATGGGAAACATGCATTTCCCTGGCCGATTGTGGATTGGTTCTACTCCGCCGACCGGCTCAAGCAAGGCGGTATCATGTTGGTGGATGATGCCCAGATGAAATCAGTCAGGATTCTTGTGGACTTTATGATCGCCGATCCGCGCTGGTCGAACCTACAATCTTTCGGCGACAGAACCTTTGCATTCAGGAAAGAGAGTGTCTCTATTCATGATGTCGCCTGGCATATGCAGCCATACAACTTTGGTGGACAAACCTATCGAAACCACTTGATGACGATGATGACACGGATGGCTTCCAAATCGACATTGAAAAAGGTCATGCGTCTTCTAAGAAGGTTCCCCAATTGACCACTATTCCTTCGCTTTAGGCTGGGTGCATTTAGTGGTCTGCATCAAGCAGAATGTAACTTATCAAGTCGAGCCCTTGCTCGTTTGACTTTTTCAAGGATGTCACGCGCCTTCTTTGTCCATATATAAGGCTTCGGATTTGTATTATGAACAGCAAGGTATTCATTAATTGCATCAATCAGAGATGCGACGGAAACAAAAACACCTCGCTTGAGACGATTGACCGTGAGATCACGAAAGAAACGTTCAATCATGTTGAGCCATGAGGCACTGGTCGGTGTGAAATGGAAATGGAAGCGCTTGTGACGTTTTTGCCATTTCTGTGCCCGTTCGCATTTATGGGTACAATAATTGTCACAAATAATATGAATATCAAGATTGGGATCTGTTGTTCGGTCAATCTGATTAAGAAAACGTATCCATTCTTCTGTCTTATGACCGCGGGTGCATTTACCCATAACAGTACCATCAACCGTGTTCATCGCAGCAAATAAGGTGGTTGTACCATTGCGCTTATAATCATGAGTCATGGTGCCTGCACGACCCTTAACAATAGGAAGCGTTTTTTGTGTTCGATCCAAAGCCTGAATCTGGCTTTTCTCATCTACTGAGAACACCATCGCATGCTCAGGAGGATTGAGGTATAGCCCTACAATATCCTCTAACTTTTCTTCGAACTTTGGATCATTGGATACTTTAAACGTTTTAACCAGATGCGGCTTGAGTCCATTGGCACGCCAAATTCGGGCCACAGTTGCGGGACTCACACCGGTCGCTTTAGCCATCGACCGTGTGCTCCAGTGGGTTGCACCAACAGGTGTTTCGGTGGTTGTTTTACGGATTATTTGGCTTTTCTTACGCGAACTGATCTTGGGAATACGCCCACTACGATAAGCATCTTTTTCAATGCCAGAGAGGCCCTGTTCGGCATAGCGTTTTCTCCAACGTGCAGCTTTCTGTCGTGTGATTCCCAATTCGCCAGCAATCTCAATATCTTGCTTGCCTTGAGCAGCCAACAAAACAATACGGCTGCGTTCAACCAAACGTACACTTGCTCGTTTGCTGCGAATGAGTTTTTTTAGCCGGGTTCGGGCTTCGTCGGTCAATTGGATAGTTATTGCATGTCTCATGTAATAGCATACGAACAATCTTAGCATATGTTCTATTAATTATGATGCAGACCACTAGGTTCTTCTTTCTCTGCTTCGTCCTCAATCTTGCGCGAGTTGGCAATCTGCAGAGCCACTTTGCGTACGGACTCATCGAGTGTTTTGTTGGACTCCATCTCACTCATTACTTTGGAGTAGAGACCGTGCTTCTCGTAGAGTTCGTCTACAATTCTTCGGGCTGCTGCGGTGGTTTTCCGAGGCCCGTAACCGCCAGCGGGTGCAGTGGATTCCCAGAGCATGATGGGTCTGCCCCGAGTTCCGCCTGCAATGGCTTTTCCATCAGGGCTGAATGCAACACAATTTACGCGAGATTCCACGGGTAGCATCAGCAATTCATCACCTGTTGACGAATCCCAAACCCTGACCGTTCTGTCCAGACCACCTGTCACCAGTCGCTTGCCATCGGGGCTGAATGCAATCGAGCGTACACTGTCGCGATGACCCCGCATGGTAGCCAGTTCGACCCCTGTTACTGCATCCCATATCCTGGCCGTATGATCCTCCCAACAGGCTGAGGCGATGCGCTTGCCGTGAGAATCGAACGTTACAGAGGTAATCCTCTTTCCTTCATGGCCGACGATATTCATTAGTTCGGCGCGGGTTGCCGCATCCCATACTTGTATCTCTCTGTCGGAACTACCAGAGACAATACGCTTGCCATCGGGGCTAAAGGCAATCGAATATACCCGGGGCTCGCCATCCAAATCCCACGTCACAATTTCTTCACCTTTTGTCGCATCCCACATCTTTACTTTTGCATCACTAGTGCCAGAAACAATGCGCTTGCCATCGGGGCTAAATGCGAAACAACGGATCGACTCTTCATGTCCACCTAATGTCATAACTTCATCGCCTGTTTCGGCGTCCCAGATCGTTATTGCCCGCTTCGCGCCAAACGAGATGATTCGCTTCCCATTCGGACTGAATGCCGTCGAACCGTAGTGAAGACCTCTTCCGCCGTTGAGGGTCATAACTTCGGCACAACTGACGACGTCCCATACCTTCACTCTTCCATCTTGATCGTGTGAAACCAGGAGTTTGCCGTCCGGACTAAATGCTGTTGCACAGACGTCTTCTCTATGCCCCATACACCTGTTGAGTTCATTGTCGACGGTTGCGTCCCAAACCTTGACTGTTCCATCGTAACTTCCCGAAACGATCTGCTTGCCGTCCGGGGTGAATGCAACGGAAGTGACTTGACTTTCATGTCCGCGCAGAGTCGTTACTTCCTTGCCGGTCGCAATATCCCAAATCCTGACCGTACCGTCATAGCCTCCGGATACGAGGTACTTGTCGTCCGGACTAAATGCGACTGACTCAATCGGTCCCTCATGTCCGAGCAAGGTCATCACTATAGAACCCTTTGCTGCGTTCCATATCTTGATCGTATAGTCGCCACTTCCCGATGCGAGCAGCTTATTATCCGAGCTAAATGAGACCGCATGGATCTCATGACTATGCCCTGTGAGATTCATCACTTCGTTACCGTCTACCGCATCCCAAATTTTGATTACTCCCTCCATATCCCAACCTGCTGAGACTATATGTCTGCCGTCCCGACTGAAGGTGACACAGCTTATTCCACCCCAGTGCTCATGATTAAAGGCGACTATTTCAGCCCCGGTTGCAGCATTCCAGACTTTAATCATCTCGTTCAGATAACAGGCTGAAACGATATGTTTGCTATCCGGACTAAAGGCAACAGTCCATGCGTAATTTGCATGTTTTATTAATGTGGGTGGTTTTTGGAGATTGCTTGGATCCCATACTTTGATGTTTCCGGAATCGTCACTCGAAACAATCAATTTGCCGTTTGGGCTGAATGCAACGCACTCAATGCTGTCCTCATGAGCTTCAGGAAGTGCGAACAATTCTCGGCCGGAGGTTGTGTCCCAGATCTTGACTGTTTTGTCGTAGCCCCCTGTAGCCAACCGTTTCCCGTCTGGGCTCAAGGCCACAGATCTATACATGTGACTCTTATGAGCGACGAAGCTCACCACGGATTGATCCAAGACGTAGTTGATGCGATCCCATTCCCAACCGCGCAAGTCTTGTGGGCATGATTCCAGCAGTCTGCGCACATGACCTATGTTGCCCTCGTAATATTTTGCGTCAGCCAGTTGAATAGTGTTCACGTAAAGCCCACGGCGGTAGTTTTCGGCACTTTCTTCCGCCAGTTCGCGCTGTTCCTGGGCAATCTTCTCAGCTTGCTCGGCTCTGATGCGAGAAGCGGCTTCTTTCTCGCGGGCGTCTTCGGCCCGGAAGTACATTGCTGTGCTGACGATCAAGCCCAACACTACAGCTATAGCAACCAGAGCAACCGTCGCAACCGATCCGGCATGTTTGCGGACAAACTTCTGCATCCGGTATGTGGCCGTCTCGGGACCAGCAGTCAAGGGATTACCATTTAGATAGTTCCTGATATCATCAGCCATCTCGGACGCTGATTTGTATCGCCGGCAGCGGTCCTTCCGCATTGCCTTTAGCGGAATCCATTCCAATTCGCGGTGCAGGCGCCTTGCCAATGCTACGACATGCGTGTCTCTGCTGGTGGCGATGGTTTTGGCCTTTTCTCCCAGACCTGTCAGTCGGGTGCTGGGTGAAGCCGGTTCCTGCTCGCGGATCGTACGCTGCACCTCGGCAAAGCCTAGATTCGCAAAGGCCTCTCGCTCGAAGGGCAACACTCCCGCCAGAAGTTCGTACAGCACCACACCCAGGGAATAAATGTCCGAACGGGTGTCGATGTCCTGCGTCGCCAGATCGACCTGTTCGGGACTCATGTATTCCGGCGTGCCCAGCAATTGCCCTTGGAAGGTAACGAAGGTCTTTTCCGTCAACGGCTGTGTAACCGCCTTGGCTATGCCGAAGTCGATGATCTTCGGGACCGCCCGATCACCATGTACGGAGACCAGGATGTTTGACGGCTTGAGGTCCCTGTGGATGATTCCTTTCTGGTGAGCATGGTGAATCCCCTCGCAGACCTCCTCGAACAGGCGCAATCTCTTCTCTATACTGAGCTTGTTTTCATCGCAGTACCTTGTGATCGACATGCCCTTGACGTATTCCATGATGAAGTACGGCCGGCCGGTCTTAGTGGTGCCGGCATCGAAAACACGTGCAATATTCGGATGGTCAAGTACGGCTAAAGCCTGCCTCTCGGCCTCAAATCTGGCGATTACCTGCCTGGAGTCCATGCCGGGTTTGATAATCTTCAGGGCCACTTTGCGTTTGACGGGCTTTTTCTGCTGGGCTATATAAACCAGTCCCATCCCACCTTCACCGATCTGCTCTAATAATTCGTATCGTCCGATTTTCGTGCCGGGACCATCATCAAGGGGTGGATCATCCAAGGTGGCGTTGAGATCTTTCGCACCTCCTGCTTTGAGTAAGCACTTGGGACAGAGGTCCTCTGGGGCTTCTGCTGGCAACTTCGCATTGCATTGAGGACAGCGATTTTCTTCAGTCATGGTAGTTCCTTTCAGTATCTTGGTTGGCTCTACCTATAACTTGGGCAAAACAACCGGAAGGTTACACAGGATCACGATTTTTCTAAAATTAACAAATCTGCCGACCCCAAATGCGTCATGGTCCTGCTTTTTTGGTGTATAGAACCTCCCGGCTGACATCACGCAAAAATAAGACTTCAGAGGCTTGTTTGCACGGATACTCAATGAGCGAAGGCCAAAAAGAGAGTCTGAATCTCGTCGTCAATTTGATCTTCGGTATCAACAGTCTGGGCTATCTCATCTCTCAGCAGCGCACGATAACGCTTGCGTAAACGGTGGACAGCTACTTTAACAGCTCCTTCGGTCATTTTCAGCTTGGCGGCAACGTTTTTGTATGGAACAAAATCACCTTCAGACGCTATATAGATCTTCAGGACAGAAAACTGTTTCTGTTTTCCCTCATTCTCTGATTCTGCTTTCAGTCTGCCGATAGTCCGATTCAAGACGGTCAGTGCCCAGTATCTGTCGAAGAACCTTTCGGGAGACAAATTATCAACTGGTTGAATTGCATATCTGGTCTCGGCGTCCGCAAAATCCAGGGACAGTATCTTACAGCTGCCTCCGCGTTTCTGGGTCTTGGCACGATCGCGTTCACCAGCCAAGAAGTTCTTCAGGGTACCCAAGAGAAAGGAACGGAATCTACCGCACGCAGGATCGGCACGACGAAGAGCATGCTTTTCCAACAAGTAGGTTAGGAAACCCTGGGTGTAGTCTTCAGCTTGATGGCTGTTGTAGCCGCTTCTTCTCAAATACGCATAAAGTGGGAACCAATACGCTTCACACAATGAATTCAGCGCTCGCTCGTGTTGAGATGCTGAAGTGTCTCCCGCTGCCAACACCACACTCCAATGAGTTGTTGCAAATCTACCAGAACCAGATCGAGTTGAACTAATGTGGTCACTGTCTGACATATGGCACACAAATACTAACCTAGCCACAACTTCTTGCTTCTTGATTCAATCCTCATTTTAAGCTTTGAACTTGGCATTTGCAATCGCGAAAGAGCCAATGATCCTTGTAGTTGATCGTGCTTGTCGTGAACAGAGAATATACATCGGTTATTATTGTTCATCTGAGACAGGTTGCTCTCTATTCTCTTCGTCCTCAAGCTTGCGTGAGTTGGCAATCTGCAGCGCCACCTCGCGTACCGGCTCACCGAGTGTCTTATCAGCCTTAAGTTGGTCGATAACGTCCTGGTAGCGGCCGAGCTTATCGTGCAGTTCGTCTACAATTCTTCGGGCCGCTACAGTGGTTTTCCGAGGCCCGTAGCCGCCAGCGGGTGCAGCGGACTCCCAGAGCACGATGTCTTTGCCCAGAGTGCCAGCGGCAATAGATTTTCCATCGGGGCTAAATGCGACACACATTACGCCAGACTCAGCACGGAGTGTCAGCAATTCGTCGCCCGTTGACGAATCCCATACTCTGGCCGTTCCTTCCCTGCCCGCCGTCACCAGGCGTTTGCTGTCGGGGCTAAATGCAACAGCAGTCACGACATCGCCATGACCCCGCAGGGTCAGCAGTTCCGTGCCTGTTGCTGCATCCCATATCCTGGCCGTACCGTCTTCCTGACAGGACGAAGCGATGCGTTTTCCATCTGGGCTGAATACTACAGAATTAACAATGGGGCCTTCATGCCCAATGAGGGTCATTAGTTCTGCACCACTTGTCGCATCCCACACATGTATATCGTCACTACCTGAGACAATGCGCTGGCCATCTGAGCTAAAGTTGACCGAATACACCCGACGTTTATCCTCAGCCATTGTCATGATTACTTCACCTTTTACCACATCCCACAGCTTTACTTTTCCATCTCGACTGCCAGAAACAATACTCTGGCCGTTGGGGCTGAATGCCAAGCATTGGACGTACTCTTGTTGCCCGCCCAAGGTGCCCAAGGTCGTAACTTCTTCCCACGTTTCGGCGTCCCAGACCTTAATTGCCCCTTCAGTGCCAAGTGAAGCGATTTGTTTCCCGTCTGGACTGAATGCTGTCGACCTGAAGTTTTTGTAATTACCTTTTCCGCCACTGAGGGTCATAACTTCTGCACAACTGGCCACGTCCCATACCTTTACTTTCCCACCTTTACTGTGTGAAACGAGACGTTTACCATCCGGACTGAATGCTACCGACTTAACCAAGCTTTTATGTCCCAGATACCTGTTGATTTCATGATCGATTGTTGCGTCCCAGACTTTTATCGTCCCGTCCCAGCTTCCCGAAACGATGTGTTTGCCGTCTCGGGTGAGTACAACAGAAGTGACGAAACCTGCATGTCCGCGCAGAGCCCTTATTTCCTCGCCGGTCGCAATGTCCCAAACCCTGACAGTACAATCAGCGCTGCCGGATACGAGGTACTTATTGTCCGGACTGAATGCAACTGATTCAATCGGCCCGTCATGTCCGCGTAGCGTCATCACAAGACTACCTGTTGTCGCATCCCATATCTTGATCGTCTTGTCATCACTTCCTGATGCGAGCAGCTTTCCATTCGAGCTAAATGAGACCGCACGAATCCAATAGTTATGTCCCGTGATCTTCATCACTTTATTGCCGCCTGTTGCATCCCAGATTTTGATTACTCCCTCCCACCCTGCTGAGACTATACGTTTGCCGTCCGGACTGAATGCAGCATAGCTTGCTCCATCTTGGTGTCCATCAAACGTGCTTATTTCCGCCCCGGTTGCAGCATCCCAAAGCTTCGTTGCATGACCGGTGGAAACGATGTGCTTCCCATCCGGGCTGAAGGCAACAGTCCAGACCCAATTACCAGGTCTAATCACTGTGATTGCTTCATTGCCGCCGGTTGCATCCCAGACTTTGACTACGTTGTCCGAACCTGCTGAAACTATATATTTGCCGTCCGGACTGAACTCAACACAGGTGGTGTACTCTCCATGAGCTTCAGAGAGTGTGTTTAGCTGTTTGCCTGTGGCAATATCCCAAACCTTGATCACTTTGTCAACACCGCCACTGACAACGCGTTTGCCGTCTGGACTTAAAGCTATTGAATATACAAAGCCCGCATGTGCAGAGAAGCTCATTACAGAGTGATCTAAGACATGATTGACGCGATCCCATTCCCAACCGCGCAGATCCTGCGGGCATGATTCCAGCATTTTCCTGACAGGCCCGATGTTGCCCTCATGATATCTTGCGTCAGCCAGTTGAATGGTGTTTACGTAAAGCCCACGCCGGTAGTCTTCGGCACGGTCGTCTGCGACTTTCTCAGCTTGTTCGGCACGGGTGCGAGCGGCGGTCTCCTTATCCTTGGCGTCTTCTGCCTCGGCACGCGCGACAGCCTCTTGTTGGAGTGCTTTCTCTGCTCGCAAGTACATTGCCGTACTAACGATCAAGCCTAACACAATTGCGACTGCCACCAGGGCAACCGTCGCAACCGATCCGGCATGTTTGCGGACAAATTTCTGCATCCGATACGTGGCCGTCTCAGGCCCAGCAGTCAATGGATTACCGTGCAGGTAGTTTCTGAGGTCATCAGCCATCTCGGACGCTGATTTGTATCGACGGCAGCGGTCCTTGCGCATTGCCTTCAATGGAATCCACTCCAATTCGCGGTGCAGGCGTCTGGCCAACGCCACGACGTGTGTGTCTCTGCTGGTAGCGATGGTTTTGGCTTCTTCCCCCAGACCCGTCAGTCGAGTACTTGGCGAGGCCGGTTCCTGCTCTCGGATCGTGCGCTGGACCTCAGTAAATCCCAGATTCGCAAACGCTTCTCGCTCGAAAGGCAGTATGCCTGCCAGAAGTTCGTACAGTACCACACCGAGGGAATAGATGTCAGAACGAGTGTCGATGTCCTGTGTCGCCAGATCGACCTGTTCGGGGCTCATATACTCTGGTGTACCTAACAACTGCCCCTGAAAAGTCACGAAGGTCTGTTCTGTCAATGGCTGTGTAACCGCCTTGGCTATGCCGAAGTCGATTATCTTTGGGACCGCTCGGTCACCATGCACGGAAACCAGGATATTCGATGGTTTGAGGTCTCTGTGAATTATTCCTTTCTGATGGGCATGGTGAATACCCTCGCAGACCTCCTCGAATAATCGCAATCTCTTTTCTATGCTGAGTTTGTTTTCGTCGCAGTATCGGGTGATAGATACTCCTTTGACGTATTCCATTATGAAGTATGGCCGGCCGGTCTTAGTAGTGCCGGCATCGAACACGCGGGCGATATTTGGGTGGTCCAGCACGGCTAGGGCCTGTCTTTCGGCCTCAAACCTGGCGATTACCTGCCTGGAATCCATTCCCGGTTTGATGATCTTCAGGGCCACCTTACGTTTGACGGGCTTTTTCTGCTGGGCTATATAAACCAACCCCATGCCTCCCTCGCCGATTTGTTCCAGCAGTTCGTATCGTCCGATCTTCGTGCCAGGACCGTCAGTAAGGGGCGGATCATCCAAAGTGGCGTTAGAATCAGAAGCATCCACTTTAAGGAAATCTCCAGCATCTTCATGTGCTTTGAGTAACGCCTCAATACGAGCACGTAGGGTGTAATCATCGCCACATACCTCATTCAAGTAGTCAGAGCGTTCTGTCTCTGATTCCAGCTTGAGGACAGCACTGAATATCGTTTCTATATCTCTTGGTTTCTCAGTCATGATTCTGCTCCTTAGTATTTTTCTGTCTCTCTAAAAGTAAACGCGCTGTCGAGAGCAAAAATACCTCACAGAAAACAGAAAAAATTGGGAAATTTGCAAAAAAATTCGGAAAAGTGCTTTTAGGAACTCTTACCGATCTCATCAAAAAGCCAGGCGCGGGCATAAAACCAATATCGGTCGGCAGTTGCCGTGGAAATGTCGAGCATTTTGGCGGCTTCCTGGATAGTCAGACCAGCAAAATAGCGGAGTTTCACCAAAGTTGCCTTTTTCGTGTCCTCCAAGGCGAGCTTTTCCAACGCCTCATCCAATACAATAACATCGTCCGAGGGTGTTTCAATGACAATATCGGCATACTCGAGATCGAGTTTCTCTCGGTCGCCTCCCCGTTTAAGGCGTTGTTTACGGCGCGCGTTGTCAATGAGGATCCGGCGCATTGCCTCAGCTGCTGCGGCAAAGAAGTGAGTACGACCTTTCCAGTTCTGTGCTTCTGAACCTACCAGCTTGATATAAGCCTCGTGGACAAGGGCTGTGGCCTGAAGTGTCTGACCGGGTAATTCCTGCGACATCTTATGAGCTGCCAAACGCCGCAGTTCCTCGTATACCAGGGGTAGCAACTTGTCCGCTTCATTGGCGTCTCCCTGTTCAATCGCAGTCAGAATTCGTGTGACCTTGGTCATAGCTATCCCTTGGCCTGAATGTTCAAACAGTATCGAGTTACTGTACCAAGAATTCGGCAAAGATTCAAATGCCACAGGTTCAAGGATAGGGTTTCGAATAATGATGGTGCTCGATAACAAGTTATACCAGTGTTGGAGCGGAGCCACATGAGCAAGGCAAGGTAGATCAAGACGATAGTGTAAGATCCCGTCGTCGAAGCTCTTTGCTATTTCCCGTGTTCAGACTCCAGAGACGCCCATTTTCAAGCCATGCAGGTGCTTTTGAAGAAGTCATCGCTTCTTCAGTCCGACATACCCGAAGTGACCGGAGATACTTGAGACGACGTGAGACTGAATATTGTTTTGAATAACAAGTGCAGGCTATTTCTTTGGGCTGTTCGTTGAACGTAATTCTCTAATGAATCGAGAGAAATACCATATGTGCCATTGAAAATGTGTCGCATCAGCTTGATGGCTGGCTATAATGGCTCTCGGATTAACCTGAGCCTGAGCCAGCATCAGAAAGGAGGTAAATCATGGCTAAACAGCTGGTAAGGCTATGGGAAAGGCCATCACATGAAGGCAAAAGATTCAGATATTACCTGCTCTTCACAGATGAGCAGGGAAAACGCAGACAGAAATCCTTAGGTCATGCAGATCGCCGCAAGGCCGAACGCCAAAGGGCACGATTGGAACGGAAGTTGATGATAGGAGCCGTTGAACCTGGTTCAATGAAGCTCACGGATTTTGTTGAAGATAGTATGAGACGCACAGGTGATCAAATCCGAGAAA
>Ga0272441_10011174_pt1 | contig 13382 bp, 12 predicted proteins | sample SSMProp6N_FD_193582 | JGI IMG/M metagenome (GOLD analysis project Ga0272441, IMG submission 193582) | Marine sediment archaeal communities from Little Sippewissett salt marsh, Falmouth, MA, United States - SSM-Prop-6N | ecosystem: Environmental > Aquatic > Marine > Wetlands > Sediment ... | reverse complement strand
ACAAGGCCTTCACCATCTCCTGTAAGGGTCACCCCCTCTCTGAACTCTCCCGGACCATCACCCCGGAGGACACCGAAGAGAAACCGGCGAAGAAAGAGGTCACCCACACCTTCTTTGTCCTCACACCTGAGGGTGCACGTGAGGACGCCGCGAAATACGCAGATGATACACCCTTTGGAAAACTCGTCATCAAGGAGACCGGTATTGCAGCAGAAGCAACCGGCGATTCCGTGCACTGTGACCTGATGCGTGCAAAGGAATTCGTGGACTACGAACCGCTCTCTGATGTCGGCAACCACCGGTGGATGCCCCGCGGAAAGATCCTCCGCGACCTCTTGGGCGATTATGTCCTCGGACTGGTGCTCGACTATGGTGGCATGCCGGTCGAAACACCGGTCATGTACGACCTTGACAACCCCGCGATCAACGAACACGCAGGGAAGTTCGGCGAACGCCAGTACCGGTTCAAGTCGGGCAACCGCAATATGATGCTCCGGTTTGCCGCCTGTTTCGGGATGTTCTCCATCATGCACGACATGCACATCTCGCCGAACACGCTACCGATGAAGATGTATGAACTCTCCACCTACTCGTTCCGCCACGAGCAGAAGGGTGAGTGCATCGGTCTGAAGCGTCTGCGTGCGTTCACGATGCCCGATATGCACTCCCTCTGTCTGGACATGGACCAGACACTCGAATGCTTTGAAGAGCAGATGATGATGGGATGGCAGAGCGGACGTGACCTTGAAACACCGCTTGCAGGCATCTTCCGGTGCACCGAAGAGTTCTACGCGGAACACGAGGCATGGGTGAAGGGCATTGTGAAGACATCCGGTGTCCCGATGCTCATTGAACTGCTCTCTGACCGTGTGCACTACTGGGTGGCAAAGGTGGACCTTGCGGCAATCGACGGGCAGGGCCGTCCCATCGAGAACCCGACCGTCCAGATTGATGTGGAGTCCTCAAAGCGCTTTGACATCAAGTACTTCACGGACGACGGAGAGGTGCACCCGCCCATCATCCACTGTTCCCCGACCGGGTCCATCGAGCGCGTCATCTGCGCCCTCCTCGAGAAGACCGCAACACAGGATGTCCCGATGCTCCCCGTCTGGCTCTCCCCAACCCAGGCACGGATTGTACCGGTTGCAGAGCGCCACATACCATATGCCACCGAAGCCTGCGAGATCCTCACGAAGGCAGGCATCCGCTGTGACATCGACGACCGTGAGGAGTCCGTCGGCAAGAAGGTCCGGGAAGCAGGCATGGACTGGGTGCCCTATGTGGCAGTCGTCGGCGACTCTGAAGCCGAATCCGGATCCCTCACCGTGACCATCCGCAAAGAGTCACAGCCAAAGAAGCCCTACAAGGAAGAGATGACCCCGGAGGCACTCGCTGAGGCAATCGCAGACGTGACCGCCGGCATGCCGTCCCGCAAACTCTACACCCCAAAGAACCTCTCGATGAAGCCCCGCTTCATCTGAACCTATTTTCTTTTTTTTCGTTCGCTGTTGCAGGAAACCGAAGCGTAGACTATCGCACCAGTCCAACACTCTTCTATCAGGGGAAGAGTACGTGACAGCATCAACGAGAACCTACCCAATATATACGGCCAGTTTTGCAAGTGACAACAACACCGGCGTCCACCCGGCAGTGCTGGAGGCGATCATCGCCGCAAACGAGGGGGACACCATCGCATATGGGGATGACCCCTACACCGAGCGCTCAGTGGAGGTCTTCCGCCGGCATTTCGGTGCAGACGCAGAGCCGTTTCTCGTCATGAACGGCACGGGAGCAAATGTGACCGCCCTTGCAGCCATGACACGGCCATATGAGGCGGTCATCTGCACGGACTGTGCCCACATCAATGTCGATGAATGCGGAGCGCCTGAGCGGGTGGCGGGCTGTAAACTCCTGCCTGTCAGCACACCGGACGGGAAACTGACACCGGAAGCCATTGAGGCACATCTCTTCGGGCGGGGTGACGAACACAACGCACAACCGCGGGTGGTCTCCATCACGCAGGCAACCGAGACGGGAACGGTCTATTCGCCTGACGAGGTGCGGGCGATTGCAGAGACCGCCCACGCACACGGGATGCTCGTGCACATGGACGGGGCCCGGATATACAATGCGGCAGCAGCACTCGGGACATCGCTGCGGGCCATCACCCGTGATGCCGGGGTGGACGTACTCTCCCTCGGCGGCACCAAAAACGGACTGATGTATGGCGAAGCAGTGATCTTCTTCGACCCTGCCCGTGCCGCAGAATACCGCTATTACCGGAAGCAGGCGACACAACTCGCCTCAAAGATGCGGTTTATCGCTGTCCAGTTCACCGCCCTGCTCGAAGAAGACATCTGGCGGGAGAATGCGCTGCACGCAAACCGGATGGCCGCTCTGCTCGCAGATGCGGTCCGGGATATCCCCGGGGTCTCAATCGTGCAGCCCGTGGAGAGCAATGCAGTCTTTGCCGCAATTCCCCGGGATGCCATCCCTTCCCTGATGGAGCATTCATACTTCTATCTGACTGGCGCCGAAACCCCTGCGCCCGTCGCACGCTGGATGACGTCATGGAAGACGACAGAAGAGGACGTGCACGCGTTTGCCGCGGCGGTGAAGGAGACAGTGGGCCGCACCAGGATGCACGTGTAGCACCCGGAAAAAAAGAGACAGGTCCCCTCAGGGACCGGACACCGCCACATTGCTCCCCATCGTGACCACCCGGTCGGTCACAACCCCGTCGTCAACCCACAGTATCCCGCCATTACACCAGCGCATCAAGCGTCAGCTGCCGGTCACAGACCATCCGTCCGTTCTTCCATTCCCCGTCTCCCACAATGGAGAGGTACCGGCCCGCATACGGCCACATCAGGTCGAGATATGCATCACCGGGACGGGCGAGGAGGACGATGCGGTTTGCACATGACCATGCGTACTCCCGCAGCATCGCTGCGACACGGAGGGCGCCCTCCGTATCATCTTCATAGACCTCCGGGTCATGCACCGCCACCACAAGCGGTGCATTGTGCGTCCGGACATGGGCTGCGAGCTGTGCCGGCGTCCCGGCACGAAAAAGGGACACACCGGGACAGGCGGATGCAGCCTGCACACAGGCGTCATCACGCACCCGGCCGGAGGTGATCAATACCGCACCGCCCGGTTCACGCAGGGAGAGGGCGGCAAGCGTCTCTTCAAGGAGCGGGCGGGGTGCCGCAACGATAGTCAGAAGACCCCGTTCACAGTACTTCGCCAGCTGTCTGCCATTCTGTTGCATGTACACATATGCGACACGTCGGGCATATGAATGTAGGCTGGACGCGGCGTGAAAGTGAAACGTGAACACGTGGTGAAGGAGAGACCGGAGCTGAGTAGCATCTGGAAAGAAACCGTATCCTTTCAGTCGCATTCAGACGTTCGTTTCCCGTGTGTGTCTGACAGGGGTAGGATCAGATCATATCAGATGGATGCATCTCACAGATGATTGCAATATACACAAAAAAGAGAGGGATAGGATCAGAGTGAGCCGCAGTTCCGGTATATCTCGTCCTGCACGTCTTTTCCCAGTTTCCCAATTGCATCCGAGCGACAACGAGCGCAATGACGCATCTGGCGCACATACGGAGCACATGCGTCATGCATCTCCTTCTTGTCGGCAAGCGTGGGAGGGGTGATGTGGGCAAACTTATACTGCGGGATGACCGGGATGATATTGAAGGTATAGACACCCATCTCTCCCATCTTCTTTGCAATATCAACGACATGGTGATCATTGATGCCGGGGATGAGCACGGTATTTATCTTCACAAACATCTTGCGTTCCACCGCCATCTCAATACCTTTCAGCTGTTGTGCAAGCAGGCGTTCTGCCGCCTCACGCCCGTGCAGTTTCTCTCCTTCCCATTCAACATAGGAGTAGATCTTCTCACCGACGGCAGGGTCTATTGCGTTTAATGTGACGGTAACATTCCCCACATCATACTCATCAAGGAGATCGATGTACTCGGGAAGCATCAGACCGTTTGTGGAGAGACACTTGATGGGAACAGGGAACTCCTCTTTGAGAAGACGAAGGGTCTCAAAGGTTTCGTCATTTGCAAGAGGGTCGCCCGGTCCTGCAATACCGATCACCTTGATGTAGGAGAAGCGGCTCATCACCTCACGGACGAGGACAAGTGCCTCTTCCGGCTGAAGTACCTTACTGCAGACACCTGGCCTGCTTTCGTTGACACAGTCGTAGTCACGCACACAGTAATTGCACTGAATATTGCATTTTGGTGCTACCGCAAGGTGCATTCGTCCGAACTTATGGCACGCATCTTTGCTGTAGCAGGGGTGCTCCTGGACCTTCCTGAGTGAGTCAGGGTCGTACGGAACCTCCTCCCCGTTCACGTTTGCAGTGGGATATTCGCCGGATGTCATATAGTAGCCAGTTTGTTAACAACCACACATAAACGTATGGAAACAGCGCAAAACAACGGTTTGGGAGAGGACATCATATATATATTCACACGGATCATCTACCATGCATCTGAGAAACACATTCCCTGCCACCATACCTGTCATCCGACCTGCCATCATTGTCTTCCTTCTCCTTGTGACACTGGCGTGCGGATGTGCCACGACAGAGGAACCCGCACAACCCACACCGGAGATGACCGTTGTGCCGACACCGGAAGACACCCCGGCAATCACCGAACCGGTCATCATCACATCATCCGGTGTGCCGGATTACAAGACGTCCATCCAGGCATCGCCCATTTCAAATAATATGGGAGTCACCGTCAGCATCGGTATTGATGCCACAGGAATGGGGAGCAATATGGCAAGCGAGGGCGACAACCTCTTCATGGTCGCGTTTGCCTACAATTACGCGTCAGTCCCGGACGATTTCACCGTTACATCCTACAATGACGTGATCGCCTCCGGCATCCCCTACAAATCGAAGACAGACCGCGTCTTCCCGATGAATGTAAGGACCTATCCTCTTGACGTCATTGGACAGAAAGACGGAATGCAGGTGAACCCCGGCGAGCCATATGCCTACGGGGCCATCATCATGCTCAGGGATGAGGTGTGAAGGAACACCTCATTCATCTTCTTTTTTTGCCGAACGCTGGATCATCACATCCAGATTGGGCACAATCATCCAGACCGGGAAATACCCGGCAAACGCCTGATCGTCCACCTTGAACATGTGCATCCGGAGATGCGCCCTCTCGATTACGCCAAGCGCCTCTTCGGCTTCCTCTTCAACTCCCTCACCAGGCGTCTCCGGCAGTGCACGGATGTCACGGAGAAGCGTGCCCTTTAAAAGCCCATGGTTATGCCGGGTAAGGTCCAGGACCAGTGCCTTGCTGTAGATCCCCTGGAAATACCGCACCACCAGCAACTGGGAGAGAAAGACAAGGAGCAGCGGGATTGCATTCGGGCCGAGGGCGACGAACCCCTCGATGTGCATCACACTGGAAAGCGTCTGTCCGGGCAGGAGCAGCACACCCAGGAGGAGGACACCGGTGATCGCCGCAAGGAAGGCAATGACCAGAATAAATTTCATTCCGTTTGCAATCCCCTCGTTCAGCTTTCGTGAGATGTCGGTTCGCACACCCATGATCCCGGTAAAAAATCCAGGCGAATAGGGTTTGATCTTCAGGATGCCGGCATAGAAGGCAATGATCGCAAGAGACTGGACCATGAGGATCACCGCTGAGCGGAGTTCAAAGAACCCGGTGATCAGTCCTGCCACCGCGAGGACGATGCTCACCGAGAAGAGGAGAATAAATCCCGGAGCAATCGGCTGACAGTTGATAAAGAAGAGGTTCCAGAGCGTCTCTGCGTAGAGTTTGCGCTGGGTGTGTTCGCGTGTGATAGTCCCTGCGCTTGCCGCCGCATCCCGGAGGAGATCCGTGAACCCCCCGTTCCCGTCGCCGGACGGAAAGGCGAGGTCTGCCTTCTCTGTCGGAAGCATCAGGATGATCGGGTTGAACATCAGAAGCAGGAAGGAGGAGACCACCCAGAAGAGACTGTAGTTCTCCAGTTCGATAAACATGAACACATTGAGGATAAATGCAGCAACAAGGAGCAGATGCGCGTGTTTCCCGGCCCCGTGAGCCTTGCTGTACTGTGCGGTTCTCTGGTCAGTATCCGCGATATCCGCTTCAATATCTGCGATGAGACGCAGACGTCGGGAAAAATAGGCCTCACTCATTCTGTAGCTCCCTAATATGGCGCCCGACCGTCTGTCGGGTGCCCTTCTATTCAGATATAGGTCTCCTCCAGTATTGAATGTATGCGGATGAAGCACAGACGTGCCACCCTCTCGCAGACCGCAAGCCATTTTAGTGATATGGCATCACAATAGCTAGTAGTAGCAGACGGGGCACGAACGGGTGCATCCGGTTTACAGGAAGGGCCAGGGGATGAGACGATATCTATGTGTGCTCTGCATCTGTGCAGCAGCACTGGCAGGAATTGCAGCCGGAGGGCTGTTTGAACCAACCGTGACGGCAACAGAGAGCAGCGTGACTCCTGCCGTCCTGATGCCCGGGGACACCGGCATGATCACGGTTACCCTGAAGAACACGGCGCAGACCTCAACCGCGACGGAATCGGATGCACAGATCACCACGCAGACGGATCTCAACCCAACGATAACAAGCGTTTTTCTGGACGGAAAAGGCGACATCGAGGTACTCGGCGGCAATTCGCAGTTCACGGGCGACCTTGGCCCGGGACAGGAAGTGACACTCTCCTTTTTGATCAGGGCACCGGAAGAGGCAGGTATCTACTTCCCGGTGCTGCGGGTGAGGGTCCGCGGGGCGGAAGGACTTACCTACCCGGTGCCGGTGAACGTGAATATGCCGATTGCCACCCTCAGCACTGCGATGCTGGTCATCACGCAGGATGAGACCGGGTATGTCGTGCCGGGCGAGACCATCCGCCGGAATGTGACCATCACGAACAGCGGCAGGAGTGCCGCAGAAGATATCCGCATCCGGATTGCAGACGACAACCCCGCCGTAGGACCCCTCGATACCGGCGCCTTCTATCTGAAGTCGCTCGCACCCGGCGAGGCAGGGACGATTACGGTCAGTCTTGTCACAAGCAGGCTCCTGGAAAACAGCGTGCAGGAGATCCCGCTTGAGGTCTCCTACGCGGTCGTGGACGGTGTCGCGGTGACACAGACGGACTCTCTCACCCTCGATGTCCACGGGCATGCCGACCTCTCCATTGCGTCAGTGCGCACCGAACCCGCACGTATTGCCGGGGGAGAACCCTTTGATATGACCATCCGCCTGGAAAACACAGGGACAGACGAGGCCATCGGGACCACGGCGGTGATTGACCTCCCCTTCTCCGGGACGAAAGAGGCATATATCGGGAAAATCAAGCCGAACAATGACGGGCCGGCGGTATTCTCCCTCGACGGCGGTGCGGGCGGGGACTATCCCTACACGCTCACCGTCACCTGGAAGGATGACTGGGGCACCCATACGGAGTCATTTAACCTCACTCTTCCGGTGAAGACCGGAAATTCTACGACAACAGTTGCAGGATTCCTGATCATTCTGATTCTCGCAGCGGGCGGCGCCTATTACTTCCTCGTATACCGGAAGAAGAACAGGCAGGCATAGGCGATGCTGAACGATCTGAGAGTATCTGCGTTTCTCGCGACCCGGTCCCTGCAGCGCGGGGGAAAGGGCAGGAATGCGATGTACATTGTCATCATCGCCCTTGTACTCACCAACATGATCTTCCTGCCGTCGGTGATCATGGGGGCGATGGATGTCTACTATGAGCAGACCATCGACTACATCTCATCCGATGTCATCATCAGACCGCCCGAAGATGTCCGGTATATCGATGATGTCGAGGCCCTGCTTGCAACGGTCAACCGGGTGCCCGGCGTGGTGCGTGCGTCTGCCCGCTACCCGATGGCCGGGTCCATCGACTTTGAGGACAAGACGGTGGCGATGGAGATCGATGCCTTTGACCCGCGGGACGAGACCGAAGTCACCCGATTTCATGAACATGTAACAGAGGGGGACTTCCTCGGTAGTGCTGACCGTGACCAGATCCTCGTCGGCAGTCTTGTCGCGGGGGAACCTGATGACACAGGAGAGTTCTATGCATCCCTCGGCGGCGCCACCGTGGGCGATGTGGTCTCCGTGCGGTACGCAAACGGGGTTGTGCGGGAGTACCGCATCAAGGGCATCATCACGACGAAGTCCTACCAGGCAGACTACATGGTCTTTGTGACAAAGGACGAGATGGACGCCGTCTCCGGTGCAGGTGGGGCACAGGCGACCGAGGTGCTCATCAAGACCGTGACAAACGAAGAGGCACCGCTTGTGAAGAAGCGCATTCTCCAGTCCGGTGTCGGAGAAGACGTTAAGACATGGGAGGAGGCGCTGCCCGATGTCGTGAGCGAGTCCATCGAGTCCTTTGCGATCATCAATATGATCAGTGTCTTCGGCGGACTTGTCATCGCTGTTGTCCTGATCTTCATCATGACCACCATCAAGACCTTCAACAACCGCAAGCAGATCGGTATTCTGAAGGCAATCGGCCTGAAAAAGGGCATCATCATCAACTCCTACGTGATGCAGGTGGTCTTCATCTGCCTTATTGGGACGGCACTGGGTTCCCTCCTTCTCGGTCTGATGGTGCTCTACTTTACGACCTATCCGATAGAGTTTCCGGACGGCAATGTAACGCCTGTTGTCACGGTCGCGATGATCATCGAGAACACGGCACTCCTCTTCGTCTCCTCCGCCGTTGCCGGGTTCATTCCTGCATGGCGGGTGGTAAACGAAGGGATTCTGGAGGCGATCCGCGGTGGATGACTACATCCGGGCAGAGGGACTCAGAAAGATCTACACCATGGGAACGGTGGATGTCCGGGCGATCGACGGGGTCTCGTTTTCTCTCCGGAAAGGGGAGTTTCTGGGCATCACCGGCTCGTCCGGGTCGGGGAAGTCCACCCTGCTCCACATGCTGGGCCTCCTCGACCCGCCGACGGACGGGACAATCTCCATCAACGGGAGGGACGTGGTCTCCCTCTCTGAAGCAGAGAAGGGAATGTTTCGCCTCTCCCGGTTCGGATTTATCTTCCAGGACTATGCACTGGTGCCTGAACTGACCGCTGAAGAGAACGTGTCCCTCGTTGCGATGGCACGCGGGGACAACGCAGATTCGTATGCCGAACGTGCACGCGACCTCCTCGGCAAAGTCGGTCTCGGGGACCGGACGGCGCATCTTCCGTCTGAACTCTCCGGCGGGGAGCAGCAGCGTGTTGCAATTGCCCGGGCACTGATCAATGCCCCGGAGGTCCTCTTCGCAGACGAACCGTGTGCAAACCTGGACTCAACAAACTCCCGGGCAGTCCTCGACCTCTTCCGGACGATTAACCGGACGATGGACCTGACGATCATCATGGTCTCTCATGAGGAGTGGCACCGGGAGTATTTTGGGCGGATCATCCGTCTCCATGACGGAACGATTCGGGATGATTTCCGGCCGGAAAAACCGGATGGGACGCCCCAACCCTGACTCTGTTACTTTCACCCTGCACGGATACCTGTTTTTAAGGAGGAGCCCGGTACCATATCACGAACACAATGAACCAGTCGGTCCGGCCAATTGTGCTGCAGCGCAGTCTCGCATCATTTACCCCTACAGAGATGCCACCCTGCCGTGACCTGCCCCTCCAGAACGGCTACCGGCGCCTCTGCTATACCTGTCCCTACGCAGAGCGTGACGGCAAGGCCCTCTATTGCCGGCGCCATGGAATGGCGATCACCGTCCGTGACAAATACGGGCTAAAGGAATGGAAAGCAAAGAGGGAGGAGATCCTTGCGCGGGACGGACACCACTGCCGGATCTGTGGGGCGGAGAAATACCTGCACATCCACCACCGGGACGGTGACCGGACCAATGATTCCGCAGACAACCTCGTCACCCTCTGCGAACGCTGCCACCGCCGGGTGCACCGGTGGCAGGAATTTATCCCGGAGTGACTTGGCGGGTTGGAGAAATAAGACTGCGGAACAATTCGAAATTATCGCTTCATTTATCCATCTGCCCGCCAATATTCCACTGAGCGCCTATGAAGCCTATATACGGAATTCTGATAGCAGTCGCCCTCGCAGGCATTCTCTGTGCGGCGGGGTGCACGACAAAAGAAACAGTAGGGGGGGAGACACCAACACCTGTGGCCGTGCAGGACACATTTGCCTCGGTGGCCCAGGACAACAATGGTGACATCATCCCGGTTGATATGGCGACCGAGATCCGGATACGACTTCCGGAGAACCCCACCACCGGGTATTCATGGAATGTGACCGGTGCCGATGGTCTTGCGATCACCGGTGATTCGTTCATCCCGCCCGAAGAGCAGCAGCCTGGTGCAGGCGGGACGCACGTCTGGACACTGGAGCCCAAAGTGACCGGGCTTGTGACCTTCAACGCGGTGTATGTCCGCCCGTGGGAGGCAGCACAGCCGGATGATGAGACCTACACGATCACCTTCTATGTCGCACCGGAGGGGACCACCGTGGAAACCGTAACGGCCGCTGACAACGGCACCACGATCACCATCTCAGAAGGGAGCGCTGTCCTCGTGGACCTGGAAGAGAACCCGACGACCGGCTACCAGTGGAATGCATCGGTCTCCGGCAGTGCCGTAATTACGAAAGACTCCTTCATCGCTCCGTATTCAGAGATGCCTCTCTGTGGGGCAGGTGGCTACCACAAGTGGCTCGTGACCTTTGACGGGGCACCCTCAGGGAGTTTTGACGCGGTGTATGGACGGCCGTGGGAAGAGACGACTGAAGGCGCAGAGACATTTACTCTCACCTTTACGGCAGCGTAATTCCCCACCACATTTTCCAATTTTTACCATCTGTTCACAATCAAAGGAGGCAACGGCAGCCCGTGGTCTGATGGCATCCATCGGGACAGACATTCCAGAACCAATGTTCACTTTTGTTCATTTTCACCCCGCCCGGCCAATCCATAAATAACATCCCCCGCCATTCTCAAACGAACGATCATGACCGATATCACTATCACTGAGGTGGCACCGCAGACCGTCCTTGGGATGCGACGCCGTGGGTTCTACCAGGAAGCAATACCGACAATGCTCATGGAACTTTTTCAATATGTCGAACACGAGGACATCCCAATGGCCGGTGCACCGCTCTTCATCTGCCACGAAACAACACCAGAAGAGGCGATGCGGGCGGCAGAGGAAGGAACCGCAGACATCGAGGTTGCAATCCCCGTTGCCGCACCCGTTCCCCCCGGCGAGCACGCCCCGGAGGGGGCCACCTGCTACACGCTCCCCGGAGGGACGATGGTGCGGGCCGTTCACAAAGGGCCATACAACTCAACGGAGACGACCTACAATGAGATCTTTGCGTGGCTGGCCAAACACGGAAAAGAGGTGACAGGGCTCATTCGTGAGGCATATCTGAACGACCCGTCGGAGGTTGCAGAGGAGGAACTTCTCACAGAGATATTCGTGCCTGTGGCATCGTGACACCGGCAAACACCAAAAAAGGAAATGATTGGCTCTTATCTGCGTCTTTGCACCCTCACAGCGATGCCAAAAAGCCCCAGGACGATACCGGGGACGACCAAGACATGACCCGGAAATTCCGGTACCGGCGGTACTGAGTCACGGACGATTATCTGCACCGGCGTGTATTCACTAAAACATAATCCATGACCACCATAGGGGGGATCACATTCAGCTACATAATGGAAAAAGTCTGTACCGATGAAACCGGGATCAGGAGTATAGGTAAATGAACCGTCCCCCTCGAGACTCAGACTCCCATGCATGGGTTCTTCAATGAGGACCGGCCAGAATTGAAAAGAGCAAGAGCCGAAATTTGGGCACATATCAAACCGGTCATTTTCAAATATCCCGGGTGCAGGCACACTCAGCACGGAATCTACCGTAGCTGTGTACGCATCTCTACCTGTTTGCGGCATACTATATGAAGACGCCCAAGCCCAAACAGGCATCGTCACACATGCAGGTTCAGAATATTGAATTCCATTCCAGACCCGGTAGGTAAAGGAGTCCTCACCAAGGAAATACTTGTCAGGTTCATATGCAAATCTGCCATCTGAATTAAAATAGGGCAATGAACCATGCGAAGGTCCACTCACCAGTTCGGCACTCAACGGAAGACCTGCAGGATCAAAGTCATTAGCTAACAAGTCAGGACCCCACTCACTGATATACATTCCATCTTCCCAAAAACAGGCGCATGAGTCATCATCCACTGCAACCGGCGCATCGGCGGCATTCACCACCGACACACCCCCACATACCACAATCAGCAGTATGACACAAACAATTGGTTTCATTTTTACCTCCATTCATTTCATTCTTTTCAGCTCATCCTCACGCCATGAAATCCCCCTGAAATCAGACGAATGAGCTGTTTCGAACCCCCCGGCAGAACCACGCATTACAGAAAATGCTGGAAACGCACAGATAAATACCGGAGCAGGGAAAGCCAACCGGCATCCACCGATGCAGAGTGAAGATGGGTCCCTCGTCAGAGGTTGCTGTACGATGCCGAAGATTGTGCCGTCATCATCTCATCCCAGATATATTCATTCCCCTAGACTCGGGCGTTTACTCGTTAAAAAATAGCGAAATAGTCCTGAATATCGGGACAGATGCTCCACTGTTGAGGAACTATGATCCCCTCTCCGGAAATAACGTCTTTGTTACAAAGGGGCCTGAAAAATGCATACAGTCCGGCATAGTACCCATAATAAATGATGATTCAAAGTTTTTTCTCATTTAGGAAATCTCCCACCACCAGAGAAGAGAGCACCACCATATCAGACATGGTTCAAGTCAATGAACTTCCCGGAGGGACGATGGTGCGGTCCGTCCACAAAAGGGCACGATAATGCAACGGAGGCGACCTACAACGAGATCTTTGCGTGGCTGGTCGAACACCGAAAAGAGGTGACGGGGCTTATTCGTGAGGCATAACTGAACGACCCTTCCGAGATTGCAGAAGAGGAACTTCTCACTGAGATATTCGTGCCAGTGGCATGATATCAGTCAGGTCAACATTCGTTACGACAAATACTATGCGTCTGGACAGGGAGAATTTGTTCCGGGTCCGGACACACATATTCCAGCCATCGAATGGAATACAAACGGTTCCAAAAACAGCACGCAGAACAGGAAGAGAAATCACAATGTTCCGGAAAAAACATCCCTCATATGTGAGATAAAACCGATGGGCCTGCCCGGATTCGAACCGGGGATCTTCGCCGTGTAAAGGCGATGTCATAACCAGCTAGACCACAAGCCCTGTATGCACTTTGTGCCTTAAATTCATTTTTTT
>Ga0272441_10011173_pt1 | contig 13384 bp, 10 predicted proteins | sample SSMProp6N_FD_193582 | JGI IMG/M metagenome (GOLD analysis project Ga0272441, IMG submission 193582) | Marine sediment archaeal communities from Little Sippewissett salt marsh, Falmouth, MA, United States - SSM-Prop-6N | ecosystem: Environmental > Aquatic > Marine > Wetlands > Sediment ... | reverse complement strand
CTTGGATTTCTTTTTCGCTTATTTCGATTTGTCCGCCGTCCTGCCAGTGCCATTGTGCCCCCTGGGTACCAAATATCGTATCGATTGGATTATTATTGATTAGCACCAGAAATTTACCCGGCGCTCCCCCGGCATTCCAAACCGCAACCCAGTCTCGCGTACGAACCCATATTCGGTATGTTCCCGTTTCTGGAAATTTTACCTTTGTTATGGCGTCCTTGACACCGAAGCCCAGTCCGTGTGCAAGAAGGTATGCAGACCCCATCTGGTCCATCGACTGCTGGTCAACTACCCACCCGCCGAGGTCATCGAAATTCTCCGTTTCGACAAGAACTGTTACCGCTAAAACATTGACCGTTGAAAAAGCTGCTATTGTTGCTGCAGCAAAAATAAACGTTAATCTTCTCATTTTTTTTACCAACAGAAACTATGGTTTATATTTTATCTTTCAACAAGTGTTTCATCCACCTGCATGCCGAAATGTCTGCCGGCCTTTTCGATATGCCCCAGTACCTTATCACCCGCCTTCAAATTCGTAATCGAAATTGCCTTCCCATCCGGGCTTACCAGCCGAATCGTCTCGGCGTTTTGCATAACAAGTGATATCGGCGAGCCATCGGCTTCAGCTTCGATGAGAATCATCGGCCTCTTTTCAATCTTGTTTCGGCCTAAGTAAGCTGTCTGGCTTTTGCCCTTGCAGTCAACTATCATTACCTCGTCGCCGGCTTTAAGGTCGGCTAAGTATTTCGTTTTACCGCCCGGCGAAAGAGTGTATGCATGCACGGCTCCGGCGTTTACCCGGAACGGCCGGGCCGCAACATAAGGGTTGTCGATGGATTCAGAATGAACTAAGAAAAATCCCGAAGCCGTATTGCCGACAAGCATTCCCTCCCCAGGCGTCATCTGAGTGCACGTATCCAGACAGGCCCTGTCACCCATACCAAGCTGCTTCGTATTTGTTATCGTTGCTGTTACCAGCGCAATTGTCTCGCTTATCCCGCCAATAATATCAGCCGTCTTTTTTATCTCGTTCACGCTGGTCGTATTAAGAACGACACCATCTACCCCTTTTTCGAGGATTTCGACCATAAGCTTGGCCTGTTCACTGTTATCAACCTGCACCATAATATTTTTACCTCGACGCGCAAGAAGATTTTCAATTGGGATTATCGTCCAGTCAAGCATTCGAAGAACCACGATTTTATCAGCAGTTACTGCCGCCGCTTTGTCTTCGTCCGCCTTGCCGGAGATATCAACAAACTCGACGTCTTTGCCCGGCTCAATGTCACCTTTGGCCTCGACGGTTTTTATCTTGCCGAATTCTCGTACTTTCTCACTGTCCCCCTCCGGCAGAACTACCGCCTCAGCACCGCTCTCAAGCGCACATATTACCACCTCTTTATTATAGGGAACCGCATTCACCCAAAATTTCTTCATCGCTTTTCTTCCTTAACTCTGCTAGGGGTTTTTATCTCACAAGCCGTACCCCAAGTAGCAACAATAAAACACAGCGTTTTGCCACGAATTTCACGAAATTGCGACACCATCTTTATTTCAAGGACTCGAGCATCTGCAAATTTAACGATACAGGGTGCAAGTGGTCCGCTTGATCCGCCTCCCTTAGGCCAGTACGCTTCCTTAACATCTATCAACTCAACGGGCATGTTCTTGCTGTACTTGTTCTTCCAACTTACTCCGACCATAGGATAAAGCCTGTTCGCAAGTTCCCAATCCCCTTTTATGAGAGCCTGCCAATACTCCATAGCAACTTTTTGGCTTGCTTCTTCTTTAGTCAATCCTACAGCCACAATACCCGCTTGAGGAAGGGGCTCAATAGATTTCAAACATTTCTCAAGGTCAAAATCAATCAATTCCCAGTATTCTTTTAAATCGATACTTTCTTCATTCTTAAGAAAATCTCGAAGAGTGTATCTGTGTTCCGCACCTGTAACTACCACCAGCCGCTTTCCAGGGTATTGCTTTGCAGCTTCAATAATATTATCAGCCATTATCCCGTTGCGTTCCTGCCATTCCTGATAGTCGAAATCATAATCTTTAACAAGTGTTTCATAGCCAGGATACTTTTTTAAAATTTCGGGCCTTATCTCTTTCCATAAGATGTGTTTTATTCTTATAATTTCGTCATAGCCATCTGAATTGATGATTTCAGGTCTGACATTGTTAGATAGGTATATTTGAGCCTGGAGACAGTAGGTACTAAGTTGTGTTATTTTCAAATCCACAGACTCAGGTGCATTAATTTTTACTTGTTCCGACCATTCAGAAAAACGCTTCTCTGCTTTTTTTCGCCTCTCAAATTTTTTTGTCTTCTTGTAGTGTTCCTGCCTATTGGGACGGTCAAACGGTATTTGCTTAATACCAAGCTGTGTCGCAACAGTATCCGCGGCCCAACATTCCGGTGATTGTACGTAGTGTCTGGGGAGAGGTCTGCCATTCGGATCAACAAGACTCAGCGGTAATTCATTCAGAATCGCATCTGGTTTAAGGGCCAGAATTATCTCTTTTAGCACCTCCGGCGTATACTCCGGGGATTTGTAATGGAAATCATGAATACCACCTATAATTACAACTTTAGTTTTTGGGGTTTCAGATGTTGCTTGCGATTCGGCGAAAGTAGTTATGCACAAGCTGTAAGAAACTGCTATTGAACACAGGATTGTGAATGTTGTTTTCACTTTTTGCATTCGGTTCCTTAGTCTTGAAGCATTGCGATTGCCTCTTCGACAGAGGCCTTTTTGTGGACCATTTTGCTCAGTGCCTTGACCATCTTGGTCGGGTTTTCATGCTGGAAGGCATTTCTTCCGACAGATACGCCCGCAGCGCCGGCTTTGAGAGCGCCCTCAACCATATTGAAAATGTCCTCGTCGCTCTCCATTTTCTCCCCGCCCGCTATAACTACCGGCACTGGACAAGCCTCCACCACTTCAACGAAACTTTCAACACTTCCCGTATAAACCACCTTTACGATATCTGCTCCTAATTCGGCGGCGACCCTTGCGGCATGCTTGACATTAACCACGTCATATTCATTTTTGATTTTCGACCCGCGTGTGTACATCATCGCAAGAAGTGGCAGTTGCCATTCGTAGCACTTCTCCCCAACAAAACCTAACTGCCGAAGCATTTCTCTGTCGGTATCCGCTCCGAGATTTATATGAACGCTAACACCGTCTGCTCCCATCTTGATTGCTTCTTCTACCGTGCAGACTAGTTCTTTCGCATTGGGGTCCGGGCTCATCGATGTCCCACCTGAAAGGTGAATAATCAAACCTACGTCTCTGCCCTCACCTCTGTGACAAAACCGGGGTACCCCTTTGTGCATGAGAACGGCGTTTGCTCCGCCGGCAACCACCTTGCTCACAGCTTCTCGCATATTCGCCAATCCTGCAATCGGGCCAACAGTAACACCATGGTCCATAGGGATTATTACCGTTTTGCCCGTATTGCGGTTTATTAACCGCTCAAGCCTTATATTCTTACCTACCATAGTTCTGTCTCCAACTTGTTATTTTTTTGTTAAGTTTAGCCGAAAACACCCGAAAATGCAAGAAAAAAATAACCCTCAGGATTTTTCAGAATGCCATTGCCTTTTTTACTGTTTATTCTTACTGGGGACCTTATAGTCTGCCGGCAGCACGGAGACAAAATCACGTCCCTCTTTTTGTTTTTCAAAACTTACCCTTGCCTTTTTAATCCATTCCGGCCTCTTGAAAACCTCTATTGTTGAATAAGCCAGCGTCCGGGCTGCTGTTATCATTCCTTTCTCTCCGATACTCATGCCGCCGCAGGCTGTAACCTGCCAGCTGTGCAGTGGTGCACCGTAAGTAAAACACGCCGTCCGAAGACCCGATGTCGGTACTATCCAGCTAACCGCCGCAACATCTGTCGAGCCTTTAAGACCGGCGGGATTTTCAACAAGGGGCTTAATTACTTCGCAAAGTGAATATTCGAATGGCCCTGTCAGTGCCTTTTGTGTTTCCGCTGCAAACCTCTTCTCTGATTCTGTAAATGTGGGAGCACCCACTAATTCGAGATTTTTCTGTATCAGTTCGGATAAAACCGGATTAGACAATAGCTCCGGGCATTCCGAACCTATGTCCCAATCAACCGTCGTGCCCGTCATCAGCGCGGCCCCTCTGGCCATATCAAGCATCCGTTCGAAGATAACTACAGCGTCGTTGTGTTTATCGGCGCGTACGAAATACCAAACCTGTGCATCCGGCGGTACAATATTAGGCGCGTCTCCGCCTTTGGTTATCACATAGTGAATCCTCGCATCTTCGGTAAGATGTTCGCGAAGAAAGTTTGCACCGATATTCATCAGCTCGACCGCATCTAAAGCGCTTTTGCCCTCGTGCGGCGAAGCAGCCGCATGGGCTGATAAACCATGAAAATTAAACTTCGCAGTAATGATTGCTTTTGATGAGCCTGCCCAGACTTTCGTCTTACCATCGGGATGCCAGTGAAAGGATATATCGCAGTCATCGAAAAGACCCGCCTTGGACATATAAATCTTCCCCGCCCCAAGTTCCTCCGCAGGACAACCGTAAAGACGGATGGTGCCTTTCAAACCATGCTTTTCCATCGCATAACGGGTTGCGATTGCCGCTGCTGAGCTGGCGGTCCCAAAGAGACAATGACCGCAGGCATGGCCGTTAACTGCATCTTCACGCGTCTCTTTGCGAGGGACAGCCTTTTGTGATAATCCCGGCAGGGCGTCATATTCCGCTAAAATGCCGATTACAGGCCTCCCCGAACCATAGCTGGCAACAAATGCCGTCGGCAAATCAGCAACACCGCTTTCTATCTTAAAACCATGTTCTGCTAACAAATCACTCAATATCTTACTGGACTCGTATTCTTCGAAACTAAGTTCCGCAAGTTCCCAGATACGTTGCTTGACCTTTGAAAGTGTTGCCTTGTTGTTTTCAATCCACTCATCGGCCGTCACCTTTTCAATAGGTATCTCCGCCAGGCTGATGCTTACAGATAATAGGACTGCTGCAACGCTGATATAAATTGTCCCTGCTTTTGTCCTCATAATTCCCGACTCCTAAAATTTATTCTTCTTGTTTTTTGGGTTTGATATGTTTCATATGAACCATATCCACCATCGCGCTGAAGTTGCTCGCCTTAAAGACACTCCACGGATAGCTGGGCAAATCTTGTATATAAGGCCGCTGCCAGTTATATTCCGGATGCGCCTTCAAAAAAGGCTCCGCTAAAAATGGTATCTCGCACGAATGCCCGAACTTCGCATAGAATTTCATCTGTGAAGCCCACTCCGAATCTGTAACCTTCGCATCAATCGCTCCACCGGGATAAAACGGCCCCCAGCCCCATTCCTCAAGACCAAGCGGATCATATTCGACATGCCCGCAAAGCGTTCGGCTCGAAGGATTATAAGCCTCGACATAGCTGTCATAGTGGTCGGCCAGAAATTTCCGTCCCATCTCGATATCTATCTTCCCGTAATTTTCCCGCATTAATTCCTGCCACCGCACCCAGCGTCCGTTCGGCGACGATGTCTTCAGGTTATAATCCATACCTTTTGCCTCTTCAGCTCTCACCTTAGGGTCCTGTGCGACGTTGGAACCCGTATAATATCCGTCGAATGTTCGGCTCAACTGTGGGTTCTTAAGAGCAAGTTCCAGCCGTGCTATCTCGCCCGTCTTCGTATCTCCGACAAGCCAGTCATTCGCATAACCCCCGTTGTTGTCTTTGAGCATAATCTCGGCAAAGCCGTCTATCGAATCTGAGTACTGCAGTGCTTTTCGTATCCTCACAAACTCCGGTACCCCCTTTGTGTCGAAACCCGAAAAGCCGCTTATCGTTGTCTCTGCCACAACAAGGCCCGCATCGTTTATCCAGAAATCCGTTCCGCCGAATATCCATCCGGCAAATGCCTGCGTAATAAATCGATGCCCCTTCTCCGGCTTCATATCCAAAATAACATTCCACTTCCGGCAGAACATATAATCATACCACGTGTTATGACCAATCACGATTCTGCCGTCGTAAGTGGCATTTCCCGTCGCAATAAAAGCGCTGCATGAACCATGTGCCTTTGTATGCGGCAAATAATACCACGCAAGGTCAATCCAACCGTTGTAAGCCGTCAAATCAATCTTGTCATATTTACTAACTCCTGCCTTCTTCAGCCCCGCAACAATACCCTCAATCTCGTCCTGGTACTCCTTGTCCATTTTCGGCCAGAACATCTCTTTTGCAGCCTCCCGGTAGAAGCCCCATTTCTTACCCGTCGATTTCTCTAAGTAGAAGTCAATCACCTCTATCGTCTCATCGATGTCCTTGGCCAGCATATACCCGATTTGAAAACCCCGCTCGAAGGCCTTACCTTCTGAATGAAAATATATCCATCCGTTCTCCTCGTACTTCTGCGTCTTCTTTAACCAAGCCCGCTCCTCATCACTCAATTCTCCAGCCATTGAATAACTCGGTATGCTCATTATAAAAGTCAAAACTATCAAAAAGGATGCAAACATAAAAAATCGGCCTGAGAGTTTCATAATTCTACTCCTGAAATTTATTTTAGAATTACTACCTATGGTTTTTAGCTTGTTGTAGTTTACCCGAACCGCCCCGAAAGACAAGAAAAAACACTTCTCTTCTCCCTGATTCTTCTCTGCCTGTAGCTCAGGGAGTCCTGTTTGTTTTGTCGCTGTTAATTTACAAATCTATCGGCTTGATGCCAAAAACCGCACACAGACCGGCTTTGGAACGGATATCTTGTGCCCCGTAGCCTCAAGTTCGCCGCTTTCCCGGTCAATCTCAAAGACCACGACATTGTCACCATCCTGGTTGGCAACAAGGCAGAACTTGCCCGTCGGGTCGATATTGAAATTCCGCGGCGTATTGATTCCCGCTCTCTCATACTCAACGAACGTCAGTGTCCCTTTTGCCGTGTCCGCCCGGTAAACCGCAATGCTGTTGTGCCCGCGGTTCGAACCGTACACAAACCTCCCGCTCGGGTGCACTCGTATCTCGGCGCACGTATTACTCCCGTCATATCCTTTCGGGAGTGTTGAAATAGTCTGTATTTCTGTCAGTGCCCCTGAACCTGCCTCATAGGCAAAAGCCGTTATCGTACAGTCGAGTTCGTTGATTACGTAAGCGTATTTCCCCTTCGGCCCGAAGCTAAAGTGTCGCGGCCCGGCCCCGTCCTTGACCTTTGCAAACGCCGGTTCATTCGCAGCCATTGTCCCCTTTTCAACATCAAGCCTGTAAATCATTATCTTGTCGATTCCGAGGTCGGCCACGAATGCAAAGCGGTCATCCGGACTTACATTAATCGAATGTGCGCGTGGTCCCTGCTGACGCTTAAGATTTAGGCTCGAACCTTTGTGCTGAACAAAACCCGTTGGCTTGCCTAATCTTCCGTCCGCTTTAATCGGTATCACCGATGCGCTCCCGCCGGTATAGTTGGCAACGAGCACATTTTTCCCTTTATGGTCGATACTCACATGGCATGGGCCCGCACCTCCGGACGGCTGTTGGTTAAGAAACTTCAGATCTCCTGTCCCTCTGTTTATAGCATAAGCGCACACGTTTCCCCCTCCGCCGATGTCATAAAGAAACCTCCCATCCGGATGTATCTCTAAGAATGAAGGGCTCTTGGCCTCAGCCGCAACTACCGGCTTACTCAGCTTCCCCGTCTCAACGTCAAGCACACTGCTGTATATACCCTTGCTCGGACTTTCTCCATATGTGTAAGTCCCTAAATAGACCATAACGCTCTCCGCCCGAACTCCCGACAAAGCTGCAAAACAAAACGCTGCTGCAATAAGAACTTTTAGTCTCATATCCAAACGCCTCCTTAATTTTTAATATCCAATATTTTCCTGCTTGCTCTCTGTTCTTAAACGACAAACCTTCCAAAAATCATATCTTTTTTCGCTTTTTCTCATTTAGGATTTAAAGCGGCACGGTGGCGGGCTGTAGCACGAATAATTTGTTCTGGTGATTCGAACGGAATATACATTGCCCTCATCACAAAACGATAACGCCGCCCAACCTCGTAGTCTGGTATAAACCATTGAAAATCCCACGCCGGATTGCCTCTGCCCCCGCCCGAGGGCGACTGGCTCAAGCGAACCTCATCGCTCTTCCTGAACATTTGCACAAAGGCCATTCCATTGCTGACCCCGTAATACCATGGTGTACTGTAGCTGTAATTTGAAAAGTTAAACACCAGCGTTAGCGGAAAGTCTTCATCGTGAGCAAACCTGCGTTCATCATTGGTCGCTCGATGTGTCGAAAGCTTACCGTGAGCCGGACTAATCCCAGTAATCCATTCTGGCCTGTCTTCCCTTTCATCGCTAAGATGCCCCAAAAAGTAAATGTACGGCAATTCCGGTTGATGTATATAACTGGCAAAGAAAAGGCCAATATAGTCATTTTGGAAAGTACGGGCATGTGGAATACACTCAAGTGTCATCTCCACCGCACCGTCGTCCAGCAACTTGTATCGCAGCCGGCTTTCAAGTTGCCAGTTTGGTGTCGGCCCCTGGTATAGTTCGACTGTATGCTTGCCAATCTTCCGAATCTCCATCGGCGCACGTCGCGGCTCAAAAAGTACATCAATTTCTTTTGTAGTGCCGTCATGAATATGCTCGAAATTCAGCCCTGCATAATTCGGCACAAACAGGTTATTGCCTTGCTTCGTGTGTGTCAGTGACCCCACTCCGCTATACCCGCCGCGATGACCCGGCAATTTCTCATCGTCAACAGCCTCATTATTGACAATGACCATTTCTATATCACCTCGTTGCAGCACGATATAATCATTATCACCAACTGTATACCCGGCAGTCTGTAGATTGGATGAACAACCTGAAAAGTTTATCTCAACCAAAAAGACCATCACCAATATAAAACAACGGGCTGTTCTTCGTACATTCCGGTACTCTTTCAAATTTTCAAACCGCACGGCCAAATCTCCTTTCAAATAATTTCATAAATGAGAGCTTTCCACCTTCAATTTATCAAGCATTGAAGCCTCCGGCTCCGACCCAATCCCAGCCGCCTCCGGAAGAGTGATTTCCGATGGCCCCGACAAAACCATTTCCGGCGCACACAAATCTTTTACATAGAATCTCTCAGTCGGAAAAATATCAGACGGATACTTGACATTGCCAAGCGTCGCAAGGGCGGCGTTGATATAACCTCCTAAAGATGACTCCAGCATGCTTCCTATCCAGCAGGGCGTTCCTTTTTCTTCCGCGTATTTAATTATCGCAAGTGCATTCGTAATCCCCCCGACCCTGTGATACTTGATGTTAATCCATTTACACGCCCCTGTCTCGATTGCCTTCCGTGCCTTTGCCTCCGAGGTAATGCTCTCATCAAGGCAAATTGGCGTTGATATATTTTTCTGTAACGTGGCGTGGTCAATCAGGTCGTCGTGCATTAACGGCTGCTCTATCATCGCAAGATTATAATCATCCAGCTCTTTAAACATTTCCATATCGTCGAGCGTATAAGCGCTGTTGCAATCCACATGGCAAACTATATCGGGAAACTCCTTCCTCACAGCCTTAAGCATCTCCTGTTCCCATCCCGGCCGGTATTTCAGCTTCACCCTCTTAAACCCCGCCGATACCGCTTTTTCTATCTCCCCCAACAGGTCCCCAATGCTTTCCATAATCCCAAAATCGGCGCCGACATCAACCACGTTTCTTGTGCCCCCCAGAACCTTCCATAAAGGCTTCTTCTCTTTCCTGGCATATAAGTCCCACCACGCCGAGTCTATAGCTGCCTTTGCGAAGTAATTGTCTTTAACCGGCATCAAAAACTCTTGTAGTTGTTTCCCGCTTTCAACATCTTTACCGAGTATCAGCGGGCTAAGATACTCCTTCACTACAATAAATGCCGTTGCTGCGCTCTCCGCTGAATAAGCCGGCATTTTCCACGGCGGGCTTTCACCCCATCCGTATATTCCCTCCGAATATATTCTTAAAAGTATCGATTCAATTGCCGCGTCATTTCCAAAAGCCGTTCGAAAAGGATACTTCAGCGGCATCGATACACGGTATATGTCTATCGCTTCTATTTTCATATCAGTTTCACCATTATTAAACGTCTGGCCCCAAAATCAGGCCTTTCTTTTCCAATATCGAGCACAAGCCAAAATACGTCTGTTACATTCTATCTGAATTCCCTGATGTTCAACAGCAAAAAACCAAACGACTTTCCGCCTGCTGTAACCGGGACCGCCATAACCTGTTGACTTTTCAATGATTAAAGATATGCTCTTTATAAGATTAAAGCTATGTAGGTGTTTTTATATCTCAGGAGATAATTATGTTAAGAAAAATTACTGCTTTTTCACTTCTTCTGTTTTTTTCATTACCCGCTTTCGCTATGGCAGACCTCAATGAACAAAAGCTCGAAAACCATCTCCTCGGCCAAAAACTCCAGCTTACCTTGAAAGATGGAGAGAAGTGGTGGGGCGGTTTCACTACTGACGGAAAGTTAATGCCTTTCGGCTCCGGGCCTCTCTCCCGTGATTTATATGGTAATAATCAAGGCAATCAGGCTCAGCCATTGTTAATATCAAATATGGGTCGTTTCGTCTGGTCGGACCACCCATTCAAATATACCTTCGCCGATGGCAAATTGAACCTCGAATCCGAACACGGTGATATTATAGCAGGCCGCAGTGGCAAGACTCTTCGCGAAGTTTTCTTGTATGTCAGTGAAAGATTTTTCCCCAGTAATGGAAAAATCCCAGACCCCATTCTTTTTACCAATCCCCAGTATAATACCTGGATAGAATTAATGTACGATCAGCGGGAGGATAAGATACGCAAATATGCCAACGATATAATTAAAAACGGTTTCCCTCCCGGCGTCCTTATGATAGATGACAACTGGCAGGAGGATTACGGAAACTGGGATTTCCACCCTGGAAGATTCAATAAGCCCAAAGATATGATAGATTCCTTCCACGCCATGGGTTTTAAAGTTATGCTCTGGATTTGTCCCTATATAAGTCCTGACATGGAGATTTCAAGATTCCTGGAAAGAAAAAGATACCTTCTAAGGCAGGACAAATGGAGTATTTACATTTGCAAGTGGTGGAATGGTTACAGCAGTGTAATTGATTTAACAAACCCCGGGGCTGTTAACTGGTTTAAGGGAAGGCTCGATTACCTCCGGCAAACTTACGGTGTGGACGGCTTCAAATTCGATGGCGCCGACACCCCGCACTATAAGCCCAATATAATCGCAGCCGAAAAAGCGACTCCCAACAGGAATACCGAGCTTTGGGCGCTGCTTGGAACCCATTACCCCTTAAACGAATACCGCGCCTGCTGGAAAGCCGCCGGCCTCCCCCTCGCCCAGAGATTAAGGGACAAATCCCATAGCTGGTCCGACCTGCAGCGACTGATGCCTGATGCCCTCGCTTTGGGGCTCATGGGATACGCTTACGTATGCCCCGATTTAATTGGCGGCGGGGAGTTTGGTTCTTTTTTAGGCCCCAACGCTCAAATCGACGAGGAACTTATAGTAAGGTACGCCCAGTGTTCGGCCTTAATGCCGATGATGCAGTTTTCCGTGGCCCCCTGGCGCGTCCTTAACAAAAAAAATCAAAACATCTGTCTCCAAATGGCAAAGCTCCACATGAAAATGGGAGATGAAATTCTCGCTCTTGCAAAGGCCTCCTCGAAGACCGGCGAACCCATTATAAGGAACTTGGAGTACATGTATCCGCACACCGGATATGAGAATGTTAAAGACCAGTTCATGCTCGGAAAAGACATACTCGTAGCTCCTCTGGTCGAAAAAGACAAAAAAAGCAGAAACGTGATTTTCCCCGAAGGAACCTGGCTCGGCGATGATGGCTCACAGGTAACCGGTCCCTGCCAAAAGCAAATTCTCGTCCCAATCGAAAGATTGCCCTGGTACAGACTGAAATAAGATTATATTGCCGAGCGACCGTTACTTGGCCTTAACATCAAAAGCCATTAACATATCTCCGTGACGAATATAGAGCCGCCCGTCACATACAACCGGATGTGCCCAGTGTTCGTTTGTCCCTGCTGTTATCTTAAATGAACTCACCAGTTCCATTCCGTTTTCGCTCGGCCTGACAAGTCCGAGAGTTCCTTTTTCACTATAGCAGTACAGCATTCCATCTGCATAAGTTATGGAACCTTTGGCGTCTAATATCTTCTCTTCAAATTTCACCTTGCCGCTGCCGGCTTCCTGGCACACCCATTTGCCCTTGCTGTCGGAACCATAGAGGTTTCCTTTATGACAAACTACTCCCCCGTGAAGACAATCTAAACTCTTGCTCGTCCACAGTATTTTATAATTACTGCCGTCCTCTGTCAGGCCAATATTGGTTCCCCCGACAGCATGACTGGTAAAATACACTTGACCTTCACTCGGTATTAAGCCGGTCACAGCCGCTATATCATTGCGCGTCTTATGCCCGATGGTCCAGAGCACTTTCCCATTCTCACTATCAACACAAACAATCAACTCCCTCACCAAAGTTAACAGCAGCTGTTTCTCTCCGATTCTCGACAGTATAGGTGAGCAGTAGGCCGACAGATTGCTCAGTCCTTTGGTTGTCCATATCGTTTCCCCCGTATATTTATTCAATGCGGCCATTGTGGCGTCTTTACCCCCGGGAGTGCAGAAAACCTTATCGCCGTCAATCAGAACTGATTCGGCGATGCCCCACTTGATATTTTTACCCTCGAATTTCTCGAACGTATCGACTTTCCATATCAGGTCCCCGTTCTCTTTCTTAAAACAGGCGATTTGCCCCTGGCCGCTCATAATATAAATCCGTTCACCGTCAATTGTCGGCGTCGTCCGAGTCCCGGGGTAGTCACCCGTCCATTCCTGCCCGTATTCGGTTTTCCATTTAAGTTTACCGCTGCTGTCAATGGCAAAAAGATACCCCGTCTTTTCAATCATTCCCGTAGCATATATGCTCCCGTCTGCCACCGATACCGACCCGAACCCTCGCCCGAGCCCTTCATAACTCCACAGCAGTCCCGGCCCTCCATCTGGCCACTTTTGAAGAAGCCCTGTTTCTGCCGATTTTCCCGTTCGTTCCGGCCCACGAAACTGATTCCACTCTCCGCCAAAACTGACCAAACCACCGTTCAATACCAAAACAGCCAATAAAAATACTGTAATTCTTTTCATCATCATTTTCCTTCTAAACTAAAGACAACATCCTGCACAACTATGTTTCTATTCCGAACTCCTATGTTAAAAGTCTACTCCAATTTTTATTATTTTTTACACAACTACTTGCCAATACAAAGTTTGGGAAATCTTCGAATATCCAGTCATTCTTCAACGTATTGTATATGATTCC
>Ga0272441_10011172_pt1 | contig 13384 bp, 9 predicted proteins | sample SSMProp6N_FD_193582 | JGI IMG/M metagenome (GOLD analysis project Ga0272441, IMG submission 193582) | Marine sediment archaeal communities from Little Sippewissett salt marsh, Falmouth, MA, United States - SSM-Prop-6N | ecosystem: Environmental > Aquatic > Marine > Wetlands > Sediment ... | reverse complement strand
CAGGGGCTCGCGCATGATGAGGCGGATATGATTGTTTGGCCGGAGACAGCAGTGCCTGTAGATTATCGCCGGCATATCCTGCTTTTTTCGAGACTAATGGCCGCGATCAAGGTACCCGGGAGTTATTTTTTATTCGGAACGGCATTGAACGACCAGGATCAGGATTATAACAGCGCTGTTTTGTTGGATAACGCGGCTGTGCCACAAGGCCGTTATGATAAGCGGTATCTTGTGCCTTTTAGCGAATTCTTGCCGCCTGGAACCTTTTGGAATAAGGCGCGTGAGTGGCTGAAGATCCGTAGCTATGATTTTAGTCCCGGAGGGAAGGGTTCGCTTTTTAAGATCAGGCCCGGGGTAGGGGATCAGGATTTTGTTTTCCGCTTCGGAGCGTTGATCTGCTCGGAAGATGCTCTGGGATTTTTATACCGTCAGTATAAAGCCCGCGGGGCCGGAATGGTTATTGTCCTGCTGAATGACGGCTGGTTTGCCCGGCCCGAAGCATTGATGCTGCATGCTCAGAACGCCGTCATGCATGCGGCGGAAAACCGTTTGCCGGTTTTGAGGGTCGCCAACAGCGGCTGGACCGGCCTGATCGATTCCTTTGGACGGATAGCGCATCCGGATCAGGTGCCTTTGCAACAACCGGCCTTCGGCCGGTTTCAGATCCAACCGGATAATCATAAGACAGTCTATGCTTTATGCGGAGATTGGTTTTGCTATTTATGTCTGGCTTTTGTTATAATTGATTTGATTCACCGAAGAAAAAACTGAAAGATATATTATGAGGCATTGCTTTATAACTTTGATTATCTTATGCTTTGCCGTCACCGACTTGTTTGCCGGTGGGGCCATGATGAAACGCCAGCAGATGCAGAAACAGAAAATGATGCAGCAACAGCTTCTGATGCAAAAGGTCCGCGAAAGGCAGATGCAACAGGCGGTGCAGCAAGCCCGTCGCGTTGCAACCCAGAAGGTCATTGCCGAGCAAAAGCGAGAGATACAGAAAGCCGCGGCCCAAAAGATGGCCATCGAACGTGATATCGCGGCGGCTCAGATCATGGCGGCCAAGCAGGCCGCGGCTGCCCAGCAGGAGGCCCTGAAACAGGCCGCGATTCTTCAGTATCAGACCAACCAGCAGATCACCCAGGCGCAGCAAAAAGCGGTTCAGCAGGTATTACTGGAACGCGCCCTGCAGCAAAAGGCTGCGGTTAATCCGGTTCAGGCCGGTTACCAGGCCGGGGTTCAGGTCGGTCAGAGGATCGCTTACGAACGTCAGCGCGAGGCTGAGGCCGAGGAGATCGTCAGCCTGGATCAAATGGTCACCGCCTTAAATGAATCCGCTCGTCCTTGGGCCTTGATGATGGATATGGAAGCCAAGCAAGCTGTTGTGGAGCATTATATCCAGCAATACCGCGATCAGGGGGTTGTTATTGGCAAGCCACCGGCTTTTTACGCTCAGATGATCGATGCTATGGCGGACCAGTCCCCGGAGATGCTCGATAATTCTTTTGACCGGATTTTGCAGGTCGTGGCGATTATGGAATATGATTTTGATAACGGAATGAACAAGGATGCCATGGCCCGTCAGGTTCTTGGCGAAGAAGGTTTCCGCAGTAACCGTCAACGGCTTGGTTTGCCTTAATTAGCATAATGTTCAGGGGCTCGGATTCGGGGTTGTGCTCGAGCTCGGACTTGGGCTTGGATTTGGTTTTTTTGTCGAAGTCGGTTCCGGTTTGGGAGTCGCTTTCGGCGTCGGCTCAGGTGTAGATTCTGGTTCCGGCGTCGGGGTCGATAACGGGCTCGCTGATGGACTAGGTGACGGTATCGGGGTTGCGGACGAGCAAGTCTCTTCATCCTCATTCCAGGAATAACCACAGTATTCGCAATGACAATCATCGGAACCGGGTCCGTTATTGCAGCCTAAATTTCCTGCAGGACTATCACATGTCGGCGGCGGTGTATCATCGGGATCATTTGGGTCTGTTCCAGCTTCTTCTTCCTCCCCATCCGTGGCTCCGTCACCATCTGAATCCTCCTCATTCGGATCTGTTTCGTTATTGACCTCATCTCCATCAGACACGCCGTCATCATCTGAGTCTGCATCAAGCGGATCTGTTTTATTTTCTATTTCCTCGCCATCAGATAAACCATCGTTATCTGTGTCTTTGTCATTCGGGTCTGTCTTATTATTGACCTCATCTCCATCAGACACGCCGTCATCATCTGAGTCCGGATCATTCGGGTCTGTCCCGAGCTCTTCTTCATTAGCATCTGTTAAACCATCATTATCATTGTCTGGAGCCGCATTATCCCCCACACCTCCTCCTGCATCGCCCCCGCCGCCTGAATCTTCGCTTGTCTGACAATAGCCATCGTCATTACATTCGCCTTCCAGGTTGCCCTTAACACAAAGAGTGCCTGGCCGTTTTTTTTCACATTTATAAAGCATTTTGTTGCAGTTTATGCAGCCCGCGTCCCCCTTCGCGGGATGACAATGATGATTTTCCAGACACGCTACTTCTTGTAGCTGATAGCTAGTATCGCATACCTGGGGGGGAGAGCCGTCAATTTCAGTCAAGGTCGGCACACATGCGTTTTGGTTGTTACATGTTATACATCTTTCGTCACCAATTTTACGGAGTGGTCCAGAAACGGTAGCGTAAGGATATAGGTACCGATAACATGCTTCGGTGTTCGCGCAACGGTTTGCACAATAATTTTCTTCTGGCAGATTTTCGAGGTATTTAAATTTAACAAACCAATGACCTATCAAGGGAATGGGGGACCATGTGACATAACAAGTAACATATTTTACTTGGCCGTTGCTATCCATACAGGGGACTTTTCCGCAAACGTTGGTTCGGGAACAGTCCTGGCCGATTTGCCCGGGGATCGTTCTCCCATCAGAAGTTTTTATTGTGTGACAGGGCGGATAATCAATGCAGGTCTCACAATCCACGGACGCTGACATGTGAATCATAGAGGATTTAAGAATTGTGCCTTCCCTTCGGAATATAATCCCATGGTTAGCTTCGGTGTCCATTATATTGCCGCCTATTCTTAATGTGCAGCCTTCCGAAAGCCCGCCTCGGACTTCATCAAGTTTTTTTGCCAGGTGTTCCCAGTGTCTAAAAGTCGAACATCCGTAATGCAGGACCGTGGTATTGCAATTGCTTGTTATGCATAATTTGTAGCCCAGATTTAAAACAGCTAAGCCGTATTCCGGGTCGGGATCACCGTGCATAATGTTATATGCATAAACATGATCATTGCATATTTCGGCATTTTGCCACGCATAATCGTCCATGTTCATGACAAGTTCTTCAACTGAATCGTCTGCGAAGAAGAGGGTGCTTTCCCAGATACATCGGTCTGAATCCTGGACATAATTAACGAGTTCCAGAAAATATGGAGATAGATAATTAATAGCATCAGTGATAAAGAAGCAGCAAGATCCTGGAGGCGGAAGCTCTATAGGATAAGTTTTTTTGTGTTTGAACGCTGGGTCAGTTTTTGGAGCTTTGGCAGAGGCTGCATTATCCGCTAAATAATCGGGGGGAACCAATGGCATGGCCGGGTCGCCCAAGAGGTTCAGCGCTAATATCATTTCTTGGGTTTGCGGATTATTTGTTTGGCTTAGGAGGCCCAGCCGGGTATCGGTAAAAACCTGGCCCAGGGAGGCCCCGGATTGAAGCGCTGAGGAATTGATAAATTCAGCCTCGATATCCAGATCCAGATTGTTTCCACCAAGGTCGTTTACCCCATAATAGCTGTAGCCGATCCAGGCCACGCCGCCGCCGTTCGGATTGGTCAGCCAGGCCTCGGCAATGCCGTCTTCCGTGAAGCGCGCGGTATTACACCCGGCCGAAAACATGATCGAGGGGCTGACAGTATTATCAAGTTTTTGAATATCGTCTTGTCGAATCGATTCCTCCCCAATACTTAAAGAATACGGATTCCCTGTGTCGGCATGAAGGACGTATTGATATCCGGAATTGATGGCTAATAAGGCCTGGTCGCGGTTGGGGGTGTCAACGTAGAGATCAACCATCATTTGTGACGGCAGATTGGCAAGTAATGTATTTTTTGCATCTGTGTTATTTTGCCCCCCAAGAATCAAGGTGGTTCCGGCCGCCGGGATAACGTTATGGTCGTAATCCAGAACTTTGTTCACGAACACGCGGGCCTCGGTTTCATTTTCGATCGGGGCACGGCCCACAAAGATATCCGGATATAGATCAAGATGATCCCGTTCATCAGCGTATAGGCCGTTATAATTCGTATCCCAATTATGGTCTAGATCAGCATAGTAGTAGTCCGAAGGGAAAAACGAGTTGTTTGAAGAAACGGTAGATCGGATATACCGGGCCGGGATGATGTTGCTGTCGCCGCCGAGCAAGACCCAGGTGAGGCCTTGCATGGCATGCATTTGGCGCAGGTAATTTCTGATCTTCTCCGGCAGGTCACGGCCGATCATGGTCTGCTGAATATGCTCAACGGATTCCATGCGGGCGGATAATCCCTGCTCAAGCTTACTGGCAATGAGCGGATGAAACACCCCGCTCTTGATCAGATCGTCGCTGGTAATGATCAAATAATCCACCGATTCCAAAGCGGGGAGGGACAGGGGGTTGTTTAACAGAGAGACGGAAGAAAGCTGGGGTTGATCCATCTGGGTTTCCATGCTTTCGGGATTTTCAACAACATCGCGGATGAGATCCCGGATCGCCTCTTTAGCTTTTAATGATTTGCTTTGCAGGGGATCGTTGGTCGCGGGTGTCAAGCTCCGGCCCAAGCGGGTTTTGCTGAGCATGGGGTAACTTAAATTCCGGATCAGGCTGACCGGCGGCCTTAGGTGGATTTTGAATCGGATATTTTTGTGCACGGTCAGGGTCTTTTTGGCCGGGGAATAGCTTAAGGGGTAAACATAAACCGTGGCGATTTTTTGTCCGGCCAGGGTTCCGATTTTATGTAGGACAACCGGTTTTTCAGGGAATAAGGCGGCTGAGCCGTAAACAGCCGGATCGGGGTTGTCGGAATCCTGGACCGGAGGGATATGGTATTCACCCGCAAGGGGCGCGGTCTCATCAGCGAGGATTTCAATGTGGCTGTAGTCCAGGTTCTGGCCCAAAGCAAAATGCAGGACCTTAACTGGCAGCTGCGGCTGGCCTTCGTCCGTGATTAAACCGCAATCCGGAAGCCGGACTGTGTCGAATCCGTTGAGCTGATTAAATATCAATTTTTCTGGCTGAAAGTCATATGTGGCAGAAATTTCATGATCTGTTGCAAAAGTTGGCGATGTGGTGATCCCGCTTATAAGAATGAATAAAAATACGTAACGATAAAATTGTTTCATAAATAGCTCCTTTTAAAATCCATTGGGGTACGAAGGCAGGATTAATATCTCTAAGTATAATTTATAAATTGTTGGGAAATAAGCGTCTATGAATGTATCCCGGCAAGCGGTTTCTTGGGGTGCGAGGCAAGCAATATAAAGCTTTAAATAATATAATGTTACGAAGAATTGGCTCGGCTGTAGAGGGGAAATTCTTTAATATTTTTTTCCGCCAATGAATGATAAGCCGATTAAATTATTTGAACTTTGAAAAGGTATCGGTATAATAAGTCAATTGATATTTGTATAATAGGAAGTTCGCGCGGGTGGCGGAATTGGTAGACGCGCACGTTTGAGGGGCGTGTGGGCTAGCCCATGTGGGTTCAAGTCCCACCCCGCGCACTAATTCGTTCAGTACATATTGTCCATCGTTCTTCGTTATTCACGACGGAAGAAGAGTCAGCAAAAAATGTCCAAAAAAATCAAAATCAGCGCCAGTATCCTTTGTGCGGACTTCGCCAAGCTCGGGCAGGAAATAAAAAAATGTGAAGAAGCCGGCGTGGATGTGATTCATATCGATGTCATGGACGGCCATTTTGTCCCTAATATCACAATTGGATCGGTGATTATTCGGTCCATTCGCCCTCTCACCAAATTGCAGATCGAAGCCCACCTGATGATCGAGCATCCGTATGACTATATCGACGATTTTATCGATGCCGGGGCGGATATCATTGCCTTGCACGCCGAATCATACGGCTCCCGGCGTAAAGAATGCCGCCGGTACGGGCAGTATCCCAAAGAGGTTGATCAGATTAACGTTGCCAAGCTCCGCCGGGATATTGCGCGCATCAAGGCCCGGGATCGGCAGGTTTTTATGGTGCTGAATCCCGGTACGCCTCTTTGTCTGGATGAAGTGTTATCGGAAATCGATGGGGTCCTCATTATGTCAGTTAATCCTGGTTTCGCCAAACAGAAGTTTATGCCCCAGGTGCTACCCAAGATCCAGCAACTTAGGCAGAAATTTAACGGGATTATTGCCGTGGATGGGGGGATTAACCATGTAACGGCTCCGGAAGCGGTTAAAGCCGGGGCTGATATGCTGGCCACAGCCAGTTATTTTTTCGGCGCTGAGAATAAAAAACGGGCGATCCAGAACCTGAAAGAAATGAAAGCCCTGATTCCGGAAACGTAGAGGAGCGCGAGGGGAATATGGTATACTTTTTAAAGGGGCCTGATTTATGAAAAATCCACAAAAATTAAAATTCTTAAAATCTCCGTTGCCCGGTCAGACCGCCATTGAATACCTGTTATTATTGAGTGCGGTGGTAGCCGTGGTCCTGGTTGCGTTGCGCACCATCATGCCGAACACCGTGGATTATGCGAATGTTTATTTTAACCGGGTTTCTTACGGGGTGATGGGAGAGCCGGCCGGGTTGAGTTACGAGCGTTATTCGCAGTACGGCTCCTATGGTTACGGCTCGTATGGTTCTGAGTGGACGGCAGGATTGCCCCGCAAAAGCCGCCGGAACAGGTTTAATTACCCTTAAAAACCGTCCCTGCCTCGGTTGAAATAATCTTTGTTACAGCCGCCGTTTATCCCGCACAAAATTGCTTTTTTCCTGGCTTTTGGCAAATTTTTTCAAATCCGCCGCAATCTCACTGATCTGCCCGACGTGGGTGATTTTTTGGCTGGAGTTGCTGACAATGCCGATGGAGATAGACAATAGGCCGGTGCGGATTTCCTGGCCTTGACGGTCCTGCCCGACGATATATCCCGCCTCGCGGTCTTTTTGGCTGTAGAAAGTCGGAGAGATTTGGTCAAAGGCCGCTACCACATCCTGGCAAATATTTTCGATGATTTTATTATCCGCGATAAAAACAAAGTCATCCCCGCCGATATGACCGATAAAGGCGTCCGGGCCGGCATATTGATGGACATATTTGATCAGCAAACGCGCGGTTTCCCGGATGACCTCATCGCCTTTTTCAAAGCCGTATTTATCGTTATAGATTTTGAATTTATCCAGGTCTGCGTATCCGACGGCAAAGAGTTGGTCGCTGTCGATTAAGGCCTGGAGCTCTTCGGTAATCGTGGAGTTCCCGGGCAGGTAGGTCAGGGGGTTGGCGTCCAGGCTGCGGACCGTTCGGCGCAGGATCATGCGGATTCTGGCGAGCAGGGCGTCCGGCTCAAACGGCTTAACGATATAATCATCCGCCCCGGCTTCGATGCCCACGACCATGTCCCGGACCTCACCTTTGCCGGTCAGCATGATCACCGGGATATGCTGGAGCAAGATGTCCTTTTTGAGTGTTTTACAAAATTCCTTGCCGTTCATGCCGGGCATGACATAATCGCATATAATTAAGTTGGGGGACTTGGCCCTTACCAGCTTGAGTCCGTCCTCGGCGTTAAGAGCCTGGATAACTTCGTAATTTTCGGATAACGTCAGATCCAGGACATCCAGGATGTCCGGGTCGTCGTCGATCGTCAGGATGCGTTCTCGTCTCATGCTTTCTCCTCAACAATAAATCAGGTTTCTTTTACTTTTTTCGTTCGACCGGCAGCGTGAAATAAAACTGGGTGCCTTGGTTGATTTTGCTGGTCACCCACATTTTACCCTGGTGGGCTTCGATGATTTTTTTCGCTAATGAAAGGCCCAGCCCGGTCCCCTTGACGTTCTGATTGATCAGGTTGTCGGCCCGGTAGAACTCTTCGAATAGGTGTTCCAGATCTTCGGATTTGATCCCGATGCCGGTATCCGAAACCTTAACCGTGATTTTTTCGTCATCATGGTAGGCCTCGATTGAAATCGTTCCGTGTTGCGGCGTGAACTTCAGGGCATTACCGACCAGATTGATGAACACGCGCTCAATCTGGGTGGGGTCCATCATGACCCTCGGTATATGTTCGGCCAGCTTCACTTTGAAGTTGATATCTTTTTCTTTTATTTGCGGGGTGAGCAAGTCACGGGTGTTATCGATCAGCGGTTGAATGTGCTGGGCGGTATACCGCATAGTTACCCGCCCGGATTCGATACGCGAGATGTCCAGCAGTTCGTTAATCATCTTAACCAGGTTATCGGAATGCTTGTTGATTTTTCCCAGACGGTCTTTAACTTCCGGGGGAATCTGTCCGCCCTTACCGGACATCAGGATCGAGGCATATCCTTTGATCGAAGTCAACGGCGTCCTGAGCTCGTGTGAAACAGCTGAGATAAACTGGCTTTTCATTGTGCTGATTTTTTTAACCTCTTCCAAGGCGGTTGAAAGCTGCCGGGTGCGCTCGTTTACTTTCAGCTCCAGGCTTTGGTGCGACAGAAAGACCTCTTCGAAAAGACGGGCATTGCGCATGGCCTGTCCGACTTGGTCAGCCAGGATCGAGACGACTTCTTTGTCCGCTTCGGTGATACCGCCCAGTTTGGAATTTTTTGCAGCCAGGATCAATCCGAGGACCTTGTCTTGGGTGAGGATCGGACCGATCACGAATTGTTTCAGGTCCGGAATCCGGATGATGCGGTCTTTGTCCTGGGTGGTTTCGTCATAGGCCACGATATGGTTTTGCTGGAGAATGGCCATCAGGGCGGAATTGCTGTTGATCATTCGCATAATTTGGTTAGCGGCATCGGGCATGAATTCCCATTGCAGGCGGCAGATAGGATTATCTTGTTTATCCCAGGTGATGATCAGGAATTTTTCAAAACCGAGTTCAGTCAGCAGGCGCTGGTTGAGACGCTCAAAGATTTCGTTTTCGATCAGCGTGGTGCTGACCAGGCGGGAGATCTTGTGCAGGGCGTTAAGTCCGCTGAAACGTTTATCCAGTTCTTCTTGAGTGCGGTTGAGTTCAAGGTCGGTTTTGATGATCAATTTGGCTTGTTCATCCAGCTCCTGAAAGGATTTGATCAGTTTATTTAATGACCCCTTGATCATGGCGGCCCTTTGGCGATAGGCGACGGTAATCCCCAGCATGATCACGATGGTGACCAGGAGCAGCAATTCGACCAGCACATTGAAGTCGCTTGCTAGGTTTTGAAAAGAAATGGGCATGTTGGGTACCTCAATCAGTAAACGACCGCGATCATGATGCTCCCGTTTTGCACGTAGGTCGGGGCCTCTGTCTGGATATGGAAACGGGGCGTAAATATTTCATTCATGCAAAACATGCCGAAGATCGGGACGGTATCACCGAGTGCTTTTCGGATGAGCGTTATTTCCTTGTCGAGCGACCGTTGCAGCAACTGGTAGCGCATTAACGATTCAAAGATAAAAACCAGGCGCGGTTTTTTACCCGCCAGCTGGAGTTTAATCTCTCCCAGGGCCTCGGCCGTGGCTTTCAGGCAGCTCAGTTGGGATCCCAGCATGATGTGTACCTGGGATTTTTCGTCGACATTATCTTGGCAGACAATGCTTCCATCGTCAAGCGTATTGGTAACATTTCTGATCAGATATTGGCCTTTTTCAGGGCCGGTGATGCCGAGGGGATAGCGCACATTGATTTGACCGAGGCGGTAGTCGTTGATGCGCTGAGCCTCTTCATCGAAAAACCGGGTTAACAGATCTTTGGCCGGCTGCCGGTCGATTTTTTCGATCACGTGATTATTGTCCCGGACCGCGTCAATGGTGCGGGGTTTGCCCAGCGGCTTCCAGCCGTGTTTTTGACTGACGGCAAAGTGGGTGTTCCCGCCGATGAGTAGGCCGACCGCGCCATCGGTGTGATAGGCGTTCTGATAAAGCTGATAGGTCTTTTTGAATAAAAGATCGTCACTGCTTCCCATCCCATAGATTGGGAACGTCGGGCCGAGTTGATCCTTGAGCCCTTTGATAAAGGTCGGGATAAACGGGTTGAGGCCGTTGATAAACAAGAGACAGAATTTACGAAAGTGGGCGCCGTAGCCTGTGATGCTTTCGGAGGCCATGGTCTTGCCGGCCTCGAAAATATCCTGAAAATGCAGATGCGGCATATGTCCGATCTCGAATTTGATATAAGCGGATTGGATCAGCATGACCGCCACGCCTTTATCTTCGATGCCGTGGGGCAGAATGATGGCGGTGGTCGATGATCCGATCAGGCGCGTCTGGTCGACCGATTCGTACAAGAAATTAAGAAAATCTTTGGGATGATAGTGGGCGGTATGGTAAACAATAGCGAGATCAATGCTTCCTTCGCCGATTTGTTTTTTGGCTTCTTTGACGGCGATCTGGGCGGCGGTCAAACCGTCCGCGTCCCGGCTGAAACCGATTCCGATAGAGGTGGACATAAGATATCCTTAAAATATTAGAATTGGTATAAATATATCATATAGTAAAATACGGTGTCCATATCATTGTGTTTATTTTCGCCGGGAGGCTGAAATACATCCTTATTCAGTTTTTTATTGACCCCGGGGGAGGATGTGGTATTATTTAGCGACCAGCGGCTGTTAAAAGTGAATGAAGAATAGCGATTAGTGTCTAGGTATCAGTTGTTTCTCGATTTCTTGTTTTTTTGTATATGGCCCCATCGTCTAGCCCGCCTGTCCCGCTTTAGCGGGAGTCCAGTCCGCGAAGCGGATGGAGGAGGGGTCATGAGGATCGAATATATTTAGAATTTATAATGGCCCCATCGTCTAGCCCGGTCCAGGACAGGTGGTTCTCAGCCATCAGACGCGGGTTCAAATCCCGCTGGGGCTACCAAATATTAAGGGGGACTCACATGAGTCCCCCTTTATATTTGGTATTGCCTCCCGGTTTGAACTCCGCAAAAACCGAAGGTTTTGCGGGTTCTATACCCCGCTTCAATTTAGTTTTTTAGAAAAGTGGGGGATCCGTGAGGAAGCGAAGCGACCGAACGAAATCCCGCTGGGGAAATATTTGAAAACGATGGATTTGCGATCGAAGCGAGCGAATACCGATTTACAAATTAAATCATTTAAAAATGGAAGGGATCCGTTAGGGAGCGAAGCCCAAGGGAATCCCGCTTAAGACAATAGCGGATTTACTCGCCTGAGTTTCCACGTTATATTGCTACTATCTCTCGGTTTAAAAACTGCAACTTCCGAAAAAGATGCGTGTTCTGCCCGCCGTAGTTTTGCGGGGCAAGCCTTTTTTACGAAACGTTTTTTTATGTGATTGAAGATATGATACAATCGTATCATGAAGGAGAGAGGCGAAAAATTTGTTTATATTATCCTTTTCTTATTTTTCTTCCGGTTTTTGTTTATTTGGGTCCCGGACAAGATAGCGCAGCATCCTTTATATCATGCCTTTGGGATATTGTTAATAGCGGCGTTGATCCTTTGGGCTTTGGACAGGCCTTAGCTTGTCTCATCTTGCGGATTCCTGCAATAACCACAGCATGCGAATGCCCACTAGGTCATTTCATTGATGAAACAATCTCAAAACGAATCCCCCAGTCCCCAGAACATTGTTCTTGAGCGCTTCGCCAATTATTCCCTGCTTGTCTTCAGCATTGTTTTAACGTTATTTTTTTCCGATCAATTTTTATCAAAATACATTCATTTGGATCGATTTGACCGGTTATATTTTGTTGGTCCCAAACCCGATGATCCTTTGTATCCTCTTTTGGTCCCCGATGCGGATAAGGCAAAAGATGAAGGAGGGATTTGTTATACATCGGACCCGGAAAACTATTATTTGATTCGACTTCAACATCCGGAAAGCAAGCGGGATCTTTATTGCATTCGTTATGGGGTGGAAGAGCGGGTGCAGGGCTTTTTCGCGGACCGCAAAAAACAGGCAGTCATTATCGGGGATTCGTTTGTTTTCGGGACGGGCCTGCACAACGAAGACACACTGGGTTATATTCTGGGGCAGTCCTATCGCGAGTATAATTTTAAAAATTACGGGCTGGCCGGCGCTGATGTCAGTAGGGTTCATGATCAGGTTTTGACCGTTATCGAGAAGGAAAAGGATATTGCGGGCGTTATTTACTTTTATAACCTCAACGATATTTTTTCGCTACCGCCGGCAAAGGCTCCCGAATGGTGGCGCGTTAATGATTTCCAGAATCCTTGGATTTCCCGCGATTTTCATCGCGATGAAATTCGTACCCGGTTCGGCGGCGGCGTCATAGCCCGTTTATTTATGCAGGCCTATGTCAAGTTTTGGGAAACAAGGTTGACGGTTGATGAGTACCGGCGATTGTATTTCGACCCAAGCTATAAGACGAACCAAAATCAAACAGAGAAATTTATTGTCTATATTGATCGGATTCTCCAGGACAAGAAGGTGGATTTAACGGTTGTGATTTATCCGCTATTGTACAAAGACTGGTTCGGGCGTTATCCTTTTCAACCCATTCATGATCTTATTATGGATTATTGCCGGGCCAATGAGATCCATTGTGTTGATGGGATCGATGCATTTAAAGATTATCGTACGATGAAATCGTTTGTCGTTCATCCGATCGATTATCATCCCAACGGCCGGGCCAACCGCCTGCTGGTGAATTATTTGGCCGAGAATAATTTATTGGACCTGGAGTGATTTTTTAAATAGGAGTATTGATTCCTCCGCGTAGAGATTCTATGATAAGGATAATAAATATAGCGTATATATAACGCGGGGTTTAACCGGCTAATAAGTTGGATTATCAGGGGAAGGAGTCGCAATGGATGATAAAACCGCTCAGCAATTCTTGGAAAAATTGGATAGTATCGATAAGCATTTGGCAAAGACCGCAGAGGCCTTGTCCGTGTTTAAGGTCATGCTGATCGCTTTGCTGATTGCCAGCCTGATGGTGGTCTGGAAAAATTTTATGTGATTATTCAATCCGAAGAACCATATCTCGGCCCTGCTGATAAGGCGGATCATGCAAGGTGAAAAACGATGATTTCGAAGAAGCGTCCTTTTTTACTGGTGGCCTTTGCTTTATTTTATCTTTTGGCCGCATCCTTTTTATCCGGGATTATTGTTTACGGTATTGTCTTCACGGGTAACCGGGAAACGGTTTGGCTTTTCATGCTTTTTTTAAGCCTGGCCCTGGCCCTGGCGAATATCGGCATCTTGTTTTACCAGAATTGGGCCCGGATTCTTCATATCGCCCTGGCG
>Ga0272441_10011171_pt1 | contig 13386 bp, 5 predicted proteins | sample SSMProp6N_FD_193582 | JGI IMG/M metagenome (GOLD analysis project Ga0272441, IMG submission 193582) | Marine sediment archaeal communities from Little Sippewissett salt marsh, Falmouth, MA, United States - SSM-Prop-6N | ecosystem: Environmental > Aquatic > Marine > Wetlands > Sediment ... | reverse complement strand
ACGCCCCCGCGCTCTGAAGCGCGTACAGGGCGTAGGGCGCCGGCGTCAGTTCCTGGCGAGGAGCGAGGGTGGTGAACGACGAACCGCCGTTGGGGTCGTGCGGCACGCGTGCGGCGATCTCGAGCCAGCGGGCGTCGCCGGTGAAGACGTCGCTGCCGAAGTCCAGCACGACTTCGAACAGACCGCCGGTCACCTGCAACGGCGCCGGGTGGCCGCCCGCCCCGTCGAAGGCAAGAGTCGGACCCACCTGACTGTTCGGATCGGTGTCGTTCGGATCCGGCCACAAGCGGAACTCGAAGTCGCACAAATCCGTGACCGGCACGCCGGCCTGCTTGAGCTGGCCCTGATAGCTGAAGGCCGTGCCCGCAGGTGCTGCCTGCCCTATGGCAGGCAGCCAGACCAGCGCGCACGCCAAGAGACACGATGTCACAAAACTCATCGCTTTCATCACTACACTCCTCGAAATGCTACACCCGGCCCTTGTGTGCCCCGCTCGGCGAGATATGCATCACCGAGCGCCGCCGAAACCACTCTCTCGGCCTCCCCACTTACCCCCTAGACTACCGTTTTGGATCAAGAGATGCAATCAGCAGGTTAATGGGACGCCTGGAGTCGCTCGGGAAGCAGCCTTGCCTCGGTCGGAGTCGCCAAACGAGGCAGCGTGGTAGGGCCCCTATGTCGCAACGGAGACAATTGGGTCGCGTCATTGTCGCAGCGCAAACACAGGGCCGCCCGGAGTGGACGGCCCTTGAATCGCTCGCGAATCTACTCGTGGCTCACGCTACCGATCGCGCCGCGTGCTCCTGTATCCGGTGAATCGACTGAGCAGCAGCATGCCGATCGCCAATCCCAGCGGCGCCACCGGTCCAGATGCACCGCAGCATCCGGTCGGGCAGCCGCTGGCGTCGACCGTGGTACCTTCCGGCGTGTTCGGACACGCGTCCTGGTCGTTGGGCACACCGTCTCCGTCGTCGTCCAGCACCTGCGGTGTGACGGAACAACCGTCGACAACCCCATCACCGTCGGAGTCGATCGCGCAGCCGTCCGCATCGATGTTCGTCGCACAAGACGGCGTGCCGGGACAGTCGTCGCAGCCGTCGGGAACGCCGTCGCTGTCCGCGTCGGCGTTGTCGTCAAACCCGGGACACACGTCGCTGCCGTCGATCACCCCGTCGCCGTCGTCGTCCTGACGCTCGTAGGCCCCCATGTCCACCGTGCCGTGAGAGATCCGCGGCTTGCCGTCCAGATCGGTGGTCAGCCCGGGCGGGACGGCCACGTTGTCGCCCGCGTCGATGCAGGGCGAGCCCGCCGACAGCCGCAGGTTGCCCCCGGCCGCATCCACGAACACCGGGTCGTCATCGATGTTGCCTGTGCCCGCATAGCCGCCCTGCACATCGCTGTAGGTTACCGTGGGCACGCTATTGAAGTCCTCGTTGAAGATCTCGTCCGGCGTGTCATTCCAGAGGATGCAGTTGGTCACCGTGGGGCTGCTTTGATAGTCGTTGACCATCGCGCCGCCCTGGTCGTCTGCTGTGTTCCCGCTGAACGTGCACTGGGTCACCGTGGGGCTACTTTGATAGTTGTACATCGCGCCGCCGTAGTCGTCTGTTGTGTTCCCGCTGAACGTGCACTGGGTCACCGTGGAGTTGCTGAGGTCTTCGTTGCACATCCCGCCGCCCAACTTCGCCGCCGTGTTCCCGCTAAACGTGCAGTGGGTCACCGTCGGGCTGCTGGCGGTGTTGTACATCCCGCCGCCGAAGTTGGCGGACGTGTTGCCGCTGAACGTGCAGTGGGTCACCGTGGCTCTGCTGTGATAGTTCTCCATCCCGCCGCCCCAGCCCCCCGCCGTATTGCCGCTGAACGTGCAGTGGGTCACCGTGGCGCTGCTGGTATCGTTGCACATCCCGCCGCCGAAATGGCCGTCGTTGCCGCTGAACGTGCACTGGGTCACTGTGGGGCTGCTTCTACTAATGTACATCCCGCCGCCGTGGGTGGCGGTGCTGGCGTTGGTGATCGTGAGTCCCTCCACCACCGCCGCGGCGGTCTCGTCGTTGTGGAAGTAGAATCCGCGACCCAAGCCCTGGCAGTCGATGACGCAACTGGCGGCGCCGTTGGCCGACCGAACCGTGATCAGCCGACCGCCGAAGTCGAGGTTGTAGTTGCCCACGCCGGTGTACTCACCGTCCAGCACCAGCACTGTGTCGCCGTCGACCACAGCGGCGTCGATGCCCTCCTGGATGGCATCGAACGGATGGTCGGCCGAGCCGTCCTCATTCGGATCGCTCACCGTCGGATCGCCGGCACCTGGGTCGCCCGCCGCGTCGTCGTCCACATACCAGGTGTCCTGGGCGCATGCGTCGCCCGCCGCGGCCAGCACGCCGATCAGAACAACCACGAGCATCCGATGGGAAAGCAAACCAGACATGACATGTTCCTCCGTCATCCGGTGGGCATGAACTAAAGCCCGGGAAAGGTGAAATACCCCATGCTGATGAGCGGTGTCGGTGAAGTGCGGCGGTCTCCGGCCCGGCATGTGGCATTTTACACCACCGCGCCCGTATGGCCGTCGCGCCCGCCGAAATCTCCCGTCAGCGGACAAGTTCACTCTATTGTACCGAATCATAGACCCGACAAGAAGGACAAATCCTGTCCTGACCTCAAGTCGCTGAAACCCCGGCGGTGCGGCGGGGGCTGCCCGGCCGATGGACGGGCAAAGCCCCAAAGAAACCCGATTCGACGGAGCGGGACCGGTTGGATTATGGGACGAAGGCCGAAGTCACCTTGACTTCCCGACACCAGTCTTTAGTGGGTGGCGCCTTCAAATGAAGCCGGACACCGTCCGGCCAGGCCGGGCCGTGAGGCGCGTAGGGCGGGTTCCCTTGGTCTGAGCCCCTCGGCCTGAGACCTCGGCGAGTTCAGTCGAGCCGCTCGGGACGAAGGCTCATCGAAGACACCCGCCGTTCTGCATCCGGTATAACTCCACCCGTGTGGCACTGCTTTCAAGCAGTGCCTAGGCTGGATCGCGACCCAGTAGCCCACCATCTAGTTCCATCCAACCGTGAAGCTTACATGCCCACGCAAAGACGGCGCTTCGGCTCGCGTTGCTCACTCAGCACAAAGCGTGAGCATGCTACCCCTCGAAGGCGTTCCTAGTCGATCCGGTCGATGCGGCACGCCAGGTCGATCGTGATCGGCGGCATCTTGAGGATGAGATAGTGCTGCGGTGTGCTGACCTCGTCGGTGCGTATCACCTTGCCGTCGCCCGGATCGACCCACGTGGCGTGGAACGAGCCCGGGCCGGTCTGAACGAACAGCCTATGGACGAACTCGAACGTTGTCTTGTGGTCGGCAAAGTGATTGACATAAAGGGCGGTCACCTTGCCGTTGGACAGCGAGTAGATGCGGATGTCGTTGTGTTCGGTGTAGCCGCTGGCGACGGGTCGCATGTCGATGGGCATGTCGCGAGTGAAGTCGGCCAGCACGCGGAAGTATTGGCGGCTTTCAGGTCCCACGTAGGCGTTGGAGTTGTAGTGATAGGGTCGCTTGCCTTTGATCTTCCTGCCGGACATGCCCCAGAACAGCATGCCGCTTTCGTTCATAAAGGCCGTCCACACCGCGACGCGCCACTTGATCGGATCGTAGTTGCTCAGCCAGCCCTGGTTGCCGAACTCGGTGTTCTGCACCAGCTTGCCGTACGACTTGAACTTGCCGATCTGCTCGGCCAGGTACCCGTCGATTTGACTGGCGGGCATGCCCATGTATTCATGCCACGTTACGATCTCGCACCAGTCCTGGTCGGGGCGAGCGTAGGTGGTGGTGATGATGTGACGGTACGGGTCGGCGTCGCGGACGACCTTCGCCAGGTGCGCCAGGTAGTCGTTGGGCGCATACGAGTCTTCGTTGAACAGTTCCCAGATGTCGACGAAGGACCCGTACCTCGCCACCACGTAGCGCAGATACGCGTCCTGCTGCGGAAGGTTTTCAGCCTTGAGTGACTTGTACTTCTTGGTGTCGAGTGTGTCGCCGAAGGCCGTCTCGCTGCGGCCCCACAGACTCATGTCCTGGAACAGGATCATGATGTGACGGAAGCCGTGGCTTTGCTGAAGGCGCAGCAATTCGTCCATCTGCGCAGCCAGTTCGGTGTCATATCGGTCGGCCGGTCGGCCTTCGGGTATCAGCGCGAGCGCACAGCCCTCCTTGGTTCCCGCGCCCAGTTGCCAGCGGACCAGATTGACCGCGCCCTGAAAGGCCTTGCACCACTCGTCTGCCGGCACGCTCTGCCACGGCCCTTCGGTATCGTCCCCGTCGAAGCCGACCTGAAAGTAGCCGCAGGTCTGAACGCCGATGGGGTAGAAGGGCGTCCCGTCGTCGAACTCGAAGCGATACGGGTTGCGCTTCGAGATGCGCAGGAACCCGTGACGGTCGGACTCGACGCATTGTAGTGCACCGGCGGCGGTGATGGTCTTGCCTCCGCACACCAGCCGGGCGTTGTACGACCAGGCTCCAAGTTGATCGGGTGCGAACCGCACCATCCAGCGGTTGTCGCCATAGTAAAAGCCGGGCACGCTCACCTTCCTGCCGGTCGGCGAGGTGAACTCGGCAGCGGCGTGGGCATCGACGAACGGGTTGGCGGGGAGCTGTTCGGCGGTCAGCGTGACCTCGAACACGTCATACCGGCCGACGCTCGGTGTGTCGGCGGGGGCGGTGGAGCTCTCATCCGCCACGGCCGTCTGACGGATACACATCATGCATACCGTCATGGCGAGCAGGGCCCATTCCATGGCGTTCATAGTGATCCTCGGCAATAGCAATTCCATTGCGGCCCGACCATCCTGCCTACCGGGCCATCCGCTACAGGGCTCATGTCTGCCGACATGTCCTCATGGCCGGATGCCCGTCGAGGTGGCCAGACCGGTATAGCGGCGAGAGCCGATGGTGGCCTCGGGCAGCCCCTCGGGCCAGGCAGCTATCGAGATGATCGACTCGCCCTCGGTCTCGTCCAGTTCGAAGGTCAAGGCTACGTACAGGCGCGGAAACTTCCGCAGGTATGTGATCGCGAATTCCTCCGTTTCGCCTCTGTCGAGGTCGAAGAACTCGCGCACCGCGAACGCATGCTTCTCGCTGATGCGATAGTTCGCGCCGAAGCCCAGCAGGTTCGAGTTGGTGGCGTCGATCGTCCGCCATCCCAGGAAGTAGGACAGCCGCGGCGTTCGCTCAACCGCCAGCGAGATGTTCTGCACGTCCATCTGGCAATCGTTGACGTCCCAGTTGAAATCGTACAGCAGAGCCGTGCTGTCGCTCATGCGCCAGATCACGTTGCCGTTGACGAAGTTGCGGGCGAGCGACGTTTCGGGGCGGCTATAGAAAGCGTCGCTGTGCGTGGCCACGCCCGGATGCGCGTTGTTGAAAAAGCCCGTCTCCAGATCGAGTGTCAGCCAGTCGACGGTACGCCACTGGCCCGGTCCACCCCGCTTGGTTTGCCAGCGCTGTCGCAGACCGACCGTGACGCCGTCGAAGTCGTCGAGGGTTTCGATGCCGGCATCGAACGGCGTGAGCTGATGGCTGTCAACGTTGGTGTGGCTGAACCAGAAGGTGACGTCGGGCTTGATCTCGTGCCGCAGGCGATGCAGGTCGAGCAGGCGCGATTCCACCTCGTCGAACACGCGGGAGAAGTACATGCTGCCGCGCGCACCGTAGCTGAAGAATCCGCGGAAGGCAGCCCCATCGACCCCGGGCGCGCCGTCCCAATAACTGCCGCGCGCGCTGCCGAACGGCACGACGCGCAGCGGCCCGAGCGAGAGAGGGAAGTCGAGTTCCGTACGGGTGTCGCCGCGGGTGGTGACGTCGGTGGCTGCGGTCTGGCCCCAGGGCAGGCTGCGGGAGATCAGATCGGTGGGATAGCTGAGGTCGTAGCGCAGACTGTTGAGAACGGGACGTTCCTCCGGTCGATAGCGAACCAGCCCGAACCGGGATTCGTTGAACAGAACGGCGAAGTCGCCCAACGGCTGGCCGAGCCAACGGAACTCGACGTCGGGCAGATGCTCGGTCTGGGTGTAGAAGTCCAGGATGCGCCAGTTGAGCAGCGACGTCACCGCCCAGTTGTCCTGCTGCTTCTTGAGATAGAGGAGGGTCTCCTGATCCTTGCCCTCGTCGAACTCCGACTCGAAGTACTCCTCCAGGAACGTGTGGTCGCAGATATAGCTCAGCTCGGTGGTCACCTCCCACCCGCGCGGCAGGATGTGGCGATGCCGCCAGAGCAGCCGCCCACGATTCTCGTCGTCCGGCACGATTTCGCGGCCGCGACTGAGCGTATCCTCGCCCTGATCGTGGATATAGTAGGAGCGCATAAGTCCAAAATAATCCTCGCGCTCGTAATCGCTCTCTATGCCGACCGCCGGGCCGCGCCGTCCGTAATAGTCGAGCCGCAGTGTCGAGTCGAACCCTTCCGGCTCGAGCAGCCCCATCAGGTTGAACAGGTGCCAGCGCGTCTGGCCGGTTATCCCGTAGTCGTCGCTGTAGGAAAACCGCGCGCGTCGCAAGGCCGATTCACCGCGTTTGAATTCTCCAGCCGAGTAGGGCCAGTAGAGCAGCGGCACCTTTTCGACGGCCAGCACACCGTGATGAATCTTGTAGTCGCCGGCTTCCAGGCCGACCACCTGTCCGGTTTCGTCGCGCGGCGTCTTGTCGGTGAACCGGATGCGGTCGGCGCCAATGTGGTAGTGGGGGGTATGAAACTCGCTGGAACTGATCGTGGCCTTGCGGGCTTCATACTCGTTGGCCGACACCTGCCGCGCCTGTCGTGCCCGGATGTAGATGGGGACCATGCGCTCGGGTTCGAATACGCGCATGACCGTGTCGAGGATCAACGCGCGTTCGTGCTCGAAGTCGTAGTAGAGTTCGGACGCGCGCACCATGCGCTGCCCTCGCCAGAGCACCACGTCGCCGGCCAGGTAGACGCCTTTGACGATGTCTTCGGTCTGCTGTCGCATGACACCGCCGGCCACACCGAGCGCGTCGCCCAATGGTGTGGCGCCCTGACGATCGGCGGGGGGCTCGGACGGAGGCGGTTCGGCCTCAGGCGGCAGATCGATTGGCTCTTGCAGCGTGGGCTCGCCATCGAGGGCGGCTGCGGCCCGCTGCCCGAGATAGATCACGGCGCTGTCGGCGCGGGCCTCGAGGAAGTCGCCGGCTTCGGCGGCCCCCTGCCAGATGTACACGTCACCGGTGGCCAGCACGATCGGTTCGCCCTGATAGTCGCTGACGGTGAGCTGTTCGGCTGTGAACCCGACAGGCTGAACCGCGCGAGGCGGGGCTTCGGCCTCGGGCTCGACGGGCGGCACGTCGACCGGTCCGGGCGCTTCGGGCGGTGTGATCTCGTCGCGTCGCTCCATTTCCTGCACGGCCGACGTCCTGGCCTGCTCGCCCCTGCGGTACAGGGCGCTGTCGGCGGCGGGGGCCTTGCTCGTGGCGTCGGCGTTGAGCTGTAGGTTTCCCGAGCTGCGCAGCGTCACCATCAACATCGGACCGGTGCTGACCGTGCCCCCGGACTCGACCACCTTCGCGTCGCGCCACAGGAACACCTCCAGCGCCAGGTAGGTCACGTCCTGCCATTGTTCCTGCCAGATCCAGATGACCGCGTCGCGGCTGCTGAGACGCCGTGGTCCCATGTGAAGAGCGAAATCGCCCTCGTACTGCACCACGTTCGTGCCGTCCGGCTGGCGCCACATCCACGCGAATCGGCCGAACAACTCCACGTCATAGTCGCTGATGCCGACCGGTACAGGGGGCAGCGCTTCCAAGCCGGGCTGCGCCGATGCGTTCGTCTGCCCGGTGGCGGCGCCGAAGCTGCACGCAACCGACAAGACACACACCAGGCTCAGCCAATATCGATTTATGGTGTCACCCCGTCTCTTGTCTTGATGACAGGTCGGTTCGGGCTACGCGCCATGCCGCAAAACCGCCTCTGCACCGCCTCTGCGGTTCGGTCAGATTCGTGGGGCGATTATAGGTCAACCGAGGAGGCTGTCAACGACAAAGCCGCGGCCGCACTTGTGGCAAGTGCGGTCGCGGCAACGACTTGTCGACGCATGGTTGCGCGCTCAGTCAAACTGTAGGAACAGGTGGCGCGACCCGTGCCTGGTTCTGACGATCAGGTTCAGACCGTTGCCCAGCGTCTCGGGCGTCACTCGTTCGGCGAAGTCCTCGGCCGAGAGAATCGCCTGACGCTTGCCCTCAATCACGATGGCTGTCACCAGGTCACCGGGACGCAGGCCCAGACTCTCAGCCTCGCTGCCCGGTTTGACTTGCGTAATGACGGCGCCTTCGTCTTGCTCGTCCAGGTTATATCGCCTGGCCGATCGGCTCGATAGCGTCTCGACGGTGATGCCGAGCCTCTCGTTGGTGACGGCCGCCGATTCGGGCTGGTCGAGTTCCTGGCGGCGCAGCGCGTCTCCCGACGCCTGGCGCGGGAAGAACCCTTCGGGCTGCTCGCCGATCTCAACCTTGACCGTCTGGCGCTCGCCGTTGCGGAGTATCTCGAATTTCACGGTGGTGTCCGGACGCGTAAAGGCCACCCGATTCTGGAGATCCTCGACCGACTTGATGGGCACGCCGTCCATGCTCAGCACCACGTCCCCCGACGCCAGGTCGGCCTTGGCTGCCGGGGTATCGCGGTAGACGGCTTCGATGAGCACACCGTCGTCGTTGTCCAGCAAATAGACCTTCACGCCTTCTCCGGGATTGAGACTGCGTATCTCCACGCCCAGGTACCCTCGAACGACCTTGCCTTCGTTGATCAGTCTGTCGCTTACCCGCTTGGCCAGGTTGCCGGGAATGGCGAAGCCAAACCCGTTGTAGGTCCCAGTGCGTGTGGGGATTGCGGTGTTGATGCCGATGATCTCGCCGCGGATGTTGACCAGAGGCCCGCCGGAGTTGCCCGGATTAATGCTTGCGTCGGTCTGAATGAAGTCTTCGTAGCCGGTCAGCCCCATGCGGGAACGGCCCTTGGCGCTGATGATGCCGGCCGACAGGCTTCCCTCCAATCCGAAGGGATTGCCTACCGCCAGCACGTAGTCACCCACTTCGGCGTTCGACGAATCGCCGAACGGAACTTCGTGCAGACGGTCGGTCTCGATCTGGATGACCGCCAGATCGGTGAGCTTGTCGGTGCCGATCACCTTCACGTGCTCCGAGCGGACCCGACGGCCGTCCGAAAGAACTACTGCCAGCGAGCCGGCGCCGTCGATCACGTGGTTGTTGGTCAGTACGTAACCCTTCGCCGCGTCGATGATCACGCCGCTGCCGATGCCCCCCACACCGGGGCTGCGGCGAGGCCGGCCCGGCCGCTGGCGAAGCTCGAAGGGCATCTCGCCTGGCCCGCCCTCAAAGAACCTCCTGAGGAAGTCCTGCATATCCTCCGGGCGACCGGAAGGTCCCCGGTCCCCTGGTGAATCCTCTTCGCTCTCCTTCTGCTCGCCGGGCGGCGGATCGGGCAAGTTGATGACCTTTACGACGGCCGGCTTGACCGTCTTGCCGACCATGCGGAAGACCTGCGAAAGCTGCTGCACACCCGCCAGCGCCTCGGAGTTGGCCTGAAGCTGCCCCTTCTCGATGGCGTAGGAGATCCGGCCAACCGGGTCGAACTGCATGGCCAGAATCACCGCGCCGGCTACCGCCAGTGCGATCACGAACGTTCTGCCTGATTGCCTGCTCTGCATGTCTATACTCCTGTCCAAGTGGTCGCTCGGGAACCGTCTGCCTGCAATGCCATAGAGGCTTCTCTAGCTTTACTACGTTCTTCAAGACGAATCGTTTGATCCAGCCCTGTCAAATTCCTATTGTGTTGCCGCGATGCAGCGGTGCGAACCCGCCGACAAGCCGCCCTATTGGTCGGGAGATTCCGGCCGGCTGGTGCGTTCGAGCTTGTCGGCCTCGCCCTCTGACATCGGGTAGCAGTGCTCAGGGGCGGGGTACTGCCCGCCGGCCACGTCGGCCACGTATCGCTTGAATGCCCGCATCATCTGCCTTCGCACAGAAGTATAGCGCGGTGCGAAGCGAGGGGGCGCACCGGGCAGCCAGCCCAGGATGTCGTGCACCACCACGACGTGGCCATCGACGTGCGGCCCGGCGCCGCAGCCGATGACGATGACGCGGGCCTGCTCGGCGATGAGCCTGGCCGGCTCGGGTGGGACCGCTTCGAGCAGCAGGGCACACGCCCCGGCCTCTTCGAGGGCCTGGGCCTGCCTGGCCAGGTCGGCGGCGGCCTCAGCGGTGCGGCCCTGGATGCGGTAACCGCCCAGTTGGTGGACCGATTGCGGCCGAAGCCCCAGATGGGCCATCACGGGGATGCCGGCCCGACTCATGGCGGCCACCGTGTCGGCGAGCCTCTGATCGACTTCGACCTTGACGCAGTCGCAGCCGGCCTCGGCCATGAACCGCCCGGCGTTGCGGATCGCCTGTTCGTGGCTGACCTGGTAGGACAGGTAGGGCATGTCGCCGATGAGGAATACGTCGGGGGCACCGCGGCGGACGGCGGCGGTGATGGTGATCATCTGATCGACGGTCACCGGCAGGGTGCTGTCGTAGCCGAGCACCACCTGCCCGTAGCTGTCGCCGACGAGGATGGCGTCGACGCCCGCCTCCGCCTGGATCTGGGCGGTGGGGTAGTCGTAGCAGGTCAGCACGACGATCTTCTGGCCGGCTTGTTTCTTGGCGGCCAGCGCTGCCAGCGTGGTCTTCTTTTTCGTAGCCATAGCAAGAGCATACCGCGTCGGGCCGGCAGTTCAAATCCAATCGTTCCGCCCCGAGTGCGGTCAAAAACCTGCCCGCCCACCCCTCATGGCCAGCCGGCAGCGCTAACCGCTGATTGGGACAGGGCTTGGCGGCTGGGCCGCGGAGCGTGCAATTCAAGTACCAGTTGATGAATTGTGGTATCGCTTGAATTGGCGGGCGGGAGCGGAACCGATGTATCGGATTTTCTCAGGATGAGTCTCAACCCTCTGCGGTCGGCTGCGTCCAAAGAGGATGAGGGGAAGGGGTGTTTGCGGTTTCATTCCGATCATTCGGCTCCTTGGTGGAGGGCTGACCATGTCGGCTCGGATTCGACGCGTGGACGTGATCCTGGCTTTGGTGGTGGCGGTGTCGCTGGCGGCCGTGGGCTCGACGATGCTTGCGGGGCTCGGTCCGGCCCAGCAGCAGGCGCGGTGTGCGGCCAACATGCGGCTGTTCGGCGAGGCGCTGGCCGGCTACGAGACGATGTGGGGAGTCTTTCCGCCGAGCGATCCATACCCGATGATGCCCGCGTCGCCGCCAGGCGAGCCGGGGTTGACCAGAAACGCAAACAGTCCATTGCAGAAGTACGATCCGCCACACGGCTGGCTGCTGCATCATATGGGCTACGTGCCGTTCATTCCCGACGATTCCTATGAGCCGTGGTGGCAGACGCCGTACGGTTTCCGCATTGCCGCAATGTTGGGTCATCCCAGCGCTCTGCCCCCACCGGTGATTTGCCCTTCGGCTATCCTCGAGAATTTTATGGACGCAGAGAGCCCCGAACTGGACCTCAATTCGCATCACGACGTTGCTATACTCGGCTACCCTTATGCGACTTCCTACATGCCTAATCGCATACTGCGCGCACCCACGGCGCGGGGTGCTGGCCCGACTAAGCCGTCTAGAGAGGCCCTCGATCTCACCTACTGGGACAATGCGTATACCACGCCGAGCGTGTACCTCGATCATCCGGATCTGGGTAGGGACGCTTTCTACTTGCAGGCCACCACGTTCGACCAGGTGGTGGCCCCGGCCAACTGTGTCTATATGTGCGACTCGCTGGACTACATGGTTCATGGCAGGGGCGAGGACTTGGTGGATGATCGGTACGGCTGGGCGGCTGAGGATTTTGCTGCGGGGTCGTGGTTTGTCCTCAACTGGAGCCGGCCCGCGGTAGCAATGGGCAGTCGGCACGGGGGGCGAGCCAACGTGCTCTACGTGGATGGCCACGTAAGCGACGAGAACCAGACCCCAAGGAACCGACGTGGAGAGCTTGTCACCGCGTCGACGTTCGCCGATTTCATCGACGACTACGGCATCGGCACGCAGCACCACGTGATGCCCGGCTGGCGGTGGATCGACACCGGCACCGAAGGGGGACTGGCACCCGGCGACGATGAGCTGCCCACGGTGATCCGCACCTGGCCCGTTGACGGTTCGGCCGTAGCGCGTGGACAGTCCGTCGAAATCACGATCCAGTTCAGCGAGCAGGTCTGCATCAACAGCACCAACGTGACGATCAACGGGGGGGCGGTGGTCCCGACGGCGGCGAGCTACAGCACCCGGCAGGCCGGCTTTACGCTGTTTTTCGACCCACCGTTGCCCGCCGGCAGCTACCTGGCGATCGTCAACGCGGCGGTGACCGATCAGGTAGGCAACCAGCTTGACGGCGACGGGAACGGTGTGGCGGGCGACGCGTTCTGGTTCGACTTCACGGTCTACGACGAGGCGATCACTGTCGACCCCAACGACGGCGACTATGCCACCATCCAGGCGGCCATCGATGCGGCCGTCGAGGGTGACGTGATTGTGGTGCAGCCGGGGGTGTACGTCGAAAAAGTCGACTTCGCCGGCAAGGCCGTCACTGTTCGCGGGGTGGCCCCATCGGACCCGAACACCGTGGCGGCGACCGTGATCGACGCCGGACCGCTGCCCCCCGGACCGGTGGTGACGTTCGATGACGGCGAGGGCCCGGGTTCGGTGCTGGACGGGCTGACGGTTACCCACTCGGGCGACGACGGGGACGGTGTCTGTATCGACGGGTCCTCTCCGACGATACGACGCTGCCGGATCATGGCGAATCAGGGATCGGGCATATGGTGTTTTGAGGGTTGTCCGACGGTCGAGCGCAACTTCATCCTCGGCAACACCGCTACTGACGGCGCGGGTGTGTACTGCTTCAACTCGGCGGCGGTGATCCGCAGCAACGTGATCGCCGACAACCATGCCTATCAGGAGGGGGCGGCGCTCTACACCGGTGGCTACAGCGACGACTGGATCCTCAACAACACCATCGTCAGCAATACAGCCGACGGCGACGGACTGGGCGGTGCGGCGGTGGTGTGTGTGCTGGCGGCCGACGCGGGGTTGTTCAGCAATCTTTTCTGGCAGAACGGTGCCGAAGATCTGGCGGTCTTCGATTCCGATCCGGCGGTGGCCTGTAACCTTTTCAGCATGGTGCCGATCGACTTCGAGGGTCACGGCAACATCGCGGCCGATCCGCTGCTGAGCGACTACCACATCGGCTACGACTCGCCGTGCATCAACGCGGGCAGCCCGTGGTATGGGCCGATGGATGGCGTGACCGACCTGGACGGCGAGCCACGCGTAGGCCTG
>Ga0272441_10011170_pt1 | contig 13388 bp, 8 predicted proteins | sample SSMProp6N_FD_193582 | JGI IMG/M metagenome (GOLD analysis project Ga0272441, IMG submission 193582) | Marine sediment archaeal communities from Little Sippewissett salt marsh, Falmouth, MA, United States - SSM-Prop-6N | ecosystem: Environmental > Aquatic > Marine > Wetlands > Sediment ... | reverse complement strand
CGGCCGGCTCGCGCCAGGATATCCCCTTCGCCGTGGACGACGCCGTGTGGCGGCGCGTCCAGGCCGAATCCGGCTCCTGCGCCGGCAGGAAGTGCAAGTGGTTCGGGCGATGCCACTTCCACGCCGCCCGCCGCGAGGTCCTCAAGGCCGACCTGCTGGTGGTCAACCACGCGCTGCTGCTGTCGGACCTGGCCCTGCGCCTCCGCTCGGACGGCGCGGCCGGTGAACTGCTCGGGCCGTTCGACCTGCTCGTTCTCGACGAAGCCCACAACCTCGAATCCATCGCCTCGGACCACTTCGGGGCGGCCGCCACCAGCGGGGCGGTCCAGGGCATGGTCCGCGACCTGTACAACCCCCGGAACGACCGGGGCGTGCTGTCGCTGTCGGCGGACCGCGAGGCGATCGGCGCGGCGACCGACGCGGCCCGGGCGGCGGAGGCGTTCTTTGAGGACCTCGCCGACGCCGGATCGCCGGCGGTGGCGTCCAGCGGGCGGATCGGCGGGCCCAACGTCATCGTCAACAACCTCTCGCCGGCGCTGCGGAACCTGGCCGGAAGCCTGAAGCGCCTGCGATCGGCCGCGGGCCCGACGGATCCGTCCTACCGCCTGGAAATCCAGAGTTACGAACTGCGCTGCGGGGATCTCGCCGACGTCATCGACACCCTCGTCGGCCAGACACGCGAGGGCTACGCCTACTGGCGGACCGTCCGCCGCTTCGGCGACGGCGACGCGCCGGCGCCGCGATTCGGGCGCGGACGGGCCGGGCGATACGTCATCCTCGCCTGCGCGCCGATCGACGTGGCGCCGATCCTCAAGGGCGCCCTGTTCGAAACGGTCAACTCCGTCGTCCTGACCTCCGCGACCCTGACGACCGGGCGGGCCGGGGTGGGGGGGTTCGACTACCTCCGGTCGCGCCTGGGCATCAACGAGGCCCGCGAACTCCGCGTGGACAGCCCCTTCGACTACCGCCGGCAGGCCCGCCTGTACGTGGAGACCCGGCTGGGCGACCCGAACGACCTGACCGGCTTCCTGCCGCGGGCGGTTCAGGCGATCGCCCACTACGTCGGCAAGAGCCGTGGGCGATGCTTCGTGCTGTTCACCTCGTACCGGATGCTCGAAGCGGCCGCCGAGGCCCTGGCCGAGTTCGCGGAGCGCGACGGATACAAACTCCTGGTCCAGGGCGGCCCGCTGCAACGGTCGGCCATGCTCGACGCCTTCCGCCGCGACGGGCGGTGCATCCTCCTCGGGACGTCGAGTTTTTGGCAGGGCGTGGACGTCGCCGGTGAGGCCCTGTCGAACGTCACCATCGTCAAGTTGCCCTTCGCCGTGCCGGATTCGCCCATCGTCGAGGCCCGCATCGAGGCCATCCGCGCCGCCGGCGGCAACCCGTTCATGGATTACCAACTGCCCGAGGCCGTCATCCGCTTCAAACAGGGCTTCGGGCGCCTGATCCGCTCGACCTCCGACACGGGTTTCGTGGTCTGCCTGGACCACCGCCTGACCAGCCGACGCTACGGCCGGCAGTTCATCGACGCCCTGCCCGATGTTGAAGTCGTCACCGACGAAGTCGGCAACGGCTGAGGCATCCTCTCCATCAACCGCCAAGGGCCCAAAGGCAAGCGCAGGGCCGCAGGAGCAGAAGTGATTTCAAAATAAAGCCTTAGGGGGAATTTCTCGATATCGTCGCGGATCCCCGCAATGCCGAGGCGATGCCTCGCATCTCTCATCGACCACGCAAGAGGCGAAGTCTTTGGGGGTTCCATCGGACATGTCTCGTTGCCGCCGCGTGGTTGATGGAGCCGGCTGCGGATGTTCCTGCCTAGGCCGCATAGACGGAAGAAACGGAAGTGTTTCTCTCCAAGCCGAGCGAATCACATCTAAATGCTTTTCAAATAAATGGATACGCAGCCTCCGCGGCCCCTTCCCACCGGGAGGCAGGTCCGTTGCGGGATATCCGGGCTGCCCCGACGGCGGGGCCAAGGTGTTCTAAATCCCCATCATATAAGTTCTTGTGTGGAATTGGCTCTCTTCGCGGTTGCACAGTCACTGCTTGTGGCACGCTTGGGGGCGCTGCGGTTTCGGCCTGACAGGCCTTTCTTCATACACGGATTCCCTGATATGGGGTACAATAGCGGGCGAGCCTGAGGAAGTGGCATCCTGTCCGGAGTCGGTCAGGAGGGTAAATGTAACTCTTACACAAGGAGGGCAGCCATGCGCCCTCGTACTGCCCCGGTTGCACTCTGTCTGTTGGCATTCCTGGTGGTGCCGCGCGCCGGCGCGGACATCATTGTCTTTGGCACGCATGCGGATCACCCGTTGGTGCCGGGGGCGAGCCTGACGGACGCCCGCCTGTCGATGACCCTCTCGGTCGAGGCCGGGGTGGCGACGGTCGGCTTCACGAACGTCTCCGTTGCCTCGGCCCTGGACGGCGTGATCAAGGAAATCGTCATCGACACGCACGATGCCGACACGAATCAGTGGATCCTGTGGAACCCCGAGGTCATCACGGACGAGGAGGGCGTCGGCTTCACCGTCGGCGACTCCAACGGCCTGCCGGGCTACCTGGTCAACACCATCGAGCCCGTTCCGCTCGTGGAGTTCCAGGCCAAGCCCCCGCCGACGGGCAAGGGCCTGAGCGTCGGCGAGACGTTGACGGTCCGGTTCGCGACGTCGCTTCCGGACGGGGCCGACACCGACGCTTTCGAGGCGTTCCTGGCCGGCGGGACGGACTCCGTCACGTGGTCGCTCGGCTTCCACGCCATCAGTGTCGGAACGGTGGACGGCGAGAGCCTCAGCGGCATCCACACGCCCGAGCCGGCCTCCCTGGTCCTCGTGGCGACCGGCGGGTGCTTGTGCGTTCTCCGTCGCCGGCGCTAGGTCCGGGACGGCCGCCGGCGCCGCCGCGGGCGCCCCTGCGGCAGCGGGTTGGTAATCCCTTGGCCCAGCGGCTATAATCCGGTCGCGCCGGCGGCGGGGCAGTCCCGCGCCGGGCACGGAGAGCGCCGGCGATGGGCTTGAAGGCGGTCAAGGGAACCCGGGACTTCTACCCCGAGCAGATGGCGCTGCGCAACTGGCTGGCCGACGCGTGGCGCCGGGTGTCGGTGCGCAACGGCTTCGTCGAGTTCGACGGGCCGGTTCTCGAATACCTCGATCTGTACCGCGCGAAAAGCGGCGACGAGATCGTCTCGCAACTGTTCAACTTCACCGACCGGGGCGGGCGAGACTTGGCCCTGCGCCCGGAAATCACCCCGACGCTGGCCCGGATGGTCAACGCCCGCATCAACTCCCTGCCGCGACCGATCAAGTGGTTCTCCATCCCGCGTCTTTTCCGCGCCGAGAACCCCCAAAAGGGGCGTCTGCGGGAGTTTTTCCAGTGGAACGTGGACGTGATCGGCAGCGAGGACGTCCTGGCCGACGCGGAGTGCATCTTCACGGCGGTGGATTTCCTTGCCGAGGTCGGCTTGACGCCGGGCGACGTGGTCGTCCGGATCGGCTCGCGCCCGCTGACGGCGGCGATGCTGCGGAAGGTCGGCGTGCCCGACGAGAACATGGACGCGGCCCTGGCGGCTCTGGACAAACGCCCGCGCGTGCCGGCCGAGGCCTTTGCCGACATGGCGGCGGACGCGGGCGTGCCGGCGGGGCGCGTGGCGGACCTGTGCGCGTTCCAGGACGCCGAGGACCTGTCGGCCGCCGCCGCGGCGATCGGTGAGGCGCCCGGCGTCGCCGACGAGATCGCCCGACTCGAGGCCCTGATGGGGCGCCTGGCGCAGATGGACGTGGGCGACTACTGCCGGCTGGACCTGCGGATGGTCCGCGGGCTGGCGTATTACACGGGCGTCGTGTACGAAATCTTCGACGCCGCGGGGTCGCTTGGGGGGGTGGGGGGGGGCGGGCGGTACGACAACCTGCTGGAGGTCCTCGGCGGACCGGCCGTGGGCGCCACCGGCTTCGGCATGGGCGACGTCGTCTTGGCCATCCTCCTGGAAGAAAAAGGCAAACTGCCGGACCTGGCCGCGCGGCTCGATGCGTTCGTCGTCCCGGGCGGCGACGGGCAGGCCGAAGACGTCCTTCGCGTGCTCGCGCGCCTTCGCCGGGCGGGCGTTGTCGCCGACGCCTCGATGCGGGCCAATCTGGGCAAGGCCCTGAAGGAAGCCAACAAGCGCCGAGCCGCGTATGCCGTCATCGTCCGCAGCGGCTCCGTCGCCGTGAAGGACCTCGCCACGGGCAACCAGGCCAGCGTGCCGGACGAGACGTTCCTGGCTGAGCCGAAAAAGTACCTTCAGTAGGGGGGATGGGGCCTTTACCGGTGGGGCGTCGCAGCCAACATTACGAGGCCGCGTTCGAGTCGTATCTCCAGGCCCGGGGCTGGCCCTACATCGTCGTGGACGAGGCCAAGAAGGCCATCTTCGGGGCCGCGGCCATCAAGAGTTTCGACTTCCTGGTCTATTCCGACACCCGGGCCAACCTCCTGGTGGACGTCAAGGGCCGGAAGTTCCCCGACGCCGCGCGCGGCGGCCCGTCCAAGTCGCTGCGGGCATGGGAAAACTGGGTCACGCGCGACGACATCGAGAGCCTGGCCGAATGGGAGAACATTTTCGGGCCGGAGTTCGCGGGCGTGTTCGTGTTCGCCTACTGGCTTCAGGGCCCGCCGCAGCGGTCGCCGTTCGAGGAGGTGCACGTGTTCCGCAACCGCCACTACGGGTTCGCGGCGATTTCGCTGGCCGATTACGCCGCCTCGGTCCGGCCTCGCAGCGCGAAGTGGCAGACCGTCTCCATGCCCTCGGCCGAGTTCGCCCGCCGGGCCGGCGAAGTCGCCGATTTCTTGTGACCCCCGGCACCTTGATTGCCGCCGGCGGGGCGGTACAATGGTCATATGAGAATGATACTGACGCTCTGTGTCGTCCTGCTGGCCGCTTCGGCCCCAGCCCTCGCGGCGGAGGCGGAGGGCAGCCCGTCCTCCGACGGGTTCCAGCCTCCGGCCATCGAGAAAGGCAACGCGTTCCTGCCGCTGCTGATCGCCGGCGGGGCGCTGCTGCTGGTCGCCGCCGTGACCTTCAAGAACGCCAAGCGGACGCACCTGGATTAGAACGGTCCTTATTCCTCGATCGCGAAGCGTCGATGGAACGAACAATGCGTTTCCGCCTCCAGGCCCCTTGGCTTGGCGGGCGGGACCGACATGAGGAGATCAAGTGATGAAACAGGCATTGATCGTGGCGCTGGTCTGCCTGAACGCGGCGCTCCTGGTGGCGCTGGTGTTCGGGACGGGCGTGCCCACCGCCCAGGCCCAGGTCGTCGGCGGCGGCTCCAACTACCTCCTGATGACCGGGCGGATCGGCGGGGACTACGACGGCGTGTTCCTGCTGGACCTGAAGACCCGGCAGGTCGCCGCCATCCGGCTGGACAAGAACCGCAAGCGGATGGTCCCCATCGCCAAACGCGAACTGAAGCGTGACTTCGGCCGCAAGGACTAAGGAGCCCCAGACCATGACCCACAACAAGAATCTCGCCATCCTGGTCCTGTCCGTTTCGGCCGCCGTCCTGACCGCCGCGCTGGTCCTGACCACCGTGTCAGACCAGGCCCTCGCCGACGCGTCCACCCGCGGCGGGGACTACCTCTGGGTTGCCGGAGAATACTCCGCCCAGCGCGACCTGATCTACATCGTGGATCTCGCCGCCCAGAAGATGAACGCCTACGCGGTCACGCCCCAACTGAACGGCCTGCAACTGTTCGACCAGGTGGACCTGAAGAAGGCGTTCCAGAAGAACTGAGCCCCCAAGCCCGGCGGCCCCCGATGGGCCTCGGGCAGGGCGATCTCAAGCCGACCTCCGGAGCCGGCAGGCGGCAAACGCCCGCCGGCTCTCCTTAAACACGCAAAGAGTCACATAACATATATTATCGGACGTACCGAAAGGGCCCAAAGGGGCCGTACCGAGAGTATGCACTTAAGTCGGGTGCTGCCCGCGTGAGGGGCCGGTAGCCAGGAGCCAGTACCGGGTTGCGCCCGGCAGGCACGAATGCGACCCCCGGGCTACGGGCTACCCGGCTACTGCGGCCGTGCCAGCCGCTCAGATGCTGAGTTTGCCGCCGATGTAGCCGGCCACGGCCGAGGCGTTGATCCGCTCCTGGGCGAGGCTGTCCCGGTCGCGGACGGTGACGGTCTGGTCTTCGAGCGTCTGGCCGTCCACGGTGACGCAGAACGGCGTGCCGGCTTCGTCCTGGCGCCGGTAGCGGCGTCCCACGGCGCCGCGCTCGTCGTAGAACGACGCCAGCCCCCCCCGCCGACAGTCGTCGTGGATGCCCCGGGCGACCTCGGGCATGCCGTCCTTGCGAACCAGCGGGAAGACCGCCACTTTGACGGGGGCCAGACGCGGGTGCAGCCGCATGAGCGTCCGGGGCTGGAGATTGCCTTTCTCGTCCGGGGCGGTGTCCTCCGTGTACGCCTCGGCCAGGAAAGCCAGGGCCGCCCGGTCGACGCCGCCCGACGGCTCGATCACGTACGGGATGAACCGCTCCTTGGTCTGGTCGTCGAAGTAGGCCATGTCCTTGCCGGACGCGTCCTGGTGGGACTTCAGGTCGAAGTCGGTGCGGTTGGCGACGCCCTCGAGTTCGGTCACGCCGAACGGGAAAGCGTACTCGATGTCTGCGCAGGCGGCCGCGTAGTGCGCCAGTTCATCCTTGGCGTGGTCCCGCAGGCGCAGTTTATCGGACGTCAGCCCCAGCCCGACGTACCAGTTGAAACGTTCCTGCCGCCAGTACTCGTACCACCGGTCCGCCTCGTCCGGCCGGCAGAAGAACTCGATCTCCATCTGCTCGAACTCGCGCGACCGGAACGTGTAGTTCCGCGGGTTGATCTCGTTGCGGAACGCCTTGCCGATCTGGGCGATGCCGAACGGCAGTTTCACCCGCGACGTGTCCAACACGTTGGCGTAGTTGCAGAAGATCCCCTGGGCCGTCTCAGGCCGGAGGTACGCCACCGACGAGGAATCCTCCAGCGCCCCGACGTGCGTCTGGAACATCAGATTGAACTCGCGCGGCGCGGTCAGCGCGTCCAACGCCCCACAGGCCGGGCACAGGGACTTGTCGTCGTCAGAGGGCTCCTTGCCGGGCGCGTACACGCGCGTGGTGAACTCGCCCTTCAGCCGCCGGCGGGCCTTGCTCGGGGCCTTGTCCATGGCCGAAGCCACCGCGGCGTCCGCGTCGTCGGCCTCGACCCCCGCGGCGAACAGCGCCGCGCCCGACGGCGAGAAAAACCGCACCGTCAGCACCTTATCGGCCCGGAAGCGCCCCTTGCACTCGCGGCAGTCCACCATCGGATCGCTGAACCCGCCCACGTGCCCGGAGGCCTGCCAGACGCGGGGGTTCATGATGATGGCGGCGTCCAGGCCGACCATGTCGTCGCGCTGGTGGACGATGTCGGACCACCAGGCGGCCTTGAGGTTGCGCTTCAGTTCCACGCCGAGGGGCCCGTAGTCCCAGAAGCCGCCGATGCCGCCGTAGATCTCCGAGGACTGGAAGATGAACCCGCGCCGCTTGCACAGGGCCGTCAGTTTGTCCATCGTCTCCGAGGTGTTGCCGTCGCTGGCCATCGTCGCTCCGCCGGGGTGTTGATTTCCACCACAAAGGGCACAAGGGACGCGAAGGGTTCTTCTTGCACCGCCCCGCACAACGGGGCCGGCGCGCGTCCGGGCGGGCATCATAGCCCCCCGCCGGTGGGATTACAACGCCCTGCCCCCCCGCCGGGGCCGCGCCCGGCCAGCGGACGCGGAGGCAACGGGCAGGCCGGGCCCCGATCACCAACGGGCGCCCGGGCCGTGGTCGTTCCGGGGAGCATCACGACCCGCCAAGGGTCCGATGCCCCCTTGTCAGCACCAGAGAAGTGCTTGCTGGACCCGAAGACCGCGATAGAATCGTCAGAAGGGCCCGCGGCGGCGCGGGCCGGAATCCATCTGCGAAATGTCGGCTCCAAGGCGGCAGGAGGACCAGACCAAGTTTGAAGAGGAGCGGAAGGCGCTCAGCCAGGCCTTTGCAGATGTTAGACAGCAACTTGATGCCGCAAGACGGGCGATTCAAGTTCAATCAGGGAAGCAAACGTTGGCTCGCATGCTGAGACTCATCGCTCTGGGACTGGTCGTCGTTGCGGGGAACGCCTCCGGCGGGGGCGATTCGGCCGGTGGCGCTCTCGTTCTCGATGAGAGGGCGTATTGGCGATTCTATCTCGTGCCGGGGCTAGACTACGTGTCGGGAGAGGCGCTCAGGGCCGAGGGCGAAAGGCTTCTGGGCAAGCGGCGACTCGCCAGCCTTGAGGGGAGGACCAAGAAGCGAAACAAGGGCCTGGACTGGAAGCGCGTGGACTGGCGCGACCTGGTGACGGTGGACTTCGCGAGGATCCAGAGGACCGTCGTCGGCGTCGAGGCTGAAACGCTTCGCAACGCGGGGGTCGGCATGCCGGGTCCGCCGGAAGACTGGGCCGCGTTGGACTTCGAGGACGGCCAGTGGCCGCGGCAACGTCTGCCGCTACTGATGGGCCGGGGCGACAAGGGGCTCGAGGGCTATTCGGACTACGGGGGCAACACGTATCAGGTCGGCTGGCTCCAGGGGCACTACAGGACGCGCGTCCTCGTGCCTGATCCGTCGAAGGTGAAGGGGTTGACGCTGACCGCGCAGTATCGCGGCGGCATTCGGGTCTTCGTCAACGGGCGGGAGGTCGCCCGCGGACACCTGCCGAAAGGGGACCTGCCGGCGGGGGCCTGCGCCGAGCCGTATCCCGCGGGAGCCTACGTGGCGACCGGCGAGGAGCTCTCGCCGCGTCACCGGCCGCATGCAAAGGAGGGCACACGGGGGGTGGGTGATTTCTACGGCCCCTTCGACTCGGCGCCCAAGGCGAAGGCACTCAAGAAGGGCGACGGCGACTTTCGCTCCGCGGGGGGAAGTGAGATCAGTCGCAAGGCGTGGGAGCGCATCCGGAATCTGCGTAATCGGCGGCTGGCGACCGTTCGCATTCCCCCGAATCTGCTGCGGCGGGGGAAGAACGTCCTGGCGGTCGAGTTGCGCGCCTGCCGTTGGCACCCCATGGCTCTTTCGGCCAACCGGGCATGGCACCACTGCCAGCTGGTGGAGATGCGGCTACGCTCGGAACGCGGCAGCGTTCCGTCCGCGCTGAAACGAACGCCCGGAATGCAGGTGTGGGTCGAGGACATCCACAAGCGCGTGGTTTCGAGGGAGTTCCTGGAGCCTGGGGCCGATGCGGGCATCGTGAGGATCGTGGGAGTCCGCAACGGGACGTTCGCCGGCCAGATCGTCCTGGGAACAGAGAAGGATCTTCGCGGCGTCAAGGTAACAGCGGGCCCGCTGACGTGCGCGGCCGGGGGGGCGGAGATTCCGGCGAGATGCATTCGCGTCATGGCCATGATGCCGCACCGGCTGACGGAACTGGGCAGACTCGGCACGGGGCGGGGCGGAGGAGGCAGCGAGAGGTGGACGCCGTGGGCGAGCCTGGCGGCGTGGCGGCACGTGCCCGAACTGGGCACGATGCCGCGGGAGAAACGGAAGAAGATGATGGCGGGAGTTCATTTCTTCGACCACCTCAGCCGAAATCTCCCCGAGCGCATCGCCGCCGACAGGTGCCAGCCCTGCTGGCTGTCGTTCAGGATTCCACGCGACGCGAGGGCGGGCTCGTATCGCGGATCGATTCGGGTGGCGGCGGACGGCGTGGAAGCCGTCCGCATCCCCGTCGAAGTCGAGGTCCTGGGATGGCGCTTGCCCGACGCCACAGACTTCCAGACGGTCTCCGCGCTAGAGCAGTCGCCGGACGGCGTGGCAAGGCAGTACGACGTCCCGCTCTGGTCGGACGAGCACTTCCGCCTGATGAAGGCGTCCATCGAGCAGTACGCGCGCGTCGGCAACGACTGGATCTGCATCCCCGTCATCCACAACACGGAGTTCGGCAACCACCGCGACTCGCCGATCAAGTGGATTCGCGGGAAGGACGGGCGGCTTAAGTTCGACTACTCGGTGGCCGATCGGTACATCGACCTGGCCATCCGGCACTGGGGGAAGCCCCGGATCATCTGCTTCGTGATTCTGCTGGCCGACGCCAAGCTCGGCGACAGGATCAAGCCGCAAGTCTGGGTGCACGACGAAGGGGCGGCTAGACCGGACTCGCCGCAGGCCGGCAAGAGGGAACTGCTTGATCTGGACCCGACCCAGCCACACTACCGTTCGGCGTGGGTGCGGTTCGCGACGTCTCTCCGCGACCACATGAAGAAGCGGGGCCTGGCCGACGTGATGTTCTGGGGGTACCCGTGGGACAACATCCGCGACTACAGCCTGATGGAGCTGCTGGCCGGATGCACGCCCAAGGTGCCGTGGGTGAACGCGGGGCATCGAAAACGGCACCCGCAATACTGCAAGGCGTGGGCCGTCATCTACCAGACCACGATCACGCCCGACAGCCAATGCGGCTGGAAGGTGCCCTATGTGTTCGTCAGCAATCCGCGCGCGAACAACTCCGTCAGCACGGCCGAGGGGGTCTCGCTGCCGTTTGCGTACCGTCTGTGGGTGAACCGGACGCTCGTGTCGGGTCTTAACGGCATCGGCCGAATGGGAGCCGATTACTGGGGCCGGGGCGGCTACGGCTACCCGTTCGGCACGTACATGCCCGTGTACATGCCGTGCCGGATGCTCTTCTGGCCCGGGCCGGAAGGTGCCGAGAGCAGCGCCAGGTACGAGATGATCGTCGAGGGCGTCCAGGAGACCGAGGCCCGCATCTACTGCGAGCAGGTCCTGGATTCCGGCCTGCTGCCGGCCGAGGCCGCCGGGCGGGTCAAGTCGGCGCTCAACGCACACAACCGCGAGACCCTCCACATCCCGAGCGGGTGGGCGCCGCATCGCGTGATGGAGGCGTCCAACCGCTGGCAGGAACGCTCGCGCCTGCTGTTCGCGGCGGCGGCGGAAGTCAGCAAGCATGCCGGACTGACCGTGCAGGACAGTGAGGTCGCCCTGGACGTTCCCGCCCGCGGTGAGCGCACCGCAACGCTCCACCTTCGCAACTGGACGCTCCGCCCGCGGGAGTGGACGGTCGCCGCAGACAAGCCGTGGATCGTGGTGGCGCAGAAGAAGGGCCAAGCCGCCAACGTCGCGCCGCTGCGGGTGCGGATCGTGGCCGCCGACCTGCCTCCGGAACAGACCGCCGCCGGCTCCCTGACATTCACGGATGTGGCCACCGGCAACCGGTTTCCCGTCACGGTGAAGGCCAGAGTCGGCCCCGTCATGGAAGTCACACTGGCCGGCCATGAGGTGTTCAACGTCACGACGGGCGGCAAAGAGACGCGGAGGTTCCTGGTCATCAATCGCTCCGGCAAGCCCCTGGCCTGGAAGTCCTCCTGTCCGGCCGCCTGGATCCGCGTGTCGCCGCCTGCGGGCAAGCTGGCGCCGGAAGCCTCGCAGGCGATCGACGTGGTTGCGGAACCCCCGGCCCGCAGGCAGGGCCGGCACGAATCGGCGCTCACGGTGGCCGCCGATGACGGCGCCACCAAGAGAACCGCCAAGATCACGACTTTCGTGATTCCGCCCTACCGCAGACCGGTCGCCCTGCCGCAAGGCAAAATCGTCTACCTGGATCAGCTCGAAAAGAAGCGGCTGAAATCACATTGCGTCTATGGGGGCAAGGACGGACGGCCGCAGCGGCCGAACTACCGCCCGGGGATCGGCGTCGACGCGGCCACCAAGCTCAGCATCGGCAAGAAACTCTACCAGCACGGCCTGTGGGCCTGGCCCTACCACGAGACGACGTACGAGATCGCCGGAGCCGGGTTCCGGGCCTTCTCGGCCGAGGTGGGCTTTCACGAAAGGTCGCTGTCGATCTGGCGCGGAGACCCCCGTCTGTGCCTTAACTTCGAGGTCTACGTCGATGGCAAACTTCGCGCGCAGAGCGGCATCATGAAGCCGGCCGACGGCGAGATTAGGCTGCTCGTGGTCGACCGGCTGGAACGCGCGAAGGAGGTGAAACTGGTGACCCGCACCCACAACCTCAAGGCCCACGGCGGCAACAAGTGGGCGCACGGCGTCTGGGGCAACGCGGGGTTCCACAAGTAGTCGCGAAGTACCGGTCTGTTGGCAGGTTTTCACCCGCAGAACCGGCACGGCTTGCGCAGTTTGAAAACACCCGATAATCTTGGCTACCAAAGGCTTGCGTCGGTATTTTCCCCCTGTGCGCCCCGGCGGCGGCGCGGTAATATGGACCTTGTCAAAGATGCCCAAGGAGGCGTCGCCGTGGCAAGGCGTGTGTTTCGTAGAAAACTCAAGATGATGTTCCTGGTGATCCTGAGTTTCGCGGCCTTGTGCTGATCGGCCGTGCGCAGAATCCCCGCTGCCCCCCCGCTGCTGACCCGACCGCCCCGCCCTATTCGGCGCCGATCATCTTTCGGAATTGATCTTCGTTGAGGATCGTCACGCCCAGTTGGCGCGCCTTGTCGGCCTTGGAGCCGGGCCGGTCGCCGGCGAGGACGAAGTCGGTCTTCTTCGAGACGCTGGACGCCGCCCTGCCGCCGGCGCGTTTGATGGCGTCCTCGGCCTGGCTACGGGAGTAGCGCGTCAGCGTGCCGGTGACGACGACCGTTTTGCCCGCCAGGGGGCCGGCGCCGCCGAGGGCGGGGGTCTTGCTGGACAGGTCCACGCCGGCCTTGGCCAGGCGTTTGATGATATCCCGGCCGGTCGGGCTGAGAAGGAATTCTCGAACGGCATCGGCGATGACCTGCCCGACGCCCTCGACCTCGGCCAGTTTGTCCGTCTGTCCCGCCGCCGCCGTCAAGGCGTCCAGGGTCGGGAACTTCGCGGCCAGGGCGTCGGCGGCGCGCCCCTTCACGCCATGTTCCAGGAGCCACTGTCTGCTTCCGCCCCGCTCGCCTAGCCCGTCGTGAGATGTTCCAAACAATGTCGCCGGCGTGCGGGCGTTTTCGGGCGCCTCCCGGCCGATGGCGTCTCGGACCTTCTTTCGGGTCACCTCGCCGACGCCATCGATGCCCGCCAATCCGTCCCTGGTTCGCGCCGCCTCGATCAAGGCCTTGATGTTGCCGAACCGCCGGGCGAGCACTTCGGCCACGCTTCCGCCGACGTGCCGGATGCCCAGGGCTGCCAGGACCCGGGCCAGTCCCCGTGTCTTGCTGGCCGCGATGCCTTTCACAAGGTTGTCGCCCGACAGGTCCTGGATGTGCGTGATGATGGTCTTACCGGTCTTGGGGTGGTCGTGCCGGCTAACTTCCAGCCCGACCAGTTTGCCCTTCGTCAGGGCGTACAGGTCCGCGAAGTGCCGCACCAGGCCGGCTTCGACGAGCACATCGACCATCGCCGGGCCGAGTTGGTCGATGTCCATCTGATCGCGCCCCGCGAAG
>Ga0272441_10011169_pt1 | contig 13389 bp, 11 predicted proteins | sample SSMProp6N_FD_193582 | JGI IMG/M metagenome (GOLD analysis project Ga0272441, IMG submission 193582) | Marine sediment archaeal communities from Little Sippewissett salt marsh, Falmouth, MA, United States - SSM-Prop-6N | ecosystem: Environmental > Aquatic > Marine > Wetlands > Sediment ... | reverse complement strand
CTTTTACATCCCCCTAACCCCCTTCAAAGGGGGATCCTAGAAGACGTATCTTATCGAGAGACCTCCGTGGATTCCTCCCCAGCCTGTATAGCCAATCAGGTTTACGCTTGGCATAATATCAAGTGCCAGGTTCAGGGGTATCTCATCAAAAGTGTATTCAAGTCCGACAGTGAAATCTGCTCCAAGAACGGAAGTAACATTGGGATCATCTATATACCTGTTATCCTGATCCCAGAACCCAACATGTGCACCGAAACCCCAGTACCAGTTAAGACCTGGGTATTGCCCGGTCCAGTGTACATTTTCATATAAACCAGTTATCACAAATCCTCCCCAGCTGCTTGCCAGTATTCCTTCCACTGCGCTATGAGGTCCAAGAAAATGTTTGACCGTAACTCCATAAGGGAATCCTGCCCTGAGCCCCAGGCTGGTACGGTAATCCTGGGCATTGAGTGCTGCCCCTAATAATAAAACGGTTGCGAATATTAAAATTATCTTCTTCATTATCTTGTATTATTGATTTGACATCATATTAAGATCGGCAATAATAGCTAAATATTGTTTCTTCTCAAATTCTTTTAATTAATTCATAATATAAGCAGGCTGAAGGCCATCACAGCCATTCCTGCCAGCAGTCCGTAAATCGATAGATGGTGTTCACCATATTCCCTGGCTGCAGGCAGTAATTCATCCAGTGAGATAAAAACCATTATCCCTGCTACTGAAGCGAACAGTATACCAAAAACCGCCTCACTCATAAATGGCATGAGTATAGCGTATCCTATCAAAGCCCCGATAGGTTCTGAAAGACCGCTGAGGAATGAGAGGGTGAATGCTTTCCTGCGGCTGCCGGTAGCGTAATAAACAGGTACCGAGACGGCAATACCTTCAGGTATATTATGAATGGCAATAGCAATAGCAATGGCAAGTCCAAGCTCCGGCTCGCTAAGTGCCGCGGTAAAAGTCGCAAGACCTTCCGGAAAATTATGGATTCCAATAGCCAGGGCAGTGAACATGCCCATTCTCATAAGCCTGTCTTTAGAAGGTTTTTTTTCCATATCTTCAATGAGCCTGACCTCATGAGGGTTCTCCACGGAAGGAATAAACCTGTCAATAAGGGCAATCAGTAAGATCCCCCCAAAAAAAGCTGCTACAGTGAACCACCAGCCCTTATTATCACCATAGACAATGATCAGGGATTCACTGGCCTTAAACAATATTTCGACGAAAGAAACATAGATCATCACGCCGGCTGAAAAACCAAGGCTGATCGAAAGAAAGCGTGTATTCGTTTTTTTTGAAAAGAATGCCAGGGCTGACCCAATACCGGTCGACAGACCGGCGAAAAGTGTTAGTAAGAATGCGTTCAATACAACTGGGAAATCCATAATTCAAATATTTATTTTTTTATCAGCTCTTCAGCAAAGCTCTCCAGGCTAAATCCATTGAAATCACCTGAACTCATAAATAAATAAACAGTGCCCGATTCTGCTTCTTCATTTATCTTATAGAACAGTTCATCCGAATCATCAATAATACTGATATTTCCCTTACCGAATGATTGCTTCACTTTTTGTTTATTCAGCATATGCATCCTTTTTATCTCAATAGCATGGGGATTAAAGTATACATATGATTTATCAGCTTCGCACAGGCTATCCCTGTAATTATTTATGAAATCCTCATTCAGGCTGCTGTAGGTATGCAGCTCAAGGCATGCCACCAGGCGGCGATCGGGATATCTTTCTGATACTGCGTTCACTGTTGCTCTTACTTTGGATGGAGCATGTGCAAAGTCGATATAGATAGCGCACTCCTCACTTTCACTTAAAAGCTGCAGTCTTTTTCCTGATCCACTGAACCTGCCCATGGATTCGTAAAAATCGTCATCACTTATACCAAGCTCTTTACACACCATCAGAGCGGCACTCAAATTCTGCATATTATGTTCGCCAAACACTTTCATTTCCTGGACCCTGCTATGAGTGGCGGCAAAAAAACCTTTTCTGTTCTGGAAGTATCCGTGAATACTATATGGTACCGTCTGTATATCAGGCCGTGCACCCTCAGCTATATTTTCAACAAGAGGATCACCTTTATAATATATCAGTTTTCCACCTTCACTTATCGAGTCGGTGAAAACGCGGAATTGCTCAAGGTAATTATCGAAAGAGGGAAAAACATTAATATGATCCCAGGATATCCCGTTTATAACCGCAAGGTCAGCCCTGTAAACATGAAATTTAGGGCGGGGATCAATTGCTGAGCTCAGATATTCATCACCCTCAAAAACAGCCACCTGCGAATTGTCCGACAGGCCTACCATCGAGTCAAAACCATCAAGTTGCGATCCTACCATATAATCAAACTCCATATTGCATTCTTTAAGTACATGCATTATCATGGAGGTAATGGTTGTTTTCCCATGGGAACCGCCTATTACGATTCTCTTTTTATTCTTTGTTTGTTCATATAGGTATTGAGGGAATGATTGTATCTCAATTCCGATTTCACGGGCTCTTACCAGTTCCGGATTATCACTTCGGGCATGCATCCCCAGTATTATTATATCAATTTCACCTGTAATCCTTTCCGGATGCCAGCCATCTTCCTGAGGAAGCAGACCATAAGCTTTTAACCTTCCGGATGATGGTTCGAATATTTCATCATCCGATCCGCTTACATCATGACCTTTCCTGTGAAGTTCTATTGCAAGGTTATGCATCACGGCCCCGCCTATGGCTATAAAATGTATCCTCATTATTATTTTTATGCAAAATTACCCAATTAAACGATTTTACAATTCAACAAATTACTTTTTATCTCTGTTTTAGGACTGTATCTTTGCAAAAAAACTACTATATGAAGTTATCACCTGTACATATTACGAATTTCAAGGTTGACGGAGGAGCAATGTTCGGGGTCGTGCCGAAGGTATTATGGAGTAATAAATATCCTGCCGATGAGGATAATCTTCTTAACCTTGCACTGCGATCACTGATTGTTGATAATGGGCAAAATGTGATATTGATTGATAATGGCTACGGTGATAAGCAAAGCAAGAAATTTTTCAGGCATGTTCACCTGAATGGCGGTGATGGACTGGAAGAAGGTTTGAAAAAATCAGGATATAGTTTTGAGGAAATTACAGATGTTGTTCTTACCCACCTTCATGCTGATCATTGTGGTGGTGGAGTCAAAAAGTCGGATAAGGGTAAAGGCTTTGAAATGGTATTTCCTAATGCCAAATACTGGGTTAGCCGGCAGCAGTGGGACTGGGCCGTGAATCCCAATCCCAGGGAGGCTGATAGTTTCCTGGAAGAGAACCTGCTTCCGATGATGGGCCAGGGGAAATTGCATATGGTTGAAAAATCCGGGAAATTATTTGAGGGCTTCGAAGTGAGGATCGTGAATGGTCATACCCCCGGACAATTGATCCCTGTTATTGATTACAAGAAAACTAAAATAGTATATGCTGCTGACCTTATCCCAACTGTTGCCCATATACCGCTATTGTGGAATATGAGCTATGATCTTGACCAGCTGGCAACCATAGAAGAAAAAAGAAGTATTCTCGAGGAATCCCTGGCCAATGATTACATCCTTTTCTTTGAGCATGATATATTCACGGAATGCTGCACGCTGAAAGACACGCCCAAGGGAATCAGGGCGGACAGGCTGATGCGATTCCGGGATGTTTAGGCTGGATTTTTCCGGGTATGTGGTTAGCTTTGGAATATCGAATTATGAATATCGAATGTCGAAACACTTCATAATTCGTTAATCGTCATTCGATATTCGATATTCAATCTCAAATATCTCGTGCCGGTCAAGGTTCTTCCAGTATAAAATGGCTTTTTGCCGAACCAGCTCCCAGTAGATATTGCTGTCAAGTCCGTAGACATAATTGATCTCCTTCAGTTCATCCCTTATTTCAGCAGAAATATCATTTTTTAGTTTAAGCTTAATCGTAGTATCCATATAAGTGAAAGTAGCCTCGGGGACACTGCTGCCTTCAATAACTTTCAGCAGACCATGACCTGCTGTGGCACCGGTGCTGAGCTGCAAGCCATCGTTCATGCAGCTTACAGGAGTGACGGATCCTGCATATGATACAACAAGCATTTCATCGACACCGATATGAAAATACTCTCTTGCCCTGATACCCATCTTTACGCCTATGGTTGCATAAATGCCGAAATGCCGATGCATCTCATTGGTTAAGACCCCTGCATCAAATTCCTCCTTACCGTGACGTTTGATTATTTCAGGGATATATTCCTGTAAATCGGGAAAATAAAATGAAGTGTCGGAAGGAATATCTTTAAAAACCTGGTTCCGGTTAACCGTATTGCCTGAAAGTATATCACATATTACCTGGTCAGTGATACGCTCAACTAAAGGGGTATAGAAATTAAGTTCCCCCGGTGAAGATATCTCAAACAATTCAGGATAATGGAGATATATGGGAATCGCATCATCCACAAGTTCGTAGATGAACTCATGTCCCTCCTGGCTTTTAAAAAGACTGGCTGTATTGTGAGCATAGGGAGTATTAATATCAGCTATTTCATCCATCAAATCTATATCGTAGTATTGAGAGAAATAGTATCCGATAATATCCACCGGCAGATCTTTTGCCAGCATTTTTCGGGCAGACAGGGTGTCGAGTTCGTAATTAAATCCTTCAAGAGGATCCATGCTGTCATTACTCCAAATTACTTTCTTTACCTGCTTGAAGAGTACAGGATTGATTTCTGAGAAATGATAAGCTGTATTAAGACTTGCCAGGGATATAAAACTCACCGGTGTTTTTTCATGTTCCAATACATAAGTCAGTATATCAGTATAATCCTTTGCCCTGGCGGGATCAATACCTTCTTCATCAGCCCATTTGAAATTAAGAGGTAATGACATTTCTTTATAAGCCGTAGTTCTGTTTATGCCCACCATCAGTCCCTGGTGATGGTAATGATTGAGCAGGCTCTTCACTTTAATATATGCATCTTCGGCTGACATCACTCCTCCTGATGCGATAATTGCCAGCACTCTCACATCCGGGGAGGCAAGGAGCATATTGATAGCTTTGAGATCATCCATCCCTGCATCGGTATCGATGACCACATAATGTGAAGGTTTCCAGGGATGGGAAATGATTAATTGTGTACAGAATATAAATATTAGTAAAGCAAAAATTCTCTTCATTGCAATGGTGTATTTTAAGTGCCTGTAAAAATACACAAATGTCATGCCCTTATGAAAAAGTTTTTTCTATATTGAGCGTTCGTTACTTCCATTAATAGTAAATGAAGAAGTTCTGGATAATATTCATACCGGGAATAATAGTTGGGATGCTAATTATTATCGGCGGCAATAAGGCTATACGGCTTACTTCAACAAATGAGTTTTGTGCCAGCTGCCACATTCATCCCCAGGCTACCACTTCATGGAAGCAGTCGGTTCACTATATAACGAGGTCGGGCGACAGAACCTCATGCGTTGAATGTCATCTGCCACCAAAAGGCCAGGGGCACATACCTGCGAAGATAAGGACGGGTTTAAGGGATTTGTACGGACAATTATTCAAGGATCATGATAGTTTTAACTGGGAAGAAAAATCGAGACTGGAGAATGCAAGAGAGCATGTACCGGAAAACAGTTGTCTTTATTGTCATGAGACCCTTTTCACACCTGAATTATCCAGAGAAGGGGAGGAGGCCCACCTTTATTATGACCAGGCTGAAAAGACGGATGATCTGCATTGTATAAACTGCCACTTAAATGCCGGCCATTATATTGAGGGGTATATTCACGGGGGTAACGAAAGCTTCGGTATGGTAAGTGCTGAACCCGAGCTTATATATGAAGACCCTGCATCTGTAATTGATTTCAAAAACTATACTGAATTTATACCCGGCTCACCTGTTTCATTTAGTATGATAGCAATACCGGGTGGCAGTTTTATTATGGGATCCCCCGGGGATGAGCCATTCAGGGATGATGATGAAGGACCACAAGTTGAGGTTAATATTGATCCATTCTTCATGGGAGAGATAGAGGTAACATGGGATGAATATCTCGCTTTCTATGCCCAGACCTCGGCGGAAGGCAGGTCGACAGATACAGAGGGCATACGATCTGGTGATGAGACTGATGCAATAACCGGTGCCACACCGCCATACGGGCAACCGGACCAGAACTGGGGAATGGGCATGAGGCCCGTTATAAGCATCACCCATCATGCTGCGGAGACTTATTGTAAATGGTTGAGCCAGGTTACCGGCAAGAACTACCGGCTACCAACCGAGGCTGAATGGGAATATGCCTGCAGGGCAGGCTCAGACGGACCCTACTTTTTTGAAGGTGATCCCAGGGATTTTCAACGGACAGGACTGGCTGCCAGGCTCAGAAAAAATGATACTACAAAAATTAATACCTTTGTTGTATACCATGAAAACAGTATGGGTAAGACTCAGGAACCGGATTTTGTTAAACCAAATCCTTTTGGACTGAGAAATATGTCGGGCAATGTGGCTGAATTCTGTAGCGATTGGTATTCCGAAAATGCATATTCAGCCTACAGTAATGATCCGGTGAGCAATCCCTCGGGTCCGGAATCAGGAGAGGAGTATGTTATAAGGGGAGGCTCATTTAAGGATAATGCAGGCAAACTGAGGTCGGCAGGCAGGGGGAAAACCAGTACAGATGACTGGCTAAGGACAGATCCACAGATACCAAAAAGCAAATGGTGGTATTCTGACTGCTTTCATGTTGGCTTCAGGGTGGTATGTGAATTTGACGAAAAGACAGGAAACGAAGTAGAATAATTATTTATATTATAAATTGTCCACCGAAGTTAGGTGTTGGGCGAAGCCCAACACCAACGGAGGGAGACTCATAACTCATAACTATGAAAAACTCCATATCACGTCGCAATTTTCTTGGTAAAGCTGCTGCTGCAGGTGCTGCAGGAGCAGTGATGCCATCCTTTTTGAACTCATGTGCCCCCGATGGAAGAATGAAAGATGTTGTAATACCTGAATTTCTTGACCAGGCGCCTGACGGGCCCGAACTGAAAGCAGGAGTGATCGGCTGTGGCGGCCGGGGCACCGGTGCTGCAATTAATTTTCTATCGGCAGGGCCTAACCTGAAAGTCACCGCACTGGGTGATGTCTTTGAAGACAGGCTTAGCTCATGCAGGGAACGCCTGAGTGAGCAAAAACAGAATGAGGTGGCTGATGAAAACTGCTTTGTCGGCTTTGATGCATATCAGAAAGTAATCGATTCAGGAGTTGATATAATAATACTGGCAACACCGCCTTTCTTCAGGCCCGAACAATTTGCTGCTGCCATTGATGCACGTAAACACGTCTTTATGGAGAAGCCTGTTGCAGTTGATCCCGTGGGCGCCAGGTCTATAATGGCAACAGCGAAAAAGGCTGAGAGCATGAGCCTCAACGTAGTTACAGGTACACAAAGGAGACATCAGCGCAACTACGTAAATACCTACGCCAGGGTAGCTTCCGGTGCTATCGGTGAACTGGTGTCTGCCAATGTATACTGGAACGGCGGCAAGCTATGGCACAGGGATCCAAACGCCGAATGGACAGAAATGGAGTATATGATACGCGACTGGGTTAACTGGTGCTGGCTGTCGGGTGATCATATAGTTGAGCAGCATGTGCATAATATTGATGTAGTAAACTGGTATACAGGTATGCACCCGGTAAAAGCCGTTGGTTTTGGCTCAAGGCAAAGGAGAGTGACAGGCGACCAATTCGATAATTTCAGTGTTGATTTTGTTATGGAGAACGGGATTCATGTCCATAGCATGTGTCGGCAGATAAACGGTTGTGCCAATAATGTCTCTGAGAGAATACAGGGCACAATGGGATCTACTAATTGCAGCAATGAGATTTACGACCTTAATGGTGAAACGACCTGGACATATGAACCACAGGGGGTAAATGACCAGGGCAATGCAGTGCTGAAGGTTGGCCCTTATGATCAGGAGCATATCGACCTGGTTTCTGCAATAAGGACCGGGGGATATATCAATGAGGCCGAAAATACCGCGATATCAACAATGGTAGCCATAATGGGAAGGATATCAGCCTATACAGGAAAAGAAACTACCTGGGATGAAATGATGAATTCTGACCTGAAGCTGGGGCCAAAAGTGTTCGAGTTCGGGCCTGTTGATATACCTAAAGATGTGCCCATACCCGGACAGGCTTATAAGCAGGATTAATACCGATAGACTAACAAGGAATGATAAAACAGATTAGTAAACTTATAATTCCTTTTCTTACACTCTTCCTGATGATAAATTCATGCGGAGTTAAAAAAGAAGGAGATAAAGCTGTATATGCACCATCTGCCGGAGAAGAGCCTTCATATCCCTACTTTAATATTCCTGTTGTTGATCTTGATATGGATAATGGGCGGCAGACAGTTGTTGATAAAGAAGAAGGACAGTATCTGGGCCATCCTACTACAGTGTTGCTTGAAGATAACAAAACCATGCTATGTGTTTATCCCAAAGGTCACGGAAGTGGAGGTATAGTATATAAAAGGAGTGATGATGCAGGGCTTACCTGGAGTGAAAGGCTGGAAACCCCCGATTCATGGTTAACATCAAAGGAAGTCCCGACTATTTACAGGGTGATAGATGCAGAGGGTAAAAGAAGGATAATTATGTTCTCAGGTCTCTACCCGGCAAGAATGGCGGTGTCAGAAGATGATGGTAAAACATGGTCAGAACTCGATACCATAGGAGACTGGGGAGGCATAGTTGTTACGGGAGCTCTCACCGGGATTAATACCGGTAAAGGTCATTATATGACTTTTTTCCATGATGATATGCGTTTTTTTACCGCTGATGGACAGGAAAAATACAGGGCTGATCGTGAAGAAAACGACAGCCCGCAGTTCAGCCTCTATCAAACAATCAGTATTGACGGAGGACTTTCCTGGTTCGAACCGAAACTAATTTACGAATCTCGTGAAATGCATCTTTGTGAACCCGGAATTGTAAGATCGCCCGACGGCAAGCAGCTGGCTATGCTTCTCAGGGAAAATAGCAGGAGAACAAATTCGCAGGTCATGTTCTCTGATGATGAAGGTAAAACATGGAGTGAGCCCGTGCCTCTGCCTAATGCCCTTACAGGAGACAGGCATGTACCGCGTTATTCACCCGATGGGAGGCTTGTAATATCTTTCAGGGATATAAGCCCCCGTGTATACCATAAGGAGATTCTTGAGCTATCGAAAGAGAAGGAAGAGAATAATTATGGTATTCTAGCTGCTGAGTCAGGTAAAGGAAGCCCTACGGAGGGAGACTGGGTTGCCTGGGTAGGCAATTATGAAGACCTTTTAAATGGTGGCGAAGGACAGTACCGGATAAGACTTAAGGATAATAAGAATGGATGGGATACAAGTTATCCGGGAGTAGAAGTGTTGCCGGACGGGACTTTCGTGATGACAACATACGGTCACTGGGAGAAGGGAGTATCGCCCTATATCCTGTCAGTCAGATTTAAACTGGAAGAGACTGACGAAATGGTAAGCTCTAAATAGCCGGGAATAGTACCTTCGCTATTTTGCTTTGCCGTGACGGTGCAGTAGTGATTTTTTAGGAGCCGGCTGTCCAACCTGGTGAAATACTTCTTTGTTAACCAGCCTTATCGATTCAATTGTATAAAGTGCACGTGGATTATAATCATTAATGATCTTAAGTACAGTATTTACCATACTCCTCTTGACTATTATGTATACTACGCCTACTTCTCCTTCAACACCATGTGCACGTACTGATGTGACACCAAATCCTGAATCCTTTAATTCTTCAACCAGATCCAAAGCTTCACTTTTGGTTATTACTCTTATCATTTCATGACCTATGGCCAGACGCTCTTCAAGCAACATACCTATATAGTTACCTGCAGCAAACCCCCCGGCATAAGCAATATAGGCTACCCAGTTGTCAAGATCCTGGAAGATCCTGCTGATGGCCAGTAGCCAGATCAGTATTTCAAAAAATCCGATTACCGGTGCAATATTTTTCATACCCTTTGATACAAAAATTATCCTTATTGTTCCAAGGGAGACATCAGCTATCCTGGCAAGAAAAATCAACACCGGAAGCACAAGAAATGAAAATATTTCAGATTGAAAGAAGTCCATAGTCAGTTGATTTATATAAGATTATGAGTCTAATAATAGAGACTTTCAAAGGATGCAAATTTAAATAATAGTTTAATATGTACACCATGCAAAACTTAGTTTTTATAATGTGTTCTTTCTATAGTGATATTTTAATTACCGGGTAAAGATGGAACAGCAGCTGAGGTTTTAATTATATTTGCATGAAATAACCCCAGACTTTAAAATATTGGAAATGACAAAGAAAACTCTTCTTTATTTCTTCCTTATCCTGGCCATTGCAGCCTGTAACCGGAATAATCAAACAGGTAATAACCAGGTACCCGATCAGGAAACTCTTATGAAAGAAGCATGGGAAGATTCAGCGAAATATAATTATGCAACCAGATTACAGTCCGTGATCAGTAATTTTGTTCAGGCCGATATTGAAACCGATCCGGTAAATGCTGGTATTAACCAGGATGCAGCAGATGACCCGGCAATATTCAGGATAGGTGGTAAAATATATATCGCCGGGTCAAATAAAATAGGAGGGATTCATTTATATGATATTGATGGTCGTCAGCTCAGGTATTATGAAATTGGATTGATAAATAATGTCGATACCAGGTATATTATTAATGATAATGATACAATTCTGATCCTGGGGGGTAGTAACAGGACAGATAACTCTTTATCACTGATAATTATGGGTAAGAATAATGTCTTTTCTCCCGACGATGAAGTATACCATATACCTTCTGATCTAAAGTCGATATATGGTTTTTGCATGTATAGCAGCAAAGAAAGTGGATTAAGCTATGCTTTTGCCAATTGTAAGAGCGGACAAGTGCAACAATGGCTTATTGATTTTGGACCTGAGGGTAAACCCATTGGTAAGGAAATCAGAAAGATGTCGGTTGATAGCCAACCTGAAGGTATGGTTGCTGACGATTCGACAGGACTGCTTTATATTGGAGAAGAATGGGCCGGTGTACATATCTTTAATGCTGAGCCTGATGCCGGGAATGAGAGCGAATTCATAGAACAGAGCAGTTCCTCAAATGCTAATATTTCCTATGATATTGAAGGTCTTGCTATATATCGAAAAGATACTGGAGGTGGTTACCTCGTCCTATCGAGCCAGGGTAATTTTTCATATGCCGTTTTTGACCTTGAGACGAATGAATACCTTACCAGCTTTAAGATTAATGATGGGGCAGAGGTGGATGGCGTTGAGGAGACTGATGGTCTGGATATTTATGACGGATATGTATCAGAGCAATTTCCGGAAGGCATACTTGTTGTGCAGGATGGATTTAACTATGATGGAAAAACGAAAAGGACCCAGAATTTCAAGATTATAGACTGGAGGAAGATACAGGCGCTGATTGATGGAACCGAGGATCCCGAGTATGCCGAAGGCATATGAGGGAGACGAGCTAGATGAGCCCCGCGGCACAGGTTAGGCTTTGTCAGACGAAGCTCGGCACGGATCTTCCACCTTCGCTGGCGCGGGTCTCCAGACCCGTGCCAGGCTTCGGTGGACAGAGGGAGATCCGCGCCAGCTGGGTGCTTAGATCAATCCTTCATCGCTTTTTTTAGTGCTTCTGTGGTTGTATAATATTTTACTATCATATTAGGCACCTCCCATTCAGGCATATTATCATTCAGGAGATAGTCAATATATTTTTCAGTTACCTGGCTGAAATGTGCCTCATGACCCACCTTGTATTTATCAGGAATAATAAGTCTGTATGTAGTATCATCCAGCCTGGAATATTCTATACCATCCCAGGGTAATTCTGAGATGGCTCTGTCAATGATCTCATTAGATCCACTGTATGGCTTATTTAATTCAATATATAATACAGGCTTATACTCTTCTTCCTCGCCCTGTCTGATGATAAGATTGGAATTACTTCCCTTCATTATAGAGTAGTGAGTGTCACCTGTACCTTCAGGGGCCCTGTATTTCCATTCTACTATAACCCTGGCATATGTGTCTTTAATGCGGTAAACAATCTCACCGTTTGCATAAACATGAAGATTGCCATCAAAAATATCCTTATTGAGATAAGATGGTATTTTATTCATACCTGTTACTTCTTTGAAATCTTCGGGGCTTAATACGGTCGGCCATCTGCGTGCTGCTATTATTTCTATATCCGACTTCTTCAGAATAACTTCCGGGTAACACTCCCATTGTATAAGATCAACAAGGTGGGTGGTTACATCAACGATACCTTCTCCCTGCTGACCGGTATCGAAGAACCATCCGGGTCGTGTAAGCACTGAACCTGAAACATACTTAAAGAAATGATGGACACTTTCTTTAGTCACAGCCGGATCTGTCCCGCTGCCCGGCAGCAGATCACCGAAAACCTCCTCATTTAGTGATAATTCTTTCTGCAGCATCGTCGTTATCTCGTGTCTTTCTGTCATTATATCATATAAGAGCACATTATTCTTTTCAGCCATGGAGAATGATTGTTCCAGCAGTTCGAATTTATCCGGTGTAATTACCATCGGTTTATCGGCCAGTACGTTTAAACCTTCATTCACAGAACGTAAAATATAGTCTGTTTTCTTATTATTATTGCCGGATAGTACGACCACATTTCCCTGCTTATCCTCCAGCATCCTATCAAAGAAGTCAGCTCCCCTGTATACTTTAGTTTTCCAGTCGGTGGGGTTATTCACCCTGCTATTGAATGATTCTATTCTCTGCAGGTGCAGCTCCAGGTCCTTACCCTCAGGTGCATAAACCAACACCTCGGGGGATATATTATCATACATATTTTTCTGTACCAGGGCTGCATGGAAATGCCCGGGGTCTGCCGTCATTAATTTAATGGTATCCATTTGTTCCATTTGTTCATTACTGCCTGTATTGCATGATGATAAGAATAAGAGTATTATTACAGGTGCAAGGCCGGGATATTTCATAATTAAATTCCATTAAAGTGTTCAAGGGTATATTCAGTTCCATATGGCCACCTTTGTGGCCTGGAAAGCATGGAGTTAGCTATGTCATTATTTATGAATCTCTCCTTGTCAGGATCCCAGTAAAGTTTACCCGGCAGTTTCATGGCAATATGATTAACCAAACAGGCAGAGCATGAACGGTGACCTATTTCAGCTGGTGCCACAGGGTCTTTGCGGCTTATGATACAATCGATCCAATTTTCATGTTGCTCCGGGCTTTCATACAGATGGATTTCGTTAGGATCAATCTCCGATTCA
>Ga0272441_10011168_pt1 | contig 13390 bp, 9 predicted proteins | sample SSMProp6N_FD_193582 | JGI IMG/M metagenome (GOLD analysis project Ga0272441, IMG submission 193582) | Marine sediment archaeal communities from Little Sippewissett salt marsh, Falmouth, MA, United States - SSM-Prop-6N | ecosystem: Environmental > Aquatic > Marine > Wetlands > Sediment ... | reverse complement strand
GTCATGCAAGTCTTGAAACACAGAATCTTGTTCCCCCAGAAGATGTAAAAGTAACATTTGCTGTTTATACTATTAATAATGGAAATAATACCGATGTTTATATGGTAGATAGCGAAACCGGAGAATATAGAACTATCACTAACTCTCCCTGCTGCTACGATGAGCCTGAAGGAATATTCCCGGACGGTTTACACACTCTGGTGGAACACGGACCCTCCGACAAAAATGCCTGGCCATTGCTTGATCTATATAAATTGAAATTAGATGGGTCAGGCGAAATGCAAAGATTAACTCATTTCACTGACTACAAGGGATACAAGGCCAATCAAGGAGTAATATCAGATGATGGGAAATATTTAAGTTTTCAGATAGGAAAAGATAATACAGAACCAGGTGTTGGTTTCGGTTTCCTAATTATGGATTTGGAAGAAGCTGCAAAACATCTGGAGGATTTTAAAACGTACAATGAATAACAAGAGCTTCCTATTTTTAGTAAATAAGACAAATAAATTTGACAAATCGAATAAACTGATTTAATTTGTTCAACTTCCTAGCTTTTGCCGATTAATATTTAATCCGGGGTTATCGAAAATTAGAATTCATAAAATGCCCATCCATGAAAATCAATAAAATAATATCCATTGGCCTACTAGTAACTTTTTTAAGCTTTGTAGGTTTTGGGCAGCAGAATAGGGGAGGTTCAATTGTTCTTGATTCCATTTACTCCGAAAATTTGCAAAATGAGTTTGGCGAAAATCCAACCCGTGAGGTGTCGGTATACCTTCCGCCAAATTATGATAAGACTACTGACCGATATCCGGTTATTTATTTCCTCCATGGTTTTACGGCCGATCATACGCTACTCGAATCCATGACGGAAATTCTCGATTATGCTATTACTGCCGATAAAATTAGACCGTTCATTATGGTGGTACCGAACCAAAAAACTACATATAGTGGCAGCTTCTATAGCAATTCAGGTCTTTTCGGAAATTGGGAAGATTTTACAACACTCGACCTTGTCACTTATATGGACAAGAACTATCGTACCATTCCCAATAAGGAAAGCCGAGGCATTACCGGCCATAGTATGGGCGGTTATGGAGCACTTAAAATTGCAATGCATCATCCAGATGTTTTTAGTACTGTTTATGCCATTAGCCCGGGAGCTTTGGCTATTGTGCGAGAGTATGGCCCCAATAGTGACACTTTTAAAGAATTATCAACTATTAAAAATTATGATGAGCTAAACAAAACATACTTTGGTAAAGTTATGGTCGCGTTCGGAAGGTCATGGTCTCCTAATCCTGACAAACCTCCCTTTTACTGTGATTTTCCCTTTGAGTATGATGATGATGACTTAACCGTTCACCAAGATGTACTTAAAAAATGGCATCACAACATGCCTTTGTATATGATTGATGATCACATTGAAAATTTACAAAAACTCAAGGCCATTAAATTGGATTGGGGTAGAAATGCCGGTGATCGTTTTACCATTCAATGTGAAATGTTCAGTCAGCGCTTAGAGAATGTAGGCATTCAACATTTCGCCGAGGAGTATATTGGTACCCACGTAAGTGGAATTTATACAAAAGAAGGTCGAATTCCACAGCAGGTACTTCCCTTTTTTGATTTGTATTTAAAATTTGAAACTAAAAACTAAATTGCAGTAATTGTGATATTAACGGTCAGTGTACTAACCATTTTAGTTTTGCTTTTCTTGATTTTGAGCAAGAAGGTCTCGGCAATTACGGCTTTGATTGTCGTTCCAATTCTAGGTGCCTTGGTGGCAGGTTTTGGATTTGAGACGGCCGATTTTGCCATCACAGGAATCAAGAATATCGCTCCGGTCGTGGCTATGTTTGTTTTCGCTATTCTTTTTTTTGGTATCCTGATGGATGCCGGTATGTTCGATCCTATTATTGATAAGATTTTAAGATTGGTAGGTAACGACCCTACCAAAATAACCATAGGTGCTGCAGTTTTGGCCATGATCGTACATTTGGACGGCTCCGGTGCAGTAACCTTTTTAATCACAATTCCCGCGATGCTTCCTCTGTTCGAAAAGCTACAAATGGATCGACGTATTTTGGCATGTGTTGTTGCCTTGGGCGCCGGAACCATGAATTTGGTGCCCTGGGGGGGACCGACCATTCGGGCTGCAACGGCCTTGCAGGCTGAAATCACCGATTTATATGTCCCGGTGATGATTCCCCAACTTTTTGGACTGCTTTTTGTTATTTTGGTCGCTTGGTACCTTGGCAACAAAGAGTCCAAAAGACTTAAGGTAGCGATGGATAAACAGATCAATACAAATTATTCCAGAAAATTGTCCGAAGAAGAAAAGAGTTTAAGACGGCCCAAATTGTTCTGGTTCAACATTTTGTTGACCGTATTGGTTATTGCCGTGCTCATTTCTGGAACCATTGCTCCTGCTCTGATATTTATGCTAGGTACTATTATTGCCCTTACTGTTAACTACAGGAAAATTTCAGAACAAAGACAGCGGATCGATGCTCATGCCAAGGCTTCATTGTTAATGGCAAGTATTTTATTCGCAGCTGGGGTCTTTACGGGTATTATGACCGAATCGGGAATGATTTCCGAGATGGCCAGTGCAGCGGCAGGTGCAATTCCCTCGTCCGCGGGTAGGCATATACCCCTGATTATGGCAGTAACCAGTATGCCATTGAGCTTGGTGTTTGATCCTGATTCTTTTTACTTTGGTTTCCTTCCCATAATTTCACAGGTTGCGGGAGAATTGGGCGTGGATCCCATTGCTGTGGGTCAGGCCGCAATATTGGGTCAGATGACCACGGGATTTCCATTGAGCCCACTTACCGCTACTACCTTTTTGCTAATTGGACTTACCAAGATAGATTTAGCGGATCATCAACGGTTCACATTCAAGTATGCATTCATGACTACCATAGTAATGACTATAGTGGCCATTTTACTAAAAACGATACCTCTTTAATAAACCAATTGACCTAAGTTGATGGCAGTGAATTCAAAAAAAATAGTTCGTATAGGTTCTGGAGCCGGATATTCCGGAGACCGCATCGAGCCTGCAGTTGACCTTGCCAAAAAAGGCAAACTTGATTATTTGGTGTTCGAGTGTCTTGCCGAAAGAACCATTGCTCTTGCCCAACTGAGAAAACTCAATGACCCGTCAAAAGGATATGACCCCTTATTGGAGGAAAGAATGCAAGCCTGTCTTTCCATTTGTGCGAAAAACAATGTAAAGATTATTACCAATATGGGCGCGGCAAATCCTGAAGCTGCCATGCTGAAAGTTGTTGAGATAGCTAAATCGCTACAGCTATCCCACTTAAAAATAGCCGCAATCGTCGGTGATGAACTTACCGAAAAAATTAGTGTCGGCGAATACAGTTTATTGGAGACCGGCAAACCCTTATCGAGTGTTAATGAGCGGATAGTTTCTGCAAACGATTATCTTGGGGCTGAACCTATTATTGATGCGTTGGAAAATGGTGCCGACGTAGTCATCACAGGCAGGGTGGCCGACCCCTCCTTGTTTTTGGCCCCTTTGATCAAGGAGTTTAATTGGTCCTTGCAGGATTATAATTTATTGGGAAAGGGTACCGCTCTTGGCCATCTGATGGAATGTGCTGGGCATGTAACCGGGGGATATTTTGCCGACCCCGGATATAAGGATGTCCCTAATTTGGAAGATTTGGGCTTTCCGATCGCCGAAATGAATGACAAAGGGGACTTTTTTATCACAAAGTTGAATGATTCCGGTGGAATGGTGACTACGGCCACATGTAAAGAGCAATTGCTATACGAAATACACGATCCTGCTAAATATTTGACACCTGATGTCATCGCGGATTTTTCTAAAGTAGAAATCACCGAAGTCGAAAAAGATAAAATCTTAATTGAAGGAGCAACAGGTCAAAAAAAGACAGGTAAATTAAAAGTTTCCATTGGGTACAAGGATGGGTTTATCGGAGAAGGGCAGTTGAGCTATGGAGGTCCTGGGGCTATGGATAGGGCTAAGCTTGGTCTTGAGATTGTTAGAAAAAGATTCGAAAAATACCATCCTGAAATTGTAGATGTGCAATACGATATAATTGGTTATAATTCACTCTACGGGAATCAAATTTCCCATGGCGAGCCCTATGAAGCAAGGATGAGGGTGGCGGCACGGACTAATACAAAAGTAGCGGCCGTCAAAATCGGAAATGAAGTGGAAGCTTTATACACCAATGGCCCTACAGGTGGTGGTGGTGCGACAAAGTCAGTACAACAGGTAATTGCCGTTCAATCCATTCTAATCGACGAGGCACTGATCGCTCCCGAAATTTACTATAAAACCATTTAAATGAAATTAAGGAAAATAGCACATTCAAGAACAGGAGACAAGGGCAATACAGTTAATATTTCTGTTATTGCCTATAAACGTAAAGACTATGAACTTTTGCTTCGGGAGGTTACAGCCGAGTGTGTTCAAAACTATTTTTCAGATAGGGTCAAGGGCGAGGTAATACGCTATGAAATTCCGTCTATAGCGGCGCTTAATTTTGTGATGCAAGATGCCTTGGGTGGCGGTGTAACACGTTCCTTGTTATTGGATAAACATGGAAAATCTTTATCATCGGCCCTTTTGGATATGGATTTGAATCCATAAATAATTTGATTTAATACCTAGTAACTCGATTTTGCCACCCGTGCAGATTGGCGCATAAAATAGTTCAAAGAAGTGAACCATCCCCTTGAAATAGAGGTTGCCGAGGGTAGTAACCTTTCGGCCATAGCAGGTGGGATACTTAACATCAATTTTTTAAGCAACGATCCCAATGGCCACGATGTCGCTTTTTCCGTCGTTGACCCGGTATCAGCGTTTGGTCATTGAGGTGAAATCCTAACCTTGGGTAGAATCTGACACGGATTAAAATCGAATGGAAATCTGTGATTATCAGTGTTCTTTTCGATATAACTAGAATACTTTCTGCTATATTGGCATCTAAACCGCTTGGTACTCCTTTTTATAGGCCAATGGAGTTCTCTTCGTTATGGTTTTGAATTGTTTATTGAAGTTGGATAGGGTCTGAAAACCACTGTCATAACAGGCTTGCGAGGCGTTTATTTTCTTTTCTATCAAAAGTTCGCAGGCATGGCCAATGCGTATCTCGCTAACGAATTCAGTAAAGGTCTTATTAGCATGAATTTTAAAATACCTGCTAAAGGAAGTAGGGGTCATACTGGTAAGTTCGGCAAGTTCGGAAACCGTTATTTTTCTTTTGAAATTTTGCATGACATAAGCATATACCTTATTCATGCGCTCCGTATCACCCTCTTTGAGGCTATTGGTGTATCCGGGGCTAGACAGGGGTTCCAAATCATTGGTGTTCGATAATATATTCAAGATTTTGAGCAATTCTATAACACCGTCAAATCCATTTAAGTCCGGTAGTCCTGAAATCATTTTGTGAACTTTTTCGCGTGTTTTTCCTGTAACCTCCAATCCGCGTAGACTTTTTTTAAACAATTGTCGCATTCGTATGGCTTCTTCGGTCTGCAAAAAGCTTTTGCCAATTAGATTTTCATTAAAATAAACTACGATTCCTTCACAAGGCTCTTGTTCTTTTACTGAATGTGTTTCTTGATCACTCCTCCAAAGATGCGGTAAATTGGGGCCGGTGAATGTGATATTGCCCGGTTTGAAAGGTGCTACATGGTCCCCAATAAACCTTGTTCCCGCTCCTTTTAAAACCATGAAAATTTGGTATTCGGCATGAAAATGCCAATTGGGGTCAAAGTAGCGTTCTTTGAGATGCCTTACGACGAAGGCATGGTTCTCAGGTATCGGTGATTTTTGTAATGCAGATTTCAAGTTGTAGAGATTAATTCACTAATATATCTCATTATTTTATAAATGTATATTTTAAAGACATAAAACAGTCAGTTGTGGATACATTGTAGGATGTTTTCGAAATGATTTTTTAGTATTATTGATTAGTCTATTACACCTCTTATTATGAAAACGAAAACGAAGTTTTTTATACTTGTTATTTTGCCCGCACTTTTTCTGGTAAGCTGTGGATCTACGACAAAACAGGCAAAAACAGTTCCTGATGATCAACCTAGACGGATCGAACTCATGTTTCTAGGCCATGATGCGGAACACCATCCTTCCAGTACCTATATGCCCATTTTGGCTTCGGCACTCACAAAAGATGGAATCAACATTACCTATACTGAAGATGTCAACGATTTGAATGCCGATAATTTGGCGCAATTTGACGGTGTTATCCTCTATGCGAACTACGAGAATCGAATGCCCGAACACGAGCAGGCCTTAATGGATTATGTCTCTGAAGGGCATGCGTTCATCCCGCTTCATTGTGCCAGTTTCTGCTTTAAGGATAGCGATGCGTTTATCGATATGGTCGGAGGTCGTTTTATGAGTCATGAAACTGGTGTTTTTACCGCTGATATTATTGACAAGGAGCATCCAATCATGAAGGAGGTAGCTGCCTTTGAAACTTGGGACGAAACCTATGTGCACGATAAGCTGGCCGATGACATCAATGTATTGATGGAGCGAGTTGAAGTCGAGCATCGAGAACCCTACACATGGGTCAAGAATTACGGAAAAGGGAAGGTATTTTATACCGCCTACGGCCACGACGAACGAACTTGGCGGAACAAAGATTTTCAAAACTTGGTGAAACAAGGTATTCTATGGGCGGTCGATACGGTCGCTAAAAAGAACTGGACCGATTTTATTGCTGATATTCCGATATTGGCCTACGAACCAAAGGATAATATTCCCAATTATGAGAAGCGGGATCCCCCACTGCAATACCAAATGCCTTTGAGTCCCGAAGCCTCCGCAAAATTGATTCAAGTGCCGCCTGGGTTCAACTTGGAGCTCTTTGCTTCCGAACCCGATATTGTAAATCCGATCGCCATGAATTGGGACGAACACGGTCGTCTTTGGGCCATTGAAACCGTGGATTATCCGAATACCGTTCGTGAGGACAAAAGTACCGGGGATGACGTCATCAAAATATTGGAGGATACCGATAAGGATGGGAAGGCCGATAAGGTAACCATATTTGCCGAAGGGCTCAACCTACCCACTAGTTTCGTATTTATCAATGGTGGTATCTTGGTTTCCCAGGCTCCCCACTTTCTATTTTTAAAGGATACGGATGGTGATGATAAAGCAGACATTCGTGAAGTCATAATCGATGGATGGGGTACATTCGATACCCATGCCGGACCATCAAATCTGCAACAAGGTATTGACAATAACATATATGGCGTATTGGGCTACTCAGGATTTAAAGGCGAAATATTCGGGAAGCCTTTCGAATTCGGGCAGGGGGTCTATCGGTTTGATACCGACTTTACCGAATTCGAATACCTGACCAAGACAAGTAACAATACCTGGGGGCTCGGATTTACCGAAGACAACTCAATTTTTGCTTCTACAGCTAACAATACCCATAGCGTTTATTTGGGTATCAACAATTCATATTTTGAGGGAGTGGAAGGTATCAACAATTCCGGAAGCAAGAAAATCGATGGCCATTATTTCATGCAGCCCATCACCCCCAATGTTCGCCAGGTAGATGTTTTCGGGGGCTTTACCGCTGCGGCAGGACATCACTTCTATACTGCACGAGAATACCCCGAAAGGTATTGGAACAACGTGGCCTTTGTTTGTGAACCTACGGGTGGACTTGTACATATTTCAAGAATAGTTGAAGATGGGGCAGGTTATGTCGAACAAGATGGCGGCAATCTTTTCTCAAGTGCTGACGAATGGGTATCCCCGGTCGAAGCCAAAGTTGGTCCTGACGGGGTTGTATGGGTGGCCGATTGGTATAATTTTATTGTGCAGCACAACCCAACACCCAATAAGGAAAGAGGGGGGTATGACGCCGAGAACGGCGAGGGCAATGCCTATAAAAACCCACTACGCGACAGGTCAAAAGGTCGTATATGGCGAGTTGTTCCGAAGACATTCGAGAAAAGGGAATACCCTGAACTATCTATTGATGACCCAAGTACTTTAATAACTACTCTTGGTCATGACAACATGTTTTGGCGTATGACTGCGCAACGTCTACTTGTGGAGCGAAATAATGAGGACGTTCTTGAAGAGTTACTCCCATTGGTGTCTGATCAACAAACCGATGCCGTAAATTTGAATTCTACCGCCCTGCATGCCATCTGGGCACTTGACGGATTGGTCGCTCTGGAAGAAAATACAGAGGCCCTCAATATAGTCGAAAAAGCGCTGTACCATCCTTCTGCTGCGGTTCGAAAGGCGGCCTTACAAATCCTTCCAAAAACAGATAGAACAGCCAGAGCGATCACTAAGGCCGGATTGCTAAACGACCAAGACCCACAAGTTGTGCTGCAGACACTATTGGTACTTTCCGAACTGGAGCCGTCCGAAAGCCTCGGTAACAACTTGTTCGCTATGAGCGAAACGGACCGTATTATGCAAGATGAATGGCTGTCAAAAGCGGTTTATATCGCGGGTACAAAACATAGTACAGCATTCATTACGGCATATAAGAAAGCACACCCTGATGTTGGAGAAGATTTTTCGCAAGATGTACATCCCTACGAAGTAAGTTTTGAAGATAGTAAGTGGAAGACCATGACCTTGCCACAAACTATAGAAGAGGCCGGGGTCGATATTGATGGTACGCTCTGGTTTCGTAAAACGGTCTCATTGCCCGAAAGCGCGGCAGGCAAATCGGCCATCATTTCTTTGGCGCAAATCAACGACAATGACATTACCTATGTCAACGGACAACAGGTCGGGGCGACGAAAGGCTATCAAGAAACCAGAACGTATAACATCAAACAAGGCATTTTAAAAGCTGGAGAAAATACCATCGCTGTGTGGATGGAGGACACTAGTGGTGGTGGTGGCATTTATGGCGATATCCATCCGATGGAATTAAAAGTCGGAGGGCAACGTTTTTCTTTGGAAGGAACTTGGAAATATGAGGTGGAAAAGGACTATTCGGGTCAGACAAGTGAATTTTCAAAAAAGACCATCGCCGAGTTGATGTACATAAATTATGGTGGTAAGCTTGTATCGGAAGATGCTTTGGTTGAGGAGGATGTCGATCAGGTCATTACTATACGGACCATAAAAAATGAAATGAAATATGATATTTCGGAATTTACAGTTAAAGCAGGAGAGACTATAGAATTAGTTTTTGAGAATAACGATTTCATGCAACATAATTTGTTGGTATTGGCTAAGGGTAGTAAAGAATTGGTCGGGGCTGAAGCAGACAAAATGGCTCAAGATCCAAATGGTGCCGAGCGAGATTATATTCCAGATATGTCACAAGTTTTGGAGGCTACGCCCATGGTGGACCCTGAAAAGAAAGCGGTGTTGCGCTTTACGGTGCCTGACGAGCCCGGGGAGTATCCGTATATCTGCACATTTCCTGGTCACTGGCGTATCATGCAAGGAGTTATGAAAGTAGTGGCAAATCCAGCATAATATGAACAAACAGTTAAAATTTGGGGTAAGTACCTGGTTGTGGCAATCTCCGTTCATTACGGAGTCGATTGAACTTTTCCCCAAGATTAGGTCGATGGGTTTTGATGTTGTTGAGATTCCTATTGAAAATCCCGACTTGATTGATGTAAAAACGGTCAAGGAAGCGTTGAAAGCCAATGGACTATCACCTACGATTTGTATCGTTTTTGGCGATGACAAAGACTTGACCTCCGATGATGTTTCCTTATATCAAAATTGTTTCGAGCATGCCGAAAAGTGTTTTGCGATTGCCTCGACTCTTGGTGTCGACTTTGTGGCCGGACCTTTATACGCTGCGGTAGGCAAGGCACGGTTGGCATCCAAAGAACAAAAGAAAGCAGAATGGGACAGAGCGGTCAAAAATTTGAGAACGCTTTCCGATATCGCTAAAAAACATGGTCTGGACATCGCTTTGGAGCCTTTGAACCGGTTCGAGTCGGACTTGATCAACACAGCTGAGGATGTGGTACGGCTACTTGATGATATCAATAAAACCAATATGAAAATCATTTTGGACGGATTTCACATGACCATAGAGGAACAAGATATTCGCAGGGCCATCCAAACGGCAGGCAATAGATTGATCCATGTTCAGGTTTCCGAAAACCATAGGGGGATACCAGGCACGGGATTGACTCCATGGGATGAATTCGCAAAAGGCTTAGCCGATGTGAACTATTCGGGGGCGTTAGTCATCGAGAGTTTCACTCCCGAAATACCCGAATTGGCAGCAGCCGTTAATATTTGGAAAAAACTTGCGAACAGCCAAGATGAGTTCGCTAAAAAAGGACTAGAATTTTTAAAATCAACATTTCGATAAACTATAAAATGAGCACAAAGAAGATTAAAATAGCCATCATAGGCTTAGGGTTTGGAGCCGAATTTATTCCTATCTACAAGAGATATCCAAATGCCGAACTGGTTGCCGTATGTCAGCGTAACGAGGAGAAGTTAAATGAAATCGCCGATGCTTTTGAGGTTAAAAAAAGATATACCTCGTATGAAGAATTACTGAAAGACCCGGATATCGATGCGGTACACATCAATACTCCGATACCCAATCACGGCGAGCAATCAATTCAGGCGTTGAAGGCGGGCAAGCATGTAGCATGTACCGTTCCCATGGCAACAACGGTTGAAGAATGTGAAGAGATTGTACGTCTGACCCAAGAAACCGGATTGACCTATATGATGATGGAAACGGTGGTGTATGCGCGGGAGTTTCTTTACATGAAAGAACTCTTTGAAAACGGTGAGCTAGGCAAAGTGCAATTTTTGAAGGCAAGCCATCAACAAGACATGGACGGATGGCCCAACTATTGGCCGGGATTGCCCCCGATGCACTATGCGACCCATTGTGTTGGTCCGGTTTTGGCACTTACAAGGGATGAAGCAGAATATGTGTCCTGTTTTGGTTCGGGAACTATTCGCGACGAACTGATAAAGGAATACGATTCCCCCTATGCCGTAGAGACCACACATATTAAATTCCGCAATTCCGATTTGAGTGCACAGGTATATCGCTCGTTATTCGATGTTTCACGCCAATATCGTGAGAGCTTTGAAGTCTACGGATCAAAGAAATCGGTAGAATGGCCTTTGATAGAAGGTAAGCCGTTAGTGGTACACACAGCTAAAAAACCCGAACCGGAGATTCCGGAAGAAGTTGAGAGTCCCGATTTTGCGAAATTGCTTCCTGAGGAAATACAACAATTTACGACCCAAGGAATATATGATAAGGATGATAATCAGCACTTGTCGTTCACCCAAGGGGCAGGTCACGGAGGTTCGCATCCCCATTTGGTACATGCCTTTATAGATGCTCTTATTATGGGCAAATCGCCCTATCCGAATGCGAAACAATCGGCCAACATTACCTGTGTGGGAATATTGGCGCATGAATCTGCCTTGAAGGGCGGGGAAATAATTAGGTTACCTGATTTTACTTTTACCAGCCAAACGAGCAAATAGTATATATTCAGACAGCTTGGGATATCCAATTACTCACCAATTGCAAAACGGGCGTATGGCATCAAAAGTGAACGCGGTGCTCTCCACCTTTTTTATTTCCTTCAGCTTACTAAAATGAAGTTTTAGGTGCTTTCGGAAATAAAAAAAGTGATTTGCTTCACAAATCACTTTTGGTTAAGTCGGGATGACAGCATCCATCTAAATATCTTAAATAACTGGATATCAGAATTTTAAACACTGTTGTTTAATGTTCTATCCCATTACGGACATAGTTATCAAAAAGCACCTTTCAAACGCAAATTTTATGTGTCTTTTACCTTCTGAAATTATGAAATAATTCGCAGAAAGAAAAACTATGGTTTCATATAATCCTGCCAAATCACCAAAATAAATTTTGTTCTTCTGTTCTCTATCTTTTTCAAAAACCCATATTCATAAACAAAAAGATATATCTCGCCCTTTTTGTTTTTCCAGTAATGGGTGAAGAAATTAGGGTTAAATCCCATCTTAAATAATACTGCGGCATTTATTATAACCATCCCAGCCTTATTGTAATGCTTTAGTATTTTTCGATTATGTTTGAGTTGCCTGTCCACTATATGATAAAACGCCAATGGTTCTTCTTTCGATTTGCTATATTGGTACTCACTTTTACAATAAGAGTCACAGTATTTTTTATCTACTCTACCAAAGAGTTCCTTTCCACAATTCAAACATTTTTTCCGGTTTTCCATAGTCCATATATTAATTGAATATTATCCGTATTCTATTCGTATAATAAACCGATAAGGTGAAAAAAGCTTTTAGTTTGACGAGAAAAGTACCACGATGGGTCGACATATAACTCTAAATCATTTGCTGATAAAAGGTGCGAAATGTATTGGGCTGCAGTTCACAGCGAACAGGTTGGTCCAGACTTTGGTAGAATCCCTAGAGGATATTCAATGGAGTACTAAATACGATCAATTTTATCTACGCAATACAAAGGCCAATATAGATTTGATTTTTAAGACATTCCGGGATGTAGCTTGGGTAAATGGTCAGTATTTTTTTGCAGACAAGGTATTAGACAACCCTCCTCCTAAATTTACCCTCCAATGGTATCGCCAAAAACCGCTTAAGCCAGGACACCTTACCTGTCCCGAAGAATATTTAAACAAGCTAGAACTAAAGCGATATGCAGATAATACCATTAAGACTTATATAAGTTGCTTCGAAAGCTATATTAATTATTATCGCGATTGTAATCCCAAAAACCTCAACGAACAAGATGTTAGAAAATACCTGCAGCATTTGGTAAGGGAAGGCAAATCCAACTCCTACCTCAATCAGGCCATTAACAGTATAAAATTCTATTATGAAATAGTTCTGGGGATGCCCAACCGTTTCTACAGTATTGAAAGGCCACGAAAAGAGTGGAAACTACCCAAAGTAATATCCAAAAAGGACATCATAAAACTAATTGATCATACGAACAATTTAAAACATAAATGCATTGTTAGTCTTCTCTACTCTTCCGGCCTGCGAAGAGGTGAACTGCTCGACTTAAAAATAGAAGATATTGATAGCAATCGAATGTTAATAAGGGTACGGCAGGCAAAAGGCAATAAGGACAGGTTAACTATTTTAAGTAATAGCCTATTACAAGACTTAAGGCTATACTACAAGGTATTTAAGCCACAAGTCTTTTTATTTGAAGGCCCTAATGGTGGCAGATATGCAGCGTCTAGCGTATCAAAAATAATAACTAATGCTGCTCAAAAAGCAGGTATTTATAGGAGGGTTACCCCCCATATGTTACGCCATAGTTTTGCTACACATCTATTAGAAAACGGCACAGACCTAAGACATATCCAAATTCTTTTA
>Ga0272441_10011166_pt1 | contig 13391 bp, 10 predicted proteins | sample SSMProp6N_FD_193582 | JGI IMG/M metagenome (GOLD analysis project Ga0272441, IMG submission 193582) | Marine sediment archaeal communities from Little Sippewissett salt marsh, Falmouth, MA, United States - SSM-Prop-6N | ecosystem: Environmental > Aquatic > Marine > Wetlands > Sediment ... | reverse complement strand
CCTGGGCCAACGTCCCGTCAATTATCAAGAACGGCGCGTCCTGGTTTGGCGGGATAGGGACCGAGAAAAGCAAAGGGACCAAGATCCTGGCCCTGACCGGACAGGTCAGAAACACCGGGCTGGTGGAGGTCGCTTTCGGAACCACCATCCGGACCATCGTTGAGGATATCGGCGGAGGAGGCCTGGACGGCAAAAAGATCAAGGCTGTTCAGACAGGAGGCCCCTCGGGGGGATGCCTTCCGGAGTCCATGTTTGATCTTCCCATCGACTTTGATGTTCTTCAGGAAAAGGGGTCCATGGTCGGTTCCGGGGGACTGGTCGTCATGGATGAGGATGCCTGCATGGTGGACGTGGCCAAGTATTTCCTCGAATTTCTTCAGGACGAATCGTGCGGGAAGTGCGTTCCCTGCCGTATGGGAGTCAGCCGGCTCCTTGAGATCGTCACAGCCATCACGGAGGGCAAAGGCAAGCCGGAGCATATCCCGCTGTTAAAAGACCTGGGCGAAACAGTGACTGAAGCCTCCCTCTGCGGGCTCGGGAAAACCGCCCCGAACCCGGTCCTTTCCACCTTGAATTATTTCATGAATGAATACGAAGCCCACATCAATGAAAAACGGTGCCCCGCCGGTGTCTGCAAAGCCCTTATTCATTATTACATAGACCCTGAAAAATGCGACGGATGCATGGCGTGCCTGAACGTCTGTCCCAACGGAGCCATCTATGGGGAGAAAAAACAGGTCCACACTATCGATACCCAGCTCTGCGACAAGTGCGGAATCTGCCTGACGGCCTGCGGCCGCGGTGCCATTGCCGTTCAATGAGGAAGGATGAGTCATGAACCAGTACGTAACCCTGACGATTGACGGTTCGAAGGTCTCCACCCCGAAGGGATCCAGCGTTCTCGATGCCGCACTGCGGTATGGGATCTGCATTCCACACCTGTGCTACCTGCCGACAATATCCGAAAGCGGTGCCTGCAGGATCTGCATCGTGGAAAACATCGTTAACGGGGAATCAATTATTACCTCCTCCTGCACCCTTGTCGCGAAAGAGGGGATGGTGATCCGGGCCAACTCCGAAAAGATCCGCAAGCTGCGCAAGAACATCGCGGAACTCCTCGTCGCTCAAGCTCCAAACTCGAGGGCAATTCAGGATATTGCGGTCAAATGCGGAGTCAGGGAGGTGCGCTATCCTTTCCGCCACGACGATTGCATCCTGTGCGGACGCTGTGTGAGGGTCTGCCAGGACCTCTACCAGGCCCGCGCCATCGGGTTTATCGGGAGGGGCAGCCAGAGATATGTCGGGTTCCCCTTCGATGAACGGCCTGATTTCTGCAAGCGTTGCTGGGCCTGCATCGACCTGTGTCTCATGAAGGAAACCCCCTGCGACGGTCCCATGGAGATCGGGCAGGAATACCTCTGCGGCAAGTGCGAGTCGACAACCATGGCCCCCCAGTTCGATTCCGGAGACTGCATCCGTTGTGAAATGGGGAAAGGATTTGGGTGCACAAGGCATAACATGTGACACCCTGAATTCCTGAAAAAAGATTACAGAAAAAACTGTTAAAAGGGGCCGTGTTTCGAGTAAGGTCCCTTTTTCTTAAGGGCATTGAAATTTCTTGCACCAAAACCGTGAGGTTTTTCCAGGTTTTTTAATGTCAAATTCGGGTCCCCGGAAAAATCCTTTTCCTGGCGGCAGCATGTATCTTGACCTTTTCCTCTGGATGGGACGGATATGGGGATCAGTCACCTGGAGGGGGAAACAGGCAAAAAAGGCATCAATTCGCAAGAGGATTCAAAGATCGGAAAATGGAAAAACAAACGGCGGAAAAGAAACCGGAAAACAGCCGCAAGGTTATTTAAGGATGGGGCTTTGTTCCATTCTCTTCCCTTGACGGCTTAAGCTCGACCTATTAGATGTATACTTAATTAAACTTTCTGATAAAAGGAACGGGGACAACCTCTCCAGGTTTTCCCAGCATCAATCTTCTTTTCCGGTGTCTAGAAGGAGAAAGTACCATGAGAAAGCTGACTGCAATCCTCACAGTGGCAATGCTGGTTTCTCTCTTCGGCACAGCCGTTCTGGCTGCGGAGAAATATACGGTCTCGGTTAACCAGATCGTTGAGCATCCGGCGCTGGACGCTGTTCGCAACGGGTTCGTGGATGTCCTGACAGAGAAAGGCTACGATGTCAGCTTTAATGTCCACATAGCCCAGGGAAACATTTCCACGGCCAACCTCATTGCCAGGCAGATCCTGGGAGAAAAACCGGATCTGGTTCTGGCCATCGCCACCCCGACGGCGCAGGCCTGCGCCCAGGTCATCAAGGAGATTCCGATCCTCATTACAGCCGTGACGGACCCGGTTGGGGCCGGTCTGGTGGCGAGCCTGGAAAAACCTGGAGCAAACATCAGCGGAATGACAGACATGAGCCCTGTGGACCGCCAGGTGGACCTGATCAGGGAATTTGTACCAGGAGTCAAAAAGATCGGGATGATCTACAATGCCGGAGAGGCCAACTCGGTCAGCATCCTTAATGTGCTAAAGAAGGAATGTGCCGCCAGGGGGATCGGCGTCGAGGAGGCAACAGTCTCCAACGCAAGCGGTGTTACCCAGGCGGCCCGGAGCCTCGTAGGCAGGGCGGATGCCGTCTATATTCCGACGGACAATACGGTCGTATCGGTTTTCGAAGCGATTACGAAAGTGTGCGTGGAAAACAAGCTGCCATTATTTGCCGCCGATGTGGATTCCGTACCAAGAGGTGCCATTGCGGCTCTTGCCATTGATTATTACCAGATGGGACGCCAGACAGCGCTGATGGCCGAGCGCGTCTTCAAGGGCGAAAGCACTGCCGCGATGCCGGTGGAAACCCTGCTTGACCTGAAATTATATGTCAGCCCCTCAAATGCCGCCGATATGGGTCTATCGGTCCCGGATTCCGTCGTGAAGAAGGCAGATGAGATCGTAAAATAAGGTTCCTGGTTCCTGGGACCTAGCACCTAGGACTACGCATCAGGGTATAGGTACTTTCTTTATGACTTGGTATGCCTTCGTCGGGGCCCTGGAACAGGGGTTCGCCTATGGACTCATGGTCCTGGGTGTATATCTTACATTCCGCGTCCTTGATTTCCCTGATCTGACGGTGGACGGCAGTCTTCCCCTCGGGGCGGCTGTTTCCGCCGTGGCCATCACGGGTGGCGTCAATCCGTATCTTTCCCTTCTTCTGGCCATGGCGGCAGGTTTCATGGCTGGGATGGTAACGGGGATCCTCAACACCAAGTTCAGGATCCTTCACCTCCTGGCCTCGATCCTGACCATGATCGCTCTTTATTCCATTAACATCAGGGTCATGGGCAGACCGAACATGACTCTCCTCGGCAAAAAAACGATCCTGGATCCTCTCAGTAATGCGGGCCTTTCCCAATCGGTTTCAGCTCCGCTGCTTTTCGGCATCTTTTCCATTGCAGCGGTGGGCTTCCTGATCTGGTTTCTGCATACCGGATTCGGACTGGCCATGTTGGCAACGGGCGACAACAGGCAGATGATCACAAGCCAGGGGGTGAACACCCACCGGGTCATTATTTTTGGAGTCGGTCTGTCCAACGCCCTGGTGGCCCTCTCCGGAGGCATGATCTGCCAGAACCAGGGAGCGGCCGATGTCAACATGGGTGTCGGAACGATCGTGGCAGGTCTCGCCTCCGTTATAATCGGGGAAACTGTCTTCGGAGGCCGGTCAGTCGCGAGAACCGTCATCGCCGCTCTGGGTGGATCCATTGTTTACCGCCTGGCCATCGCACTGGCGCTGGGGTTGAAGCTGGGTCGGTTTTCCTTCACTCCCAGCGACCTGAATCTGATCACGGCCATCCTTGTTGTTGCGGCCTTAACCCTCCCCCAGGTCAGGCAGAGGTTCCGGATCAGATGATAAAGCTGCAGGGGATTACAAAGTATTTCCACCGCGGCAGCGTCAACGAAGTCCTCGCCCTTGAAGGAATCAACCTTGATGTGCGACGGGGCGATTTTATAACGATCATCGGGTCCAACGGAGCCGGAAAATCCACACTATTAAACTGTCTTGCCGGCAGTTGTCATGTGGACGAAGGAAAGATCACCATAGATGGCAAGAACGTCACTCCCTGGCCGGAATACAGGCGTGCGGGACTTATCAGCAGGGTTTTCCAGAACCCTCTCATGGGGACCTGCGCCTCCCTCAACATCGAGCAGAACCTGGCGATCGCGGCAAGACGGGGGCATACTCATGGTCTCGGTAAGGGGGTGAAAGGAAGAGACAGGGACCTGTTCCGGGAAAAGCTCCGCCACCTCGGCCTGGAACTGGAAGGGCGGTTAAAGGACGATGTCGGGCTCTTATCGGGAGGGCAGCGGCAGGCACTGACCATGTTAATGGCCACCATGGTGCGGCCCAAAGTCCTCCTTCTCGATGAGCACACTGCGGCCCTGGACCCCAAAATAGCCCAATGTATCCTTGAGCTGACGAAAAGGGTCGTTGAGGATGACCGTCTCACAACGATGATGGTGACACATAACATGAAACAGGCCCTGAGAATGGGCAACAGGCTAGTCATGATGCACAGGGGCCGGATAATCCTGGATGTCGATGGCGATGAAAAAGCTCTCCTGAAAGTTGAAGATCTCATCGAACGGTTTTATACCGCCGGAGGAGAGGAATTCAGCCAGGATCGGATGCTGCTGGTATGAAGCAATTCCATGAAAATAAAAAAACAGTTGATTTCCGGACCAGGTTGTCGTATAAGGACCCCGCTGGTGAGGATATGCCGCCAGCAAAGATCAATGTTTGTCACCTGCGGGTAAGCGAAGAGTTTTATGCAAGGTCCCGGGTCTGACGCTCCGGGATTTTTTTAGTTGGATCGTTTTAGCACGCAGGTGGGCAACACAGGACAAGGAGCAGGTAGAATGGCAGAAGGAACGGTAAAGTGGTTTAGTGATTCAAAAGGGTTTGGTTTTATCGAGCAGGCTGATGGACCGGATGTTTTCGTCCACTTCTCAGCGATCCAGGCCGAGGGTTTCAAAACCCTCTCCGAAGGACAGCGGGTGAGCTTCGAGGTGACCGAAGGTCCCAAGGGACCACAGGCCGCCAACGTCACCCCACTTTAAGGCATTAAATTCGCCCCGAAAAAAAGCCCCGGGAATATCCCGGGGCTTTTTTATTGGGAATTAAAAATTCAGAGTCCAGAGAAAAATAGTCCAGAGTTCAGAGAGGTAGAGCGGGGTCCAACGTCCAGAGGAAAGGTCTCTAGTGCACATGTGCACTCGTGCACGACTCTCTTTTTTCGCTCTTCTCTGCGAGCTTCGCGGGAGAGCCCCGAGCGGGCACCCTTCGCGCCCTCTGCGTTAAAAGTCCTGGTTCTAGAGCAAATAACGCAATGGACGCCGAGGCGGCTCGCTGGAAGGCCGGTAAAAACGACGTTCAACGTCCAACGGGGAAAAGCAGTAGCAGGTGGAAGCCGAAGGCCCTGAGCCTGCCTGCCATGAGCTTGTCAAATGGTCGAGGGGGTGGAAAGGTGGAAGCTGTTAGGTTTGTGACAGGGGCTTAAGGATTGAGAATTGAGCATTGAGAATTGAGGATTGGGTGCACGGGTGCATGAGTGCTGGTGAGCCCAAAGGCCAAAACCCAAAAAGTCGCAGGTCATGAGGCCACAGCAACAAATAGCGAGTTGCAGGTCTTCCTTCCACTTTCCACCTTCCATTTTCCACTGCTTTGCCGTTGGACCTCGATCCTTCGCCCTATTAAAAGCCAAAGCCGAGCTTGTGGAAACGGCTTACCTCTTCCTTTATCCAGTCCGGCCAGTACTTTTCCAGGATGGGATAACTGGCGTCCATCGCCTGGAAGGACCCCGGTCCGGTGACATCCTGGATGTTTTCGCGGGTGTTGTAGCATACCCTGTCAACCTCCACCATTCTCGCCACCCTCCGGTTGATCTCCTCTAACGGCTTGTCATAAGGATGCTCTCCCCGAAAGGCCCTCTGAACCGCCAGTTCGGCCAGGGAATCGTGCCCCCTGTTCCATTCCTTGAAAGAAGGGAAAAAAATGGGACCGTAGGAGACCCAGAATTCCAGCCTGGTAGCACCTGAATTGTAGGCTGTCCACACTGAACCTCCCTCGCTGACGCTCCCTTTGACGATGCTGTCATCCCCCATGATGACCTTTTTCCCCTTGAGGACCGAATCAACCCCCGCAAACTTGAGTCCCACCTCAATGGTGCGACGGCCGATACGACTTTCCTGGAAGGTCCTGACGGCCTGGGACTGTTTCACGAGGCCGTGCGAAACAGGCAACCCCAGGCCTTCCGCGATCCCATAGGATACCCCCCTTCCGGAATCGGGGTTCGGAATAACCAGATCTGCTTCGGGACTGCGGTAAAGCTGCGCCAGCTTGTGGCCGAGCTCCCTGCGAAGCTGGAAGATCTCCTTCCCCTGATAGAGGGACGCGACATTGCCGAAATAGATTCCCTGGAAAACATCCGGCAAAGGGGTCTCCTCCCGAAGCCTCCTTGTTTCAATACCTTCCTGGCTGCAAATGGTCATTTCAGCGCCGAAGTATTCCCTGTCGATAAAACCACCAAGCCGCCTGTGGGAAATGCTCTCGGAACTCGCCAGGAACCCCCCATCGATCCTGCCAAAACAGAAGGGTTCAAAAGCACGGGAGTCATTGATGGCCAGAAGAAAAACCTGTTTGCCGTCAAAAAGGAGGGCGGTAATGGCAAAGGTGGCCCGGCCGTGCAGGGCGTCAATAAACAGGCGTCCGGCTTCAAAGGAGATCCCCTCCTTTTCGATGCATTCGTGCAGGAGGGCGCCCACCAGCTCCGTCCTGTTTTCGGTCTGAAAGAGATAGCTGTTTTCCAGACGGGCCCGAAGCTCTTCCACAGCAAGAACCCGGCCGCACATTGTCAGGGCAACCTGGTAAGTGGAATTGCTCCGGGGCTGGATCAGTATGGGCTCGGAATTGCGTTTGTTCGGAAGATGGCTCTTGGTGTACCCGACATTCCCGATGGCGGCCACAGGTTCCAACTCTTGAAAAACACGGACAATCTCGAGGTCAATGACGTCCACGAAACCACCGGTATCCTTGAACAGTTTGATGCCTTTCCGGGTACCGATGGCGATCCCGGCGCTGGTTTTTCCTCGGTGCTGAAGGGAGCCTGTGGCAAGAAAAATTTTCTGGACCAGGTCATTGTCCCCAGGATTGAAGATGCCCGTGACGCCATCCATGGAAGAACCTCAGTTGTCAGTACCCTCAAGGGGGATGGAATAGATCTGCGATAAAGCGCGATTTAAAACGTTACATGTTTGTACCATTTATCCCGTCCCGAGGGAAACCGGACCAACCCCAAAAAATCCCGTCTTAATGGCCGGTGCCGCTGACAACGGATTCCGCCTCCGGGGGCCGCATGAGGAGCACCAATCCCAGGACGAAAATGAGGCTGACCGCGATGACAAGGAAGGCATCATTAAAACCGAGCATGCTGGATTGGCGGATCAGCTCCCGGTAGATCCCGGCATCCGGGGGAACCCCGTGCCCCGGCCGGGAAAGAAGGATCTCGCTGATCCTCGCTTTGGAAAGGACATAGGACAGGTCAAAAGGGGTCAGGTGTTCGACCAGGCGAGCCTGATGGAACTGAGCGCGGCGGGCGGCCATTGTCGTCGAAAATGCGATCCCGAAACTGCCCCCTAAGTTCCTGATCATGTTGAAGAGGGAGGTGGCTTCGCCCATCATCTCCTTCGGGATGTGCGAAAGGGTGAGAGTCGTCACCGGGATGAAGATACACCCCATTCCGATCCCGAGGGTGACCCGGGGCCAAACGAAAGTCCAGAAACTCGTCTGCAAGTTGAAAAGGGACATGGCATAGGTCGTCCCGCTGCAAATGAGGATTCCGACAGCCAGGATCTTCTTCGGATTGACTCTGGTGACCAGCTTCCCGACGATGGGCATCGCCAGCAGGGACGCCAGCCCTCCGGGCCCCAGAACGAGCCCGGCCTGATAGGAAGTGTACCCCATGAGGACCTGGAGAAAGATGGGAAGAATAACGATGCTGCCGAAGAGGTTCAGGAAAACGAAGAAAATTATGACCGATCCACTGGTAAAGCTCCGGTCCCGGAAAAGGGCCAGGTTCAGGATAGGGTTCTCGTGATATTTCTCGTTGATGATGAGGAAAACGAGGGCCACCACGGCCAGGAGGGTGAAAAGCACGATATTCCCGGACCCGAACCAGTCCGATCGCTGACCGGTATCCAGAACGTACTGAAGGGAACCCAGGCCGACAGCCAGAAGGGCGAAGCCTGTGTAGTCGATGCCCATTCGGCGGCGTTTCATGTAGGGGGGGTCGTGTATGAACAGGACGCTCAGGAAAATGGCAAGAAAGCCTATGGGGAGATTGATGTAGAAGATCCATCTCCATGACCAGTTGTCCGTAATGATCCCCCCGAGGAGGGGACCAAGGATGGGCCCGAACATGGTTCCGATGCCGAAAATAGCCATCGCCATGCCATGTTCCTTCCTGGGAAAGGCCTCCAGGAGGATGGCCTGGCTCACGGGTACAAGCCCTCCTCCCGCAAGCCCCTGCAGCACCCTGAAGAAAATGAGGCTCTGAAGGCTCCAGGCAGCACCGCAGAGGAAGCTGCTCGTGGTGAAAAGGGCAATGGAGCCGATCTGGTATCTTTTCCGGCCGAAGAGCCGGGAAAGCCAGCCGGACATGGGGATCACGATGGCGTTGGACAAAAGGTAGGAACTGATGGCCCAGGTGGCCTCGTTGATCCCGGCTGAAAGGGACCCCCGGATGTGGTCTAAGGAAACATTGACAATGGACGTGTCGATGATCTCGATGAGAGTCGGGAGCATCACCGTCAGGGCCACGACCCATTTGTTGACCTGCCGCTGCTGATCAGTCATAGAGCACCTGATTCAAATGGAAAGGGGAAAGTGGAAGGTGGAAGGTGGAAGCAAAAAAGTAGTGCACTTGTGCACATGTGCACTGGTGCACTGGTGCAATGAATTCCTCAATTCCCAATCCTCAACTCTCAATTCTTCTTTTCCCCTTTCCACTTTCCACTTTCTTTTACTGTCTTTCGGTCAGTATCGTCGGCACCACCGAAAGGCCGATTTTGAGGAAAGGACGGACTTTTTCCAGGTCGACGAAGGTTATCTTGACGGGAATGCGCTGGACCACCTTGACGTAATTTCCACTGGCGTTTTCCGGGGGAAACAGGGTGAAGGCCGTTCCGGTTCCGGCCATGACGCTGTCAACCCTTCCGGAGAACTTGCGGCCTGGCCAGGCATCCATCTTCATGACGACCTTCTGGCCTGGACGGATCCTCCCGACGCGAGTCTCCTTGTAGTTGGCAACGACGAAGGCTTCCTCAAGACTGACCAGGCTCATGAGAGGTTGGCCTGCGGAAACGGTATTTCCCACCTCGGCGGACATTCTCGTCACGAATCCGTCCGCAGGGGCCTTCACCTCCGTGTACCCAAGGGAAAGCCTGGCCAACTCCACCTGGGCCTGTCGTTTTGCGATCTGCTCCTTCTGGGTCCTGAAGGATGCTCTTGCCTGCACAAGGGCCGCCTCCTCTGCTTTCAGGCCGGCTTCGGCCTGGGCAATGGACCTCCCATGACCATTAAGGACCGACAATGCCTGGCGCTGAAGCCCCATGGCGGCATCCAGGGCCGCTGTTTCCATTTCCAGGGCGGTCCTGGCCCGGTCCAGCCTGTTTTTAGGAATCACTTCCTTTTCCGACAGGTTTTCCGCCCGCTCAAGATCGAGGCGCGCCTGGGCGAGGGCAGCCTCCCGGGCCCTTACCTCTGCTTCCCGGGCCGAAAGGGCGGCGGCCAGCTGTTCTCTCCGGTCCCGGACCAGGAGCAGGGAAGCCCTGGCCGCCATGAAACGTTTTTCATGGGCACTGGCGAGAGCATCCAGTTCATCCAGGCGTTTTTCCTCGGTTCTCAGGGATGCCTCGGCCTCTTTAAGGGCGTGCTGGAAGGGTTCGGGATCCAGCCGAACAAGGAGGCTTCCTTTTTTGACGGGCTGATTGTCCGTGACCGGAACCTTAAAGACCGTCCCAGGCACTCTCGCCGCGATCATGTGGATCGAGCCTTCGACAAAAGCATCGTCCGTGGTGAGGTGCGTTCTCGAGTAGACCCGGTAACCCAGGAGTGCCAGGAGCCCCGCGAAGGTAACTGCCCCGGCTACCAGAAAAGCCCTCCTTTTCTGATGGGCTTTCGGTTTCACGGTTTTTTCTGTCATCGTTATTCCCCTGTTTTTACGTCCGTCGAATCCTTGCTGTCCCCATCCGGGCCCATGCCGTCATAGGCGTGGGCCAGGACCGTCCCGGCGCAGAAGAGGATCCTGGCCTGAGCCCGCATCCCGTCATAAACCGCCGCCCAGTGGTTGTTCCCGGCCCTGGTAAGGGCTGTCACGGCATCTGTAACATCGGTGGCGGATGCTTCTCCCTCCTGGTATTTTGCCTTCTGCAGGCGCAGGTTCTCCTCTGCCTGCCGGAGGGCCTGACAGGCGACCTGCGTGCGGTTGACGGCTCCCTTGAGTCTTTGCCGTTCCTCCCGTATCTCCAGAAAGATGGATCTTTTCACCTTTTCCCGCTCTGTCATCACTGCGGCCAGTTCCCGGAGGGCTTTTCTTTCCTCAGCCGAGACAGCTCCTCCGGAGTAGAGATCCCAGGTGATCCCGAGCATCAGCGACCAGTTGTCCTCATGTACCCTGTAGGGATTTTCCTCGTAGGAATATCCACCTCCTGCGAAAAGCCGGGGATAATGATCGCTCTTTTGCAGACTGACCTGAGCCTCCCTTGCCGCAACCTTGTCGTCGAGGATCTGCAATTCCGGCCTGTTGGCCTTGGCCATTCTGGTCAGATCCTCAATTTCGGGGATGCCCACAAAGGGAGAAGGAAAATCGAAGACCTCCAGGGGTTGGTCGAGGGGTCGAAGGACAAGAAAATTGACCCGGGAAATCGCCAGTTCCCGGTCGTCTCCGGCGGTGAGGTTCTTCAACACGGCCTCCGCGAGGTTGACCTCGGCCGAAAGGATATCGCTTCGGGTGACTTCACCGGCATCATAAAGGGCCTTGGCGTCGGATAAGTGGGCCTCGAACCTTCTGACTTCCTGTTTTGTCACACTAAGGGCTTTTTCAGCCTGGAGCAGGTTGATGTAGCCCTGGAGAAAAGCGAGAGCGGTGGTGTTGCGCGCCGCGCTGAGTCTTTCTTCCTCAACCCGGGAAAGGGCCCTGGCCGAGGTGATCCCCGCCTTTGTCCGTCCGAAATCGGTAATGGACTGGGTAAGAGAGATCCCGTAACGGAGGAATTCATCTTCACCGAGGGGACTTGACCCGCCTCCAAAGATCCCTTCCGGCCGGTTTTCGAGCCAGGTCTGATCCGCGTAGGCCGTGATCTGAGGCAGTCTTCGACTCCTGGCCGCCTGCTCGGTCTGCCGCGCCGCGTCCCGATATTCCCGGGCGATGCGCACCTCATAGGATCTTGATGTCACCATTTCAAGACCCTCGAAAACCGTCAATGGCTCAGCCTGGGCAGACGATACCAGGCACACTCTGGCCGGTGTCAGAGCCAAAAACAGAGCAAGTAACAAGGCAAAAGGAAAAGAGTGTGGAATTGGAGTCTTAAAGCACATGTTACACCTCGTTTCCGTCAGCGATCCCATGCAGGAAAATTTCCACAAACCGGCCCACGGTGATCTCGATGTAATCATCCTCCATGTCCCGCCCCCGGAGGATCGATTCATGGAGAAAGGTCATGAAAAGGACCCGGAAAAAGGCAAAAGCCGGAAGATCCATGTCGTAGGGCTGAATCTCTCCGTGTCCCTGTCGGCTTTCCAGAAAGCCCTCAAGGGTCCGGGCCTGATTATCGATCATCTGATGGTGAATGTTTCGCACCATTTGCGGGTAATGGGAAACCTCCGAGAGGAGGACCTGCACAAGAGAGCGGCGCTCGCGAAGGGTCTGGAGAAACCTGATCCCGATTTCCTGAAGGCTATCGGCAAGGGGTTTTCCCTCTGCCTCCTCGATCAGATCCTGGAGCCGAGGGATAAAGGTGAAGGTTTGCAGCATCTCCTCGAAAAGCTTTTCCTTTCTTCCGAACCTGCGAAACAGGGTAAGCTCCGAGACGCCTGCCAGGGAGGCGATTTCCCTGGTCGTGGCGCCGTTGTATCCCTTTTGGGAAATGAGCTCCAGCGTCGCCTGCAGAAGTTTCTGCCTGGTAATGTCTGCCCTTGTCATTTCCTGTTGCTCCATTATAAGTTAGTAAGCACTAACATAACGATATTCACTGTGGAAAGTCAAAGGTAATGACCGAAAAGGACAAGGAAAAACCGCATTTTTTTCTTTTCCCAAATGGTGTCAGAGCACCCGTGTCGCCCGTGTCGCCTAGCGGTGTCAGAGCACCCGTGTCGCCTAGCGGTGTCAGAGCACCCGGGAAAGGTACCAGCCGGACGAAAGGCCGGCCCATGAAGGAAGGGGTGCCAGAAAGGGTAATTTTTCAGGAAAAGGTGGAGAAGATCAGCCGGACTTTTCAACCAGCCATCGAACGTACCGGGATTGGACCTGGTCCATGGCCAGCCCCTTCTTCACCGGGTCAAGTTTGAGGATCACCCCGAGGAGTGCCGCCATGGCGCGATGGGAAAAAAGGGCCTGGTTGTCGAAGACAAGGTTCTGGAGTTTCCCCCGCTCGATGGCCATAAGGACCGTGCGGTGGGCCGTGTTAACGGGCGTCAGGACCCTTTCGGGACGCCGCGAAAGGGAAAGGGCCCCCGTTGGACAGGCGCGGGCACAGATGCCGCAGCCCAGACAAATCTCGATGTCGATACCGGGGACTGAAACCCCGTCCCCGCCGGATTCGGCTCCGGACAGGAACTCTATGGCATCCACCGGACATACAGCCGCACACTTCCCGCATCCGTTACAGAGGTCGGGGTCCAATTCAGGCAGGAAATTCGTTGTATGGACCGGTTGTAAAATGGCGAATCTTTTCGCCGCGAGGAGGGCCTCGCAGCAGCACCCGCAGCAGTGGCAGATGAAGGCAACCCCCCTCTGGACATTTTCCCCGAACTGGACCAGCCCGAATTCGTAGGCCGTATCCAACAGGTCCATGGCCTGGGCCTTCTCAACCTTCCGGGCGATCCCATGCCGCGTCAGGGAACGGGCGGTCGTGCCGAAGGTCATGCAGATCTCCATGGGAGCGTCGCATGCTCTGCCGAGATGAGCCATCTTGTGCCGGCAATAACAGGTACCCACGCCGATGTGACGGGCGGACTGGATAACCGCGGTTGCCTTCTCGTAGTCCAGTACGTGGAGGAAATCCTCTTTTTTGAGGGCCGGCTCGTGGACAAAGACACGGCCCAAC